>MDSW01147465.1_pt1 | contig 23624 bp, 15 predicted proteins | sample 811171 | NCBI WGS metagenome assembly MDSW01 (sample SAMN05326641, study PRJNA326480) | marine metagenome | isolation source: seawater | place: Atlantic Ocean: North West | collected 2012 | reverse complement strand
GCATTGATTTTAATTCAAGATTTACAGCGGGTGAAACTGGCGATTTGAACGTAATATGGGAACAGGGTGAGTTTCCAAACGTTGACATTATGTTTCAAAATATTAGCTCAAATGGTAATCATAATAGCCCCGTACCCACCAAAATTTCTGATGCCTCAGGTTATCAATTTTCCCCAATTCTTAGTGGCACCCTAGAGCAAGGGCTCTTTGTAGTTTATGGTGATCAAGGGTCAGGCAGCATCGATTTAAAGGTCCAATTAATATCACCTCAGACTAATGAAGGCGTTTGGCAAAATTTTGGCAAAATTGGGATGCATGGTTTAGATGGGGATATCAACTACACAAATTCATTTCGAATTGATGATGATGATGTATTGTGTATATGGGAAGATAATAGGTCATCAAAAAGAATTTTTGGAACAAGAATCAGTGATCATATTAATAACTATCCCGAAGGAAAAAAAATTACATTATCAAATAATTCATCATCAGAGACAGATTTTTCCACACCGATGGTTATACGATCCGGTGATATGACTTATGTTGGCACATACGATGGCTCTTCATCCCCAAAAGTGATCCGAATCAATAAATTTAATGATTCACTTCAAAACATATGGGCAGATTCAGGTTTAGCGCTTACCTCCACTTTTGATATGTCTAGGGGGTTTCTGGTTCCTCTATCTGAAGGCTTGGGATGTTTCTGGTCTGAGAGCGGGAATTCTTTTAACTTAGACATTCGTTATCAAAAAATAGATGCAAATGGCAACATCTCGGCACAACCTGGCGGAGTCACAATTATAGAGTCTAATGGGGACAACTATGTCATATCAGTTTTATCCACTCCAGATAATCACCTTATCGTCTTTTGGGGAAATGATCAATGGAGCCCATCAGGGCCAGTATCTGAAATTAAGTATAAAAAAATAACTCAAGATGGAGAGACTGCAATTGGATGGAATCCTGCAGGGTATCGATTAACAGCACCATTTACAAAATCAAGTGATTTGCAAATAAGACCAATTAGCCAAATCTCTGGCTTAATAGCAGTATGGATACAGCAAAATCAAAGCACATTTGCAGATATACGTGCTCAGAAAATTAATTGGGATGGAAATTCTATTTGGGATCAATATGGTGTGGTTATCTCAGATGAAAACAATGACCAAGTTAATGTCTCTTTGGATGTAAACGTTGAGGGAGATAGGATTTTTGTTGCTTGGGAGGATTTTAGAAATGGAACAGATTTTGACATTTATGGACATTTAATTGATCTGGATAGCGGTGAACCTATTGGTATAGAAACTCAATTCACCAATGACACCACAAATCAATATAATCCAACTGTTGCTTGCATAGATGAAAATCAGTTTCTGGTCATTTGGGAGGATGGAAGAGGATACTACAATAGCGATCCTTTATTAGTAAACGGTTTTGACATTTATGGAAGTGGATACATATCAAATATTGGCATGACGTCAAATATGAATGGTTTTCCAATTTGCATTGCTTATCATAAGCAACAGGATGTAAATATAACAAAATATAATAGTAATCTTTACTTTCTAGATTGGATTGATTACAGAAGTTCTGGTAAAGAAGATTTAGCTAATTATTATGGAAAGACACTTGTAAAAGCACAATTATTGTCAAGCGATAATTCTTCTGACCCAAATTATTTACCCTATCATTTTAAAATTCATTCGGTATATCCGAACCCTTTTAATTCTAATTTAGTATTTGTGTTTGATGTTCCGCCAAAAGAGCAATTAGTTTTCAAAATATATGACATAAATGGTAGGCTAATGATAAATAGATTAATTATGCCAGGATTAGGCGGAATAAGAAAGATGACGTGGGATGGGAGACTTGATAACGGTAGTTTATTGCCCAGTGGAATTTATTTATTTTCATTCAATGCAAACGGGGTTATACATAAGGGTAAGGTCACCTTTTTAAAGTAATACATGATAAAACTGTTTTTTATTTTATTATTTGGCCTATTACACAGTCAAAATATTGACCAAAGATACCACACAACAGAGGAGATTTATAATTATTTAGATTCACTGAATAACTTGGAGGCTATCAACAACTGGTTTCATATTGATACCATTGGGTTCTCAACCAATGATACAATCCCTATTTTATCCGTTCGGATTTCTGATAATGCAAGTTTAAAAGAAGATGAACCGCGTGTACTTTTTATAGGGCAGGTCCATGCAGAAGAGATATTAGGTGTTGAAATAGTAATGGACCTTATAGATAAATTGCTTTTCCCAAACGTTAATAGTTATTCTCACATGCAAATATTAAAAGAAAACATAGATATACATTTAATTCCGACTTTAAATCCTGAAGGATTAAATATTGTTCATGACGGTTATGATGTTAGTTTCAGAAAAAACAAACGTGATTTTTCACCAGACGGACCATATCCCAACGGAATATTTGATTATGAGCCTTCGATTGGAAATGATATAGACGGGGTCGATTTAAATAGAAATTTTAGTTTTAATTGGATCTTTGGTGATACATTTCTAGAGCCAGATAATTCGGATTATGCCTCACACTACGATTACTTCAGAGGAACATCTCCATTTTCAGAAAATGAGGCGGCCGTTCTAAGAGACCTTGCTTTAGAGAATAATTTTGTTTTTTCTATTGTTTGGCACAGTTCTAGATCGGGAAATTTATCTGAAAAAATATTCACCTCTTGGAAATGGGAAGGCTTAAAGCCTTCTCCTGATTTGGAAATAATGAAAGGTATCGGCGATGCAATAGGTAGTTTGCTTGTAAAAGAAGATGGGACTGGGACATATCTATCTGCATATAGTGAAAGTAGAAATGGGAAATTACATGATTGGTTTTACAGGGAAACAGGCTGTTTCCAGTATCTAATTGAATGCGGAACATCAAACTTACAGCCAGATAGTTCACTTGTAGAAGACACTATAGATAGATCAAGACCTGCAATGATATACTTAATGAACCGAATTCTGGGATACAACGCAAGTTCGTCTCAGGTTACTGGTATAGTGTACTCAAGCAATCTAAACACTCCTATTGTTGGAGCAGTGATTGAAGTGGCCGAGCATTCTGGAAATGTTCTCAGACCTCGTTTATCTGATGAATTTGGAAGGTATAGGCGTTTACTAAATCCTGGTACTTATAACCTTATTTTAAGAGCAGAGGGCTACAAAACAAAAGAAATATCTGTTGTCACCAACAATAGTAGCCCAACATATCAAGATATTTTCCTTGATCCTAAAAATATATATGAACTTAATATTAATTTGATTGATCAATATCAGAGTACTTTTATCGAAAATGGTTTCATTGAAAATGAATTTGGAGAAAAAGAAGTTCAATTGAATTCTGGTGAAAATATTTTTGAACTTCATGAGGGCGATTATCGGTTGATCTTACCAATGGATGAAGCTTTCTGTCCAATTATCCGGAATATTGAGCTAGATTCGAATACTCAAATAAACCTTCAAAGATCCCCTGCTGATTTTATTTTAATTAATTTATCAGACATGTGGACTCAGGTGAACGGCCCATGGTTAATTCAGGATGGTGACATTATAAGTCAAAGCAGCATGTTTTATTCAAATAGGGATTCGTCCGCTTCAATTAATTTTATTGAATCAATACTGTTTGATGTGTCAGGATCAAATCGTATTGTTTTTAAATTTAAACAAAAGTTTGAGACTGAATGGGATCATGATCCAATAACAATTATAATAATGAACCAAAACAATGATATTTTGATAGAAAAATCATGGACTGGAGACAAATGGGAAAATTTCCACAATGAATATTTGGCAGTACAATCGGATACTTCCTTTTCCGAGGTAAAAGTGAAATTAAAATTTTCTCCTGATAACAGTGTAAATTACCGAGGATGGATCCTAAAAGATTTAGCATTATTTTACTTTAACGATACTGGTCTTAACACTGATTTAGTTGATGGTAACTTAAGCAAACCCAAAATTCCTATGTCGATCACAAAAATTTACCCAAACCCATCTCGCGGATATATGAATATAAATTTATCCAACACCCCAAATGCCAGAATCAACCTTAAAGTGTTTAATCTTCTAGGGCAGGAAATTTATTCAAGTATTATAAGTAACCACCGGCAAGGGGAAAAGTTAATTAGGTTTGATATTGGTTCAAAAACAGGTTTGCTAAATAGTTCTGGTGTTTATTTTATACAGATACAATCATTAAATGAAAAGATAATTGAAAAATGCGTAATAATAAAAAATTATTGATATTTTTACTGGTGTCCAATTTGATTTTCTGTAATGAAAATGTATTTCGTGGCCTAAGTATGAGTGAGCTAAGCCAAAAACCTATACCACTTTCCTTCAGAGAAATGTTGAGTGATAATTATGATGTAAATTTAGAAAATTTAAAATTATCAAGAGGTAGTTTCTTGATTATATGCCCTGATATAATTATTCCATATTTAGATAATTTTATTTCATTTAAAAAGTCACAAGGTTTTGATACCTATGCAATCCCTCTATCCCAATCTGGCGCGACTGCTGAGTCAATTAAAGAAGTTATCTTTAATAGGTTATCTGATGATCCGATGCTTGAGTATGTTCTGTTAATTGGGGATGTAGATGGATTTGCAGCAGTCCCTTCATTTTACTATGGTCCGGAAAATGATGTTTCAGATCAAAAATATACCCATATTGCAGGAGGTGATAATATTCCAGACATATTTATTGGAAGACTCTCAATCGATTCCTTGTCCGATTTTGCGGTTATGGTTTCTAAAACAATTAAGTATGTTAGAGATCCTCTTCTGTATGATGGAGAATGGCTAGGAAAAGCGCTTGTAGTCGCAGGAAATTACTCAAATACGTACCCTATACCTATTACCCCTAGGTGGACCTCGCTTTGGCTGAGACAAGAGCTAGGCAGTCACAAATATAACCAAGTTGACACTGTTTTTTATCCTCCATTGCAACAAGGTGCTCCCCATATTGTACCTATAATTGATGATGGCGTTGGGATTGTTAATTACCGAGGTTGGGGCGATGCAAATGGTTGGCACTATCCAGAATTCCATGTTAACGATGTTAGTGACCTTAACAACGGATGGCTCACGCCAGTATTTTTCAGCTACGTTTGCAATTCAAATGACTTTGCAAATAATGTGGATCCTTGCTTTTCGGAGGCTATTTTGCGTGGAGGTACCCCAAACGTACCAAAAGGCGGTGTGGCTTTTATTGGACCATCTGATCTGCATACCAGTACAAAATACAACAATGTTATAAATGCTTACATGTATGATGCGATGCTGAATAGCGGAGTCACTGAACTAGGTCCAGCGATGCTGGCTGGACAAATGGGGCTTAATAAAGAGTTCCCTTCTCAAGATGGTCCAGGTGAGGCTCAGGAATTTTATGCAAGTGTCTATAATATATTAGGGGATCCATCATTGCCTGTTTACATAGGTATGCCATCTCAGTTTGATATTTCTGTGAATCAGATAAGCACTAGGGATGGGTTATTGCGACTCTCTGTAAGAGATACGGAAAACAAGAAAATAGATAACGTGGTAATAAGTGTGATGAGTGGTGGTGAGTTGTTAAGTAAAGGAATAACAGATATTAATGGAGATTTTGTCACATCAGTGAACCTAGAAGGTATAACCGAGGTTAAAGTGTTTGCAAATAAGGGCGGTTTCATCCAGGGAAATAAAATTGTGAGCGTGCAAAGTCACAACGAAAACCTATCTATAACTAGTCTATCTTTAAATCAAAACTCTGCCAATGCTATACCAACAATTGGTGAGTTAATCAGCGTAAGTATAACCCTTAAAAATACAACTGATGAGACCTTATATCCGTCAAACGGGAGCATTGTTTTTTCTGATGGAGCATATCCAAATTATTTCCCAATTGAAATTCCAGAAATTTCATCTGGCTCGAGTCATGTATTAGATCAGATAGAACTAGAAGTTTATAATCAGGATAGTGGTTATACAAAAATCGGTACTCTATGGGACGCTTCAGGTGATACAATAGGTGAGTTTGCTATTGACCTCCGCACTCCATTTTTTTCTATAAAACTTATGAACGAAATTTCTCCAGGTTCTGCATTTTCACCAATTTTTTTAGTTGACAATCATACAGACGCTAATTTCACTAATTTAAATTTAGATATTTCACCAATTTCTGATGGAGCGAACGTAATTGTTGATGCAAACTCCGATTCAATATTTTTTGATATTCACTCCTTTTCATCCATTCAACATGAAACTAATTATATTTTGCAATTCCATGATGTTGCATACGGAAGTGATGTGACATTTAAAATTGAGCTTAAAAAAAATGGGAAAACAATATTTGTAGATCACCTAGTTACACATTTTGAACCAACCAGCATTAATTACCCTGTCGCTCCTAATGATTACGGTTATTGGGCATATGATGATACTGATGTAGGCTTTGTGCAGAGGCCAACATTTAATTGGTTGGAGTTAGATCCTAACTATGGCGGAGTTGGAGGATCGCACCATCAGCTAGATGATGACGATAATGTTACATTGGATCTCCCTTTTAATTTTAAATATCATGGTATTGAATATGATCAGATTACCATTAGTTCAAATGGTTGGGCCTCTTTTGTACCATGTGAAATCAATTACTTTTGGAATGTATCAATACCGATGTATATGGGACCAAAGGCTCTAGTTGCTCCTTTTTCTGATGATTTAGAAACTGTGGATACTAATAACGATGGATTTATCGATATATGGATTAATGTTTATACCTTACATGACCAAGAAAATGGAAGATATATCATTGAATGGTCTAGGGCGCTCAATGGATATGATGAAACGACGGAAGAGACCTTCCAAATAATTTTATATGATCAGGTCTCGATGCCTACGAATACTGGAGATGGAGTTATTGAATTTCAGTACCTGGAAATTGAAAATGTAGATGCTACCAAAAACTATTCAACAGTAGGGATTGAATCCCCATCCAAAAACTATGGAACTCAATATAGTTTTAATAATATCTACGCTCCAGGAGCGGCTCCATTAGAGGATAATCGGATCATTCGGTTTACTACAGAAGCACCTGAGTTTTATGTTGCTAGTCTTGATATAGAGAATCTAAGCTTTCCTGAGGAGTTCTCAATAAGCAAAGCATATCCCAATCCTTTCAATCCAAAAGTTAATTTTGATCTAAATTTGAAGTCCAAAGGTAAATTAAATATCAATATTTTTGATATTTTAGGAAGGAAAATAAAAGAAATTGAAAATAGTGAATTTTCAGCTGGTACATACAGAATATCTTGGGATGGGTCAAATAATTTAGGTAAAACTGTTTCATCAGGAACCTATTTTGTGTTTATCAGCTTTAACGAAAACTCATCAGCTCAAAAATTAATGTTTATAAAGTAATGTTGCGCAAAATTAATGATGGGTTGGTAATAATAACTTAAAAATTATTAAGGTCTATTTATGAAAATAATAATTTATACAACAAGTTGGTGTCCATCCTGTGATTATGCAAAAAGACTTCTGGCTGAAAAAGGACATAATTACAAAGAAATTAATATCGAAAAAAAAGGATGGAGTCGTTCAGAGCTTTTTAAAATCACAGGAGGAAGGACAGTTCCTCAGATTGTCATAAATGATAGTCCGATTGGAGGTTACGACGATCTATGCAATCTTAATAGCTCAGGACTTTTGTGATTTCAAAAATTACTTCAGTCAGTTTCAACAGAATTTTCCCCTTATTATTTTTAACTTATGGATTTTTAAGTTGCTTTGGTGGGAAAGCAAAGATGGATATACCTCAAGATATTCAAAATGTAAAAACTGATATTCTTCACTTTGAAAATTGGATTAATCAAAATAGAATTTTACAAGCCGACTTCACCGATTTGTTGGAAAAAGAAAAAGATTACTATTTATATCAAAATCAAAAAATCTATAAAGAATTAACTCAAGCAAAAAATAGAATGGATTTTTATTTTAACGAAATTCAAAAAATCTCAGCAAATAAAAACCTAATATTTGATGGTTTAAGAAATAATAGAACTGATAGTTTGAATTCCATTTATGAAAATGAGCTTACCTATGCCGAGGAGTTTGGGATAATTTTTTCTGAATTGAACCATTTAACAAAAAAATTTGACGATAAAAAAAAACAAATTATAAAAATTTTTCGGAGAGATAGAAAAAAATTAATTTTTGTTCCAGACCAAATACTTCTGTGGGAAAAAGACTTTAATCTGCTACGATATAAGAGAGAAATTAGCAGATCTAAAATCGCTGAGTTTAATATTCTTGTAAACCAAATAATCATAAATGACAGTCTTAGAAATGGTAACATTTTGAAACAATCACGATTACTAGAGGTGCACACAAATGAGCTTCAAGAAATAGAATCAACGATTAAAAATATAGAAAAAATCGCCCTTATGGAGTTAAAATCCTACGTTTGCTTGAGGAATCTTCCAAGTCTAAGAGATACCAATCTAGGAGGAGAGTCATTTTTTAATTTTGAAATTAAATATTATAAAGGTTTAAAGAGGTACAAAGAAATATTATTTGAAATGGATAATATTTTAAATTCATTCTGATTTATTTAAGATACGTAATTTTTTTTAACTCATGTTTTCTTTGACCTTGAATTTTAATAATATAGACTCCATTTGATATTTTTTCCCCATTTTGTTTTCTCAAATTCCATTCTTCTATTTTATATATGGGTTTAGAATAAATGGCTTCTTTTGACATAATATTCTGACCAAGGATATTGTATATGTCAATTTTAATACTTTGTGGGGATATTACCTGAAAATCAAATTTCATAGGATTATGATTAGATATTGGATTAGGATAGGGATCAGATATAATAAAATCTTCCTCATATCCGTCGCTTAAATTAAAAGTGTAACTAAAATTTCCGCCATTATAATCAATGGCTGATATAATGAGAGCAATGTAGTCAACTTCTATTGCAGGATCTATGTTCAGTACATCTCCACTTTTAACTATCCATTGGTTCTCACTTTGATGTTTTATTATAATAGTAAAATCGAAGTCTTCTAGACCGCCGTTATCAGGAAAAAGTTTAATGAGGACGGGACTAAAAGTGCTAATATCATAATAATGCGATGAAAATCGTCTAAGTGAGGAATTTGATAAAGTCTCAAAATTATTTTTAAGGTATGTAAGTTTATTTTTTATTGCCGGTTGTTTAATGGGATAATCGGCTGCTTCTTCATATCGATAAATACCAGCACTTATATCATTAGACATCACGCGATTAGCAATTCTCATATTAGTAAATGACTGTTTAAAACTAGAATTATAGTGTTTTAATGCCCTGTCGATTGAATAAAAACTGATATCTTGGTTTGGATCAGCGTTCTTTCTTGATTCCTCCCAGCAATTTTTAATGGTTTTTCTCCCTCCAAGATGTTCATCAATATATTGAAAATAAATAAAACTACCATACATATGAGAATCCTCGGAATCAATTGGTTTTTCAACGCTTGAAAACCAAGAGGGCATGTATCGATACATGTCGTTAATATCATTATATAATTCATCTTCAGACCACACCGCAGTTGCTTCCATGAACCAGAGTCGTTCAAAACAATTATACCCAAATTGGATAGCATGAAAAAATTCATGCACGGCTGTTACTTTAATATTCTCCAGTTCAGTATGGTCGCCAAATGTAGGATCATTATATGAATTTCGCATTTTGATGAAGCTCGAACAAGAGGCATCGTCTATAGCTGCATTTGAAGTGTAAGTTAAGCCAAAATATCCAGTTGGGAGGTTAACAATATAAATATCATACTTGTTTGAATTTGTATCTTGATAATCTGTTGGTGGAAATTCAAATCCCATTGAATCGGAAAAAAAATCCCAGACATCTTCAAAAATAGTTCCCATACGTATTACATAATTAATATTTTGGACGGCGTCTGGTGAATTATTGCGAGTGAAGTGGAGCTTAAAATTTTCAGTTATATAGGTTTCGTCTAAACTTTGTGGTCGGGTAATAAAAAATTCACCTTTCTCTTCATGCATGCCCAGGCTTTGTAATTTAAGTAATTGTTGTTTGTTCAGTTCACCTGGACCATTTCTAATTAAATTAGTAATGTGAGGAGTTGCATGCACTTTTTCATTGTTGTTAAATAGGACTGTTACTGACTCTCTCGTGGTAAGACTTTTGCTGAAAATAAAGTCGCATAAAATCGTAATAATAAAAATGAAAAAATTCATCCTTATTTCAGTTTATCTTTGAATTTTCTCCGGATGTAAAATCCAAGCAGAACGATACCAAAGAGCCAAAAAATTGCGTAATAAATCAGATATTCTTTCATTAATTATCAGAGAGTTTATCAGCAATAAAAGTTGATATCAATAACGCAAGTCCAATAATTGTCTGCCAATTGGTTTTATTTTGGTCTTGTGTAAGCAGTCCATTGAATGTGAATATAAAACCTGTAACATACATCCAATCTTTATAACTAGCCGAGTTTTCTGGGCTAATTAAGCTACCCAAACTGGGATTATTCTCAATATATTCGGAAAGAAAAAGATTTGGGTAATGCATTGATATTGTAATTATATTATTTCGATCATCGATCGATATATTGTGATGTGAAATCGGATTATTAATTTTTAACCCGATATTAGTAGATTGTCGGGAGGGCTCTATTTGAAATGATTTTACACCATCTGGTAGATCAATTTGCATCAGGTTTGAAGAATCTGTGACAGAATTGAATATTGTAAAATAAAACCAACCTGAATTTGATTGCCACGCGACTATATTTTTTTTATCAATTCTCTTATCTAAAAACAACTCAGCAATTAAACCATTTTGCTTTTCAAGAATTATAATATTTTTTATCTGCGCGGGTTTGCCAAAAATTGGGAAAAATAAAAATACTATTAAACTGTATTTGGAAATATTAATGACTCCTTTCTAGTGTTTTTAATTAATTATTAAGTAAAGTATTAATATTAAAAATTAATAGGAATTCGGATAAAAACTGCATTCATTAAAAATGTTAAATAATTTAAAAAACTAAAATTGATCTTAAATTTGAATTTCAAAAAAGCATAATCATTTACAGGTTGTTCTTTTTTAAAATGAACTGGTATATTTATCGGTCTCTGGAGCATAATAAATTGCGTGCAATTATCCACATACTAATTGTTACCTTACTGTCAAATGACCTTTTCCCGCAGGAAAAACAGATAAGCGAATCCAATTCATTACAAGGGGCATTCGGTGCTGTTACAATTGATGGTAAAATATGGAATCAGATTTCTCTGAGGCCAATCCTACCATTTGGTCGCCTATCCATAGCATTTGACATAGCTCTTTATATTGATCAAGATGGTAATATACATGATGAGGGATGGGATTTTTCGTCCGGAGAAAAAATTAAAAATACTATTTTTGATAAGGTATACTTTGTACGTTACGGAAAGAAAAGCGACCCATATTACTTTCGAGTCGGAGCATTAGACAGAGTCTCTATGGGTTATGGTATACTCGTAAATAATTATTCTAATTCTATTTTATATCCACAAATCCGAAAGGTCGGTATGGAAGGAAATTTTCAAGCATTTAATTTAAAGTTTTTTGGGTTTACAAATGATTTTAAAGAAAATATGGGCTTAACTGGTTTTCGAGTTTCGGGTAAAATTCCTGCAGGAATTACAATGGGGATTTCCCTTGCAGCAGATCGCAATCAATATCTTGGGTTGAAAGATCGAGATGATGATGGCAGACCAGATTTGGTAGATGATTTTCCAGATGATAATTCATATTGGCTTGACACAGATGGCGATGGTTGGGCTGATAACGATACAATTAACGAGTTTGACGTAGATGGTGATGGTTGGACAGATCCTTCCTTTACTTATTCACAATTTGGTATCATTATAGACAAGGATGGTGTCAACACAAAGGCAGAGCCCATTAATGTAAAAGAAAGAATTGAGTCAATACAGTCAATTGCAATAGATCTGGGTATGCCTATCATGAATCGAGGTAATCTCGGGATCCACATATTTTCACAAATTGGTATGTTAATAGGAAAAATTACTGACCCAAAAACAAAAAAGCGAGAATCCCTGGGCTATGGAGTTACACCATTTGGTGTCTCAGCCTCCTTTGGCCCTGCAAGGTTTCAATGGGAATACCGAATGATGCCAATAGGAAATTTTGAATTTGGCTATTTTAATCGATCCTATGAAATTGAGAGAGCAACTTTCTCAAAAAATGACCCAGTAGTAGAGATTGGCAACACCGGTACCATAGTAACAAAGTCAAGTAAGCTAGGAAAGCATGGTAAACAAAATGGATATTTTTCAAGTTTAACTGTAGATTTTAATACCTTTCTTCAAGGGGGTTTTAGTTTTCAAAATCTTCGAGGGGAGCAATGGAACTCAGATTTAAATGACTTTGAAGAAGAAACTAATCAAAGTTTCGCTGCTAATCTTAGAATAAAAAAGCCAATTAGTAAGTTAAGAATTGCAAATTGTTTTTACCAACAGAGGAATGTGCCAAATCCTTTTGAGTTTGACTATTCAGAATCTTCTATTGCTGGCTATCGAATTGGTTTAGAAATAGGTAGTGGAATGATTTTACAATATGTTTTCCGAAAATCGTTTAGGGATCTAAACGGAGATGGGGACGTCAAGGATAAGGGAGAGGTGCTAAATATTACAAATATAGAAACAACTTTTTCATTTTGATATGTTAAGTGCAGAAATAAGGGAATCTTTTATGGCTTTTTTTAGAGAAAAGGGTCATCGTTTTGTAAGAAGTTCATCCGTGGTGCCACACGATGATTCTACTCTGCTTTTTTGTAATGCAGGAATGAATCAGTTTAAGCCAATTTTTTTGAATCAAGAAAAGCCCTCAGCGGCAAGAATTGTCAATAGCCAAAAATGTATTCGTGTTTCTGGAAAACACAATGATCTGGAAGAGGTAGGTGTCGACAACTTTCATCATACATTTTTTGAGATGTTAGGAAACTGGTCTTTTGGTGATTATTATAAAAAAGAATCAATTGAATGGGCTTGGGAATTATTAACTAAAACTTGGGGATTAGATAAAAAACGTTTATGGGCTACAGTCTACAAAGATGACCCAGAGGCATATGATATTTGGATCAAAGTAACAGACATCGCTAAAGATAGAATATTGCGTTTTGGAGAAAAAGAAAATTTTTGGGAAATGGGAAGTACGGGGCCCTGTGGTCCATGTTCAGAAATACACTACTTTGTTGGCGAGAATGAAAATCAACAGGACCCTAAAGGGGTGAACAAGGGAAGTGATTACTGGGAACTTTGGAACCTTGTTTTTATACAAAATAATAGGCTGCCCGATGGTACACTAGTTGATCTTCCAAAAAAGCATATTGACACAGGAGCAGGATTAGAACGCATCTCAACAATTCTTCAGGGTAAAAAAAGTAATTACGATACAGACTTATTCCAACCACTCATTAGAAAATTAGAATCAATTACTAATTTTTCGTATGAAGAAAAACCAATACCATTTAAGGTAATTTCTGATCACATTAGAATGCTAACGTTTTCTATTTCCGATGGGGCTATCCCTAGTAACGATGGTAGGGGTTATGTGTTGAGGAGAATACTTAGGAGAGCATCAAAGTATGGGAGATCTTTGAAAATGAGTGATCCCTTTTTATATGAATTAGTTTCATCTGTATGCTCAATAATGGGCGATGTCTATCCTGAAATAGTTCATAAAAAGTCACATGTGGAAAAAATAATTAAGTCTGAAGAAATCTCGTTTAATAAAACTCTTGGCAGGGGCATCGTTCAATTTGAAAAAATAGTTGCTAATAAAAAAGATAATATAATTTCTGGAGGTGATGCATTCAGATTATATGATACATTTGGTTTTCCCCTTGACTTAACACAGCTAATGGCGCGAGAGAATGAGATGTCAGTTGATGAGCACGGTTTTGAGCTGGCTATGGATAAACAGCGATCTGAAGCAAGATTAAAAGAAAAATTTACTGCAGCGAATGGGGAAATGCTTTGGAACAAGCATACCAGAGGATCAAATTCACTTTTCCTTGGGTATGGGGAACTAAGTTCGAAATCAACCATAAGAAAATATGCTATCCAAGATGGTAAAATATTCATTGTATTAGATCAGACACCTTTTTACGCTGAATCTGGCGGGCAAATTGGAGATTCAGGAATTATCAGTGGGCAAGGTACCGCTCTTGCGGTTGAAAATGTAATAATTATTAATAAAGAAATCATCCATGTTTGCGTGGGTAAACTACTACTAAAAGAAACAGTTATTTGCGAGGTTGATGAACCTAAAAGATTTAAAATTATGAAAAATCATACCTCTACTCATCTATTACATAAGGCATTAAAAAATGTTTTAGGTGATCATGTACATCAGGCTGGTTCTTTAGTAGATTCAGAATATCTTCGTTTTGATTTCACACATTCAGAAAAACTCACCCTCCAAGAATTAGAAACTGTTGAGAGCCAAGTGAATGAACAAATATTACTCAACCACAAATTGAAAATATCTGAAAAAGATTATGATCAAGCAAAAAATGATGGTGCAGAAGCATTGTTTGGAGAAAAATACGGGGATCAAGTTCGAGTTGTTGAAATAGATAATTATTCAATGGAATTATGCGGTGGAACACACGTTAATCGCACTGGCGATATTGGTTCATTTCAAATTACAGAGGAGACATCGCTTGCTTCTGGTGTTAGAAGAATTTTAGCTGTTACTGGTCCGGTATCCGTTAAAAGAATTCAAAAACGCAGCGAAATATTAAACAGTCTTCAGCGTTTATTAAATGTTCCAGAGGATGGTTTATTTGAAAGAGTAACTTCAATAGTCAATGAAAAAAAGAAACTAGACAAGCAGCTAAGCAAACAAAAAAAAAATAAAGGCTTCCAAATATCTTCTGCAGAAAAATTAATGAAAAATTATGAAAATTATAAATATTTAACCCTGGATTTGGAAAATATGAGTATGGAAGAATTAAAGTGTATTGGTGATGATTTTAGACAAACGGTAAAATCAGGAATTGCTGTTATTTTTGGTCAAGAAAATAAAAAACTAATAGCAGTTGTAGCCATTACCGATAATCTTGTGAAAAAAGGAATTCAAGCAGGGAAATTAGCAAAAGAAATAGGAGCTCTTATGGGGGGTGGCGGCGGTGGAAAGCCTCACCTAGCTTCAGCGGGAGGAAGTAATATCTTGGAATTACGTGCTGTAATTGAAGAGGCTGAGCTCTGCATAATTAAATATTTAGGCAGGTTGACTTAGAATGCAACTCGAAGAAACAGGGAAAGGTTTTATGAATGGAAAATTTTCTAAACGCATGAATAATAAAAGCATATATTTTGAAAAAGAATACCATTAACACTGATTTGGCTCCTCAGCCCATAGGGCCTTACGAGCAAGCAATTGAAATAAACGGATTTATTTATACAGCTGGTCAAATCGCAATTGATCCAAAAACTAAGAAACTAATTTCAGGCAACATCAAAGATGAGACAACTCAATCCCTTAACAACTTAGAGGCGATTTTGAGTTCTGGGGGCAGTAGTAAGTCAAAAATAGTGAAAATCACTATCTTTGTCACCGATTTCAGTCACTTTAATCATGTTAACGATGCTTTCTCATCTTTTTTTGAAAATCGGGAATTTCCTGCCAGGTCAACAGTGGGAGTATCTACGTTACCAATGGGCGCAAAAGTTGAAATAGAATGCGTTGCATACATTGATAAATGATTTACCGTTATTTATTAACTTTAATTTTTCTGGCTCAATTAATTCATCCTCAAGAGCAAGATTCTATTATTCATAAAAAACCAAAAACTGCATTTATATTCTCAGTTTTCCCCGGAGGGGGACAGCTTTACAATGGGAAATTTATCAAATCGATTTTATTTATTGGGCTTGAATCTGCAGCAATCTATTCTTGGTCAAAAAATTCGAATATTTATAAAAACTATGATAATAACAATTATCCACTAAATAGAAATCGTTATCTGGAAAAAAGAAATAAATATGCATGGTGGGTGGGTTTCCTTTATTTTTTTGGTATGTTAGATGCTGTTGTGGATGCTCACCTAGACCGTTTCGATAGAGTTATGAATTCTGATATTGAAAATAGAAAACCTGGAGAAAAGTATAATGAGGAATAGAGAAAAATGGGGATCTAAAATTGGATTTATTTTCGCAGCATCAGGGTCTGCTGTCGGTATCGGAAATATTTGGAAATACCCACACATGGCAGGACAAAATGGTGGCGCCGCTTTTACAGTTGTTTATCTATTATGTATCTTGGTTATAGGACTGACAATTGTTGTAGCTGAATTTGCTGTAGGCAGAAATACACAATTAAGCCCAGTGGGCGCTTTTGAAACTCTATCATCAAAGACATCCTGGAAATGGGTTGGCTTTTTAGGAGTGGCTTCAGCTTTTGTAATTCTTTCCTTTTATGGAGTAGTTGGAGGTTGGATACTTAAATACATTACAGTGGCAATTAGTGGAGGGTTCGAAGCTTTAAACAACAGTCCGGAGAAAGCAAAAAATTTATTTAATAATTTTATTACAGATACATGGAGCCCAGTACTATTTCAGATTCTTTTCATGATCTTATCTGTATCTGTTATAATTCGAGGGGTAAAGGAAGGAATTGAAAATTGGTCAAAAATAATGATGCCAATTATAATCATCTTACTGATTGTGCTAGCACTAAGAGGGCTGACTCTTCCTGGAGGTATAGAAGGATTAAAATTTCTTTTTCTACCTAGATTTGAAGATCTCACTCCCTCAAGTATAGTACTTGCTCTTGGACACTCGTTTTTTACTTTGAGCCTTGGCATGGGAACAATGATAACCTACGGAAGTTATCTGCAAAAAAAACAGAACTTGCTGCACTCAGCATTATGGGTGATAGCTTTAGATACCGCAATAGCAATGTTTGCCGGAATTGCAATTTTTACAACTGTTTTTGCGTTGGGTTCTGATCCTGCAGGGGGAGCTGGATTGATTTTTTTTATATTACCCTCAATCTTTCCTCAGCTCGCTTATGGTTCTCTGTGGGGTTTTTTATTTTTTCTTTTGCTATTTATGGCTGCGCTCACATCTGCTATTTCGATTTTAGAAGTAGTGACAGCATATTTCATCGATCAAAAAGGATGGTCACGACGCAGAGCTACCGTGCAGTTTGGATTTATTATTACTATTGTGGGAATATTTTGTTCATTATCATTGGGTGGTGGTATTAATATTACTGGTATTTTTGGGGAGTCGTTTTTCCTTGGGTCCACATTTTTTGATGTAATGGATAATTTATCATCTAAGTACATGCTCCCAGTTGGAGGAATGCTAACAGCAGTTTTTGTTGTTAAAAAATGGGGAGTTACTAATTTTCTTAAGGAAATTGGTGGAATTACCTCTAATCCGAGAAACGATAAGATTATTATCAAATTATTTTGTTACACTTCGGCAATCATTGTTGGTTTCATTATATTAAATGAAATTATTTCTAAAGTAACTGGTGCTGCCTTAGTCGGGTAATATAATGATCGTCTCTAGAATTTTCCCAAAAGATTCAGAAAATTATAGAAAATTTTCAGTTCCTATATCAAGAATCTCAGATTATCTAAACAAATTTTCTTTGATGCAGTTGTTTATTGTATGGTCCTTGACAGTTGTCGGTATAAATATCTCTGAGGGAGTTAATTACAGATACGCATATTGGAATTCATCAGATTGGTTTGATGGATTATCTAAAATCATCATGAGTTCATCTGTTTTTCTTCTCTTGTTAAGACGGCAGAATTTATGGGTTATTGGCTACAAACGGTTAAGCATTAAGGAGATCATCACTCATTTATTCCTAGCTATTTTGTTCATAATTTTTGGAGGATTTGGTAAAACTAATGACTATTATTTATTTTTTACAAATATGCTTCCCTATGCAATTAGTTTTTTAGCTGGTCTATTAGTTTTTCAATTTAAACTTCTCCTTGATAAAGAAAGCGGTGAATGGGTTGTTGAAAATTGGGACGGCAAAATTTTCATTTTAATGACTTCATGCATTTTATACATATTTTCTGTTGTAGTGGGGTTTTATTTAGATGACCCCTTACTAAGTACAGTTTCTATGGTAAATTTGCCATTCTCTTTTGTTGCTCTTGTGTTTAATAGCCACGTAAGACACCTACAACGGGCTCGCTTCTATCCTATTATGATATCTTGTCTGTTTTTGTGTGTTCGTGCCACTTGGTTTATTTTACCACTTTTGGTGCTATTCGTTACGTTTAGGACTGTAAATTATTTTAAGTACGGAATTGTTTATCCATCTTTTGGTGTGGACTGGGATGAGTCCTCACAATTCATCTAAAATGTATGATGTTATAATTATTGGAGCTGGACCCTCTGGCTGCTCGGCTGCTCTTTATGCAAATAAATTAGGTTTGAAAACTTTATTATTAGACAAAGCCTTTTTTCCTAGGGATAAGGTTTGCGGAGATGCTCTATCTGGCAAAACTGTTAGAATTTTAAGAGATTTAGAATTATTGGAAGAACTAGAGAGTTTAGGTGGGGCTGGGATAAAAAGAATTACATTTGGGGGTCCTAATTACAAGCAATTTGATGTATTTCTCAATGGATCAGAACATAACGATTACATAACAAAAGGATATGTCATCCCTCGATTAATCTTTGACAATTTTCTTTTTGAAAAGGCCAGTGAAGTTTCAGAAACTATAGAAGGTTTTACTGTTAAAGAAATCATAAGAGATAATGGGAATATTAGTGGAGTAGCAGGCGATACTGCTGAAAGTAAAAATATAAAATTTAAAGCACCATTGATACTTGGTGCTGATGGGCCAAATTCAATTATTGCAAGAAAGGTTGGATGTTATAAAATGGACTCGAGAAATACAGCTGTTGCAATAAGATGTTATTATGAGGGAGTAGAGGGACTCAGCGATCAAATTGAACTTCATTATCTAAAAGAAGTTAATCCTGGATATTTATGGGTTTTTCCTGCTGGTGGCGATAAAGCTAATGTCGGTATAGGATTAAGTAAAGATGCAGCCAAAAAAGAAAGTAAAAATTTAAGGCAGATAATGAATGATATTTTATTATCACAAAAATTTAAAAAAAGATTTAAAAATGCTTCCCCTCTAGAGAAACCTATTGGTTGGAACTTACCACTTGGTAGAATACAACGGCAAAACTATGGAGATGGCTTTCTCCTTTTAGGAGACGCAGCTGGACTTGTAGATCCTTTTACTGGCGAGGGCATAGGAAATGGAATGTTATCAGGTAAGTACGCTGCCCAAGTTGCGGAAAAAGCACATAGAAATAATGACTTTTCTAAATCAATCCTCCATGAATATGATAATTTAATATGGGGAGATATAGGTGGTGAATTAAGAACAAGCACCAAATTAGCAGATTTGGCAAGATATGAATTTTTACTCAATTTTGTAATATCAAGAGCATCAAGAAATAAAACTGTTAGAGATATAATTTCAGGCATGCTATCGCAAGAAATATCAAGAGATGAGCTGTCTAAACCAAAATTCTACTTTAATATTCTGTTTTCCTAAAAATGGATAAAAAAGAGCTATTATCAGTTCTTAATCTATCAAGCTTTGTTTCTTTAGATTTTGAGACAACCGGGTTAGATGCCGAAGAAGATCGTATAATTGAGGTAGCTGCTATACGGTTTATCGATGGAAAAATTAAAGAACGTTTCGTTACTTTAATAAACCCCCAACGGCACATTTCAACAATAATTACTTCCTTAACGGGTATAACCAATGATATGGTAAAAGAAATGCCCACAGATAAGGATATTATCAAAGACCTTTTGTCTTTTATAAAAAATGACCCAATTGTTGCACATAATATTCAATTTGATATTAGATTTTTGAATTCCTTATGTATTAGGAATAGTTTTCCTGAAATGAAAAATTTATTATATGACACTCTTCAACTTTCAAGGACAGTTTGTTTTGACCAACCAGTATTTAATCTGTCAAGTTTATCTGAATTATTTGGTCTGTCCTCAGAAGGAACCCATCGTGCAGAAAAAGACACAGAAAATTGTGGCTTCATATTTATAAAATTAATTGAAATTTTATCAAGTCAAAATCTTGAAATAATTTCTAAAATTCAAAGTTTTATCAAAGATTCAAAAATTCCAAATACAGATCTTTATAATGATTTAGCCCGGCAACTTTTAATTAATGGCTCAATTAAGTATAAAGGGAGTGGCAATCAATATGTATACGATTTGAAATCAAATAGATTTAAGTATAATGGTTTAAATAAAGTGAAGGAACTTAATGCAGAGAGAACATTCGGTCCTGATGGTCTAATTCAAAATGTAATCGAGAACTTTGAATATAGGAAAAATCAAGTATCATATGCTGAAAATTCAGAAAAAGTGTTAAATGGTGATCCAGGGGTCAGTTTGGTGGAAGCTGGAACAGGGCTCGGAAAAACTATGGCTTATTTATTTGGTGCATTCAAAAGATCAATTGATTTCAAGGATGGAGGTCCAACAATAATATCATGTAATACAAAACATTTGCAAGATCAATTATTTTACAAGGACTTACCTCATCTTGCTAGAGGAATGAACGTTCCTATTGATGCAATGATGGTCAAGGGAAGAAAAAATTACATATGCAAGACCAGATTTGAGTGGATGGTTGCAGAACCTCTGATAATTGAAAAAAAAGATTTAGAAGCTTTAATCCCTATAATGTTCTGGCTTTTTCATACAAAAACTGGAGATATTTCTGAATGCTCCGGATTCTTCAATTCAAGAAGAACTTGGTTGTTGTCATCGTTCTGTAGCGAATCTGGGTTCTGTACAAGCGGAATTTGTGATCTAAATAGAGGATGTTATTACGGTCCGCTTAGACAGGCGCTGTATAAAGCGGATACTATAATAGTAAACCATTCGTTGTTAATGACAGAGATTGAGGGACCTGGATTTTTTCCTGAGTTTAATTCAGTAATTATTGATGAGGCTCATAATTTAGTTAGATCCGCGTACGAGCAATTTAAAATTGAATGGAGCGAAAAAGGTATTCATTTACTCCTTCAAAAAATTGATCCTTCACACCCAAGATCGATGAGATGGAATCAAATTATTCAAAAAATCTCCGAAGATCAACCAAGTTTACGGAAACATAAAGAGAGACTAAAATTAGCTGTATCAGACGGAATGAAATCTTTGAGCAATCTAATGCGTGCATTAGCTGAGGAAAATACTCATTACTTTCAAATGGGTAAGCAATACCAAGAGAAACCAATTGTGAGAAACATTGAAAAATTATACGCACCTGTTAATAGTGAACTAGTTGTCTTCAAAAATAGTTTACGAGATTTAATGGGCATACTTTCCAAAATCAGAGCAACTATTTTAGAATTGGATTCAACTCAAGATAAATACCCTACAATACATACAATGATTGATCGTAACATTGAGGCGGTAACTAAAATCACACAATCTTTAATAATATTAAGCGAAAACCAGCAGCAGGATTGGGTCTATTGGCTAGAGGGTAATTATAGATCAAAAGACATGAGTAGAGGTCAACTTGAAATATCGTTATATGCCTCAATAATCGACATTGGTAAGGTTTTTAGAAATAAATTTTTTAAAAATCTAAAGCACTGCATGCTAACATCTGCAACTTTAAAAATAAATGGTTCATTTGATTACTTTTTATCTAGAATGGGATTGTTTGATAGAGACGAGGTGAAAACTGCAAATTATTTAAGCCCTTTTCACTATGGGCAACAAGTCAGATATCATCAATATGCGGGAAGTGAGGACCTTTCAAAAAATCCAAAGTATATCGGAGATTTAGTCCTTTATCTCAAGGATAAATTCGGAAAACGCATGATGGTTCTATTTACCTCGAGAAAATTATTATCAGAAACTGCGGATTATATAAAAAGTGTTCCACAGGGAAAAAAAATACCATTATTTGCTCAAACTAAAGGTGCATCAAGACCAGGTATCATAAAAGGGATGCACAGATTTTCAAATGGAATTCTATTTGGTACTAATAGCTTTTGGGAGGGCGTAGATTTACCCGGTGAACTTCTTGAAATACTTATTTTAGTAAAACTTCCTTTTGATGTTCCAACCAATCCATTAATAAAATCCTATTCAGAATATATCAATCGCAATGGAGGTAATAGCTTTCTTGATTTTACTGTCCCCGAATGTGTTGTGAAATTTAGACAAGGATTTGGTAGACTTATAAGGACCACTCGTGATGAAGGTAAGTTTATATGCTTGGATAACAGAATTGTTAAAAAAAAATATGGAGAAGCATTTATTAAATCTTTACCTATGGAAATGGAGCCTTTTTCAGATTTTGATTCAATTAATTGATAATATTTAAATTTTACATTGATTTGAATGCTCTGTTATCTTACATAAATTAATGTATGAAATCATTAAACAAATTTTTTGAATACCGTAGAAAGATATTTTCAAGTAATCACTTATTTTTTCTATTTATATTTTCTAATCATGACTAATAGGCCTCCATTTAAGGACGCACTGACATTTGATGATGTACTTTTAGTCCCAAAAAATTCAGAAGTATTGCCAAATGAAGTAGATCTTAGAACAAGACTCACCAAAGATATTTCTTTAAACATCCCAATTATCAGTGCGGCGATGGATACAGTGACGGAAAGTGAAATGGCAATAGCTCTGGCGCGGGCAGGTGGTCTTGGCGTAATTCATAAAAATCTATCAATTGATGATCAGGCCACTATGGTAGATCGAGTAAAAAGATCAGAAAGTGGAATGATTATCAATCCAGTAACAATTGACGTTTTAAGTTCAATTTCTGAAGCAAAACAGTTAATGGCCAAATTTAAAATTAGTGGACTACCAGTGGTAAAAAATGACAAGCTAGTAGGAATCATCACCAACCGAGACATAAGATTCCACGTAGATGAAACCTTGCCAGTATCATCACAGATGACCTCAAAGGGCTTAGTATCAGTGCCAACTGGGACATCCTTAGAAAAAGCAAAAGAAATTCTTCAAAAGCATCGAATTGAAAAATTATTGGTTGTTGATAAAATTGGGAATTTGACTGGGCTTATTACTGTTAAGGATATACAGAAAAAGGAGGATTATCCTAACGCATGCAAAGATGAGAAGGGGAGACTGAGAGTGGGTGCAGCGATTGGTGTCGCGATGGAAAGCATGGACAGAGCTACTGCTTTGGTCGATGCCGATTTAGATGCGATATTCATTGACACAGCCCACGGACATTCAAAAGGGGTTTTAAACCTTGTATCAAAGATAAAGTCTAAGTTTTCTGATATTGCTGTTATTGCAGGAAACGTTGCAACAAGTGAAGGCGTTACGGCACTAATTGATTCTGGGGTAGATTGTGTAAAGGTTGGAATAGGAGCAGGTGCAAGTTGTACTACAAGAGTAATAGCTGGAGTAGGAGTCCCTCAATTAACAGCCATAATGGATGGTGTCGATGCGGCCAAAGTGAGCGGAGTT
>MDSW01201277.1_pt1 | contig 23628 bp, 17 predicted proteins | sample 811171 | NCBI WGS metagenome assembly MDSW01 (sample SAMN05326641, study PRJNA326480) | marine metagenome | isolation source: seawater | place: Atlantic Ocean: North West | collected 2012 | reverse complement strand
TGAACAGGATCCAGTCGAGTTGGAGCGCATGATCCGAAGATACGGGCGAGGCCTTGTCGCCTTGGCGGATCTCCAGACGACCGATCGAGTGCTCTACGAACGAAAGATCGAAGAGCTCCATCTCGATGCCGAGACCAATGCCATCGCTGCACAGCTTCGCAGATCGATCGAGGTCGGAGGTCCGAACTCCAACGAGTCGATCCAGCTGAGAACGAGCCTGGAAGTCCTGATGCGTTCCAAGCTGATGTTGTCCATGAGCAATCGCGAGCGTTCTCTGGAGAAGCTCAACGAGCGAATCAGATCTCTCAGAGATCGCTTGGACTACGAGGAAGCGAACTTCGATGAAGAGCTTGGGCGCCAGATGGATCAACTGATGCATCAGCTGGATCCCGTTCAGGCGGCTCGAGGCAAGTAGATCCCGTTCTTGGCAACCGGTTCCGATTCATGATGTTCCTGTGGGATGACATGGAAAGTCGTATGCTTTCCACGTGACATCATTCAAAGCCACTCGACGTGCTGATCCTTCTCCTCCTGGTGTCAGGAGGCTCGGCATGCTGGGGGGAGCCTTTCTTCTTCTCATCATCGTGGTCACCTTGGTCTCGATGCCATGGACCTTTGGTCATGAGACCTTGGAAGGTGTGCAGGCGACCTCACGCCGCTTTGAAGCAACTCATCCGGAATCCGCACTGCAGCCGCCCTCATGGATGGGTGGTTCCGATTACCTCCTGGGAAGCGATCACCTTGGCCGAGATGTCCTGGCTCGAATCCTGGCCGGTGGCGGCATCAGTCTGATGGTGGGCCTGGCTGCGGCCACCACAGCCATCATCATCGGAGGACTCTGGGGCATGGTGGCTGCCACGGCCTCTCCTCGAATTGACGGTCTGATGATGCGGATTGTGGATGTGCTCTATGGACTGCCCTACATCCTCATCGTCGTTCTTCTGGTCGTTGCAGTCGAAGGAGGCTTCGAGCGATCAGGTGTGACGATCGGTTCGAGCGCTGCACAGTGGATGAATGTCCTGACGCTCTGGCTCGCCATCGGCGCTGTCAGCTGGCTCACGATGGCACGTGTGATCCGTGGACAGGTGCTCAGTCTTCGGGCACAGCCCTTCATGGAAGCGTGTCGTGCAATCGGAGTCCCTTGGCGAAGACAGGTTTTTCGACATCTCCTGCCCAACGTGATGGGGCCGATCATCGTGTATGCCACTCTGACCATTCCAATGGCCATGCTGAGTGAGGCATTCCTCAGCTTTCTGGGCATCGGCATCCGTGAACCCCTTCCAAGCTGGGGGAATCTCGCGGCGTCGGGTCTTTCCGAGATGAACGGGGTGCGATCGCATTGGTGGTTGCTGGCATGGCCATGTCTCATGATTGCGATGACGCTGTTGTCCTTGAATTGTCTGGGTGAGTGGCTCCGTGTTCGGCTCGATCCAAGACAGGCGGAATTGGCCACATGACGTCACCTCTTCTTGAAATCGAGCGATTGCAGCTCCAGATCAGATCGACCCATGTTCCGGTAGTGCATGGTGTTTCTGCGAAGGTGATGCCAGGCAGCATGACGGCCCTGGTCGGAGAGTCGGGCAGTGGCAAGACGTTGACGGCGTTGGCTGCGATCGGGCTGTTGCCACCTGCGATTCATGGCGTGGACGGCTCGATCCGGATCACTGGAAAAGAGTGCGCCGGCTTGTCTCAGCAGGAATGGCGGGAGATACGAGGTCAAGACATCTCGATGGTCTTTCAGGAGCCGATGACGGCGTTGGATCCGGTGTTCACGATTGGTGAACTCTTCGAAGGTGTTCTGGCGATGGACGGCTGCACTCGACGGGAAGCCCGACAAAGAGGATTGTCGCTGCTTGAAGAGGTCAAGGTTCCGGATCCGATCCGCTGTCTCCGCAGCGCACCACATCAACTCAGTGGCGGGATGAGACAACGAGTCGTCCTGGCACTTGCCCTGGCCCGTTCGCCATCGGTCCTACTTGCGGATGAGCCGACAACCGCATTGGATGTCCAGACCCAGGAAGCCGTCATGGAACTCCTTCAAGAACTCTGCGGTACACGAGGGTTGGGTGTTCTGCTGGTCACACATGATCTCGGCCTGGTCGCTCGTCGTGCCCAGCAAGTGGTCGTGATCCATCGTGGGCATGTCTGCGAGTCCGGTACCTCGGAGTGCCTTCTGAGGGACCCGAGGCACCCCTATACGAGAGGTCTCCTGGCCAGCCAGATCCCCGTCGATCACTACAGGGCGGATCTGGGCCTCATGGAGGACGTACTCAACGATCCGGAATCATGGACCCCTCAGGAGAGCCAGGAAGGGCCTGTGAAGCCCTGGAGGCCATCAGAGGGCTCGCAAGTCAAGGATGCTCCGAGACTTGTCGCGATTTCCGAGAATCACTTCATCGCAGTCTGAGGACTTATCGAACCTTCGAACGGATTTGAGACGTAGATGATTATCAGGGGGAGGCCGGATCTGGTTCCGGCTCAGGCAGGAGGCCCTGATATGACAACGCACGGTTCATTGGACAATGCAACGCTTGCTCGACTCTTCCAGGAGGCTGCTCAGCTTCCAACAGAAGGCAACAAGTCATCCTTGTGCTCGGCTTTGATCAATCTTCCTCGATGGTTCGTGATCGATCTTGGCGCACGGGAGGGCATTCTGCCTCTGGTCGTCGAAGAGGCCGGATCACCCAGTGTGTATCTGTTCACATCAGGTGAGTCGGCTGACAGACTTCTTCGCATGCACGGTGAGCTGCCGCCGTCTGCCCGGGTTGTTTCGATTTCGACTCAGGAAACGGCGGAGTTCCTCACAGGTCTTCACCAGTGGGGTGTTCGTTCAGCCATCTTCAATCCAGGACCGGTTTCCGCACGATGGAGTGTGGATGATCTGATGGTCTCCACATGGATTCATCGACCGGAATCTCTGCCTGACATCGACACTCTTGTTGCCAGAGCACAGTCGGTCGAACCCGGTCTTCAGGTGGATTCGTTCTGGAACGCCGTCCAGTCTCTGCCATGCTGGTACTTCGTGGCTGATCCCGCGATTCGGACGGATCCCATGGTCGGCATCTGTCGAGATCAGCCCTGTGTTCTCGTCTTCACCGATCCAGTCAGGGCCAGAAGTCATGCCGAGTTGATCGATCCGGCCATGAAACAGGATGGAAACCGGTTGATGGCGATGCCGCCATCCCAGGCGCTGTGGTGGTTCCGAAGTCTGGCGACCAGAGGTATCGCAGGGGCGATCTTCAACGACGGTCCATTTGCCTTCTTCATGCCGATGGGCCGCATGATGGCACCAGTCGATGCGGTTCGCTCAGTCGCCTGATGTCATGAGCCGCTGCTAATCATCAAGTGATTCGCACTCGATGCTGGCACGTTCTCCGGCAATCTTCTTCTGGACGTATTTTTCGATCCACGTCTCGAAGGATTTGCCTTCGGCCGTGTCCTTGCCAGAGAACTCGATTCGTTCGATCTCCACGGCGTCCATGCGCTGAGGGCTCTTGTCTTCGCGCGTCATGTAGCCGATCGAACCGGTTTCCAGAGTTCCCGTGAGATCGAAGACATATCCCTCGATGACGCCGCCATCTCTGGTCGTCATCGTGATATCGCCCCGGTATTCGACGGCTGCCAGGACACCTGCCTCGAACCGTTCTGGATCAGAACGCTCCGCGACGAATCCCTGACTGTGAATGTCTGCATCAGCCATCAGCGGAGTCCTCCTCATCGAACTCGACGGGATCACCGGTTTCCACATCAACGATTCGCCAATCCATCGCCTTGGCCAGTCGGTAGACGACCAGCCATGCGATCTCCTCCTCGACGATCGTCATGAGCATCTGCTTGACCGGGTCTTCATCCGGTCCCATCTCAAGCCGAATCCCAGGTCCGTACAGAACGCTTTCGCCGGCCTGTGCGGGCGCCGTGTTCATCGTGCCAAGCTTGGCGATGATGTCACGACGAGACCCGAGTGGCGCAAGGCCACCATCACCTGGAGGTTGTTGCGAGCAGATGACAAACCTTTGAGACACGCCTGGGCTCCCTTGGACCGATTGTTCCTATCCTACTGTCACTGTCGATTCAGCGTTGTGATTGCAGTTCAGCAAGCGTATCGATGAGTTGCTGGAGGGGAATCGGCTTGGTCAGATAGGCATGAACCCCGAGGCGCTCCGCGTAGACCATGTGCCGTTTGCCTTCGTTGGCGGTGACCATCACGACCAGTGGGGGGGCTTCCGACTGCATCAATTCCTCCAGAACGAGGAAGCCGGATCGCTTTGGGAGCATCATGTCGAGTACGACCATTTCAGGGGCGTCTTCTCGCCAGCGAGCAATGGCTTCATTGCCGTCTGACGCGGTCGACGTGATGGCACCCTCGGCTCGAATGGCCAGTTCCATGCTGTCGAGAATGTCCTCGTCGTCATCGACGATCAGAACGGTTTTGCCAAGGAGCTTCTGGTCAACCATGATCACACTGTAGCTGCTGGGGACATGATGGCGTCAGGCTGCCGACTCACGGCTTTCCCGTCGGGACTGTTCGATCACGGCGTCGGCTTCTTCCGTACTGAGCCATGGAAGTGAACGGATCTGTTGCTCCAGCGATTCCGGAACATCTCGTCCTGCACGCTCATGACGAGGTCGACTCTTCCAACGACGATGCATCCAGAGGTACTGTTCCGGCGCCCGTCGAACCAGCTGCTCAATGCCATGAACGTAGCGTGCCGTGATGTAATAGAGGGGGTCAGGATGATCCGACCAGTCTTCTGGTTCGATCACGTCTTCGACATGGACCCTGTAGGCGAATCGACCTTTGACTCGTTCCGCCATGGCGACGAGCAGCGGCAACTCATATCGCATCGCCAGGAGACCGATGGACTTGTAGGTTGATGCAAGGCGACCAAAGAAGGGGACGAAGGTACCGCTGTCGCCCGCATTCTGGTCTGCGATGAAACCGACGTGGCCATTGGTGGAGATGATCTTCTGCATCTCCGGTGTCGCGCCCCATTTGGTCAGCACTCGCAGTCCATGGGCCTGTCGAAGTCCCAGGAGCCATCTATTCAACAGCGGGTTGTCCAGCGGGCGGGCCAGTGCGGCCATCGGGTAGCCAATCACGGACATGCCGTATCCCAGCAGTTCCCAGTTGCCGCAATGTCCCGTGATGAAGAGCATCGATCGATCTTCCATCATCCTGTGGAGATGATCAGTGGCATTGCCCAGATCGAAATAGTCGGGCCAGCGTTCGGGAGTGATGAGCCGCGGCATGACGAGTGCGTCGACGGAAGCCAGTTGGAACATGTTCTCGACGGAACGCCTGGCGACCTCATGACAGGTTCGCTCGCTCCACTCGGGAAACGCGGACTGGATGTTCCCGATCGCGCGTTGTCTTCTACGCGCACTGAAATTGAAATAGAGACGTCCCACGGTGGACGCGGTCTGCATGTTCTGATCCACGGGGAAGCAGTTCAGCAGAGTGGCTGCCGTTCGCGCCGGCAAATACTCGGCCCAGTTCTGAAGGGCTGATCGCTTGCGTGGCATGGCGTGAACCCTAGGTACGGCCCAGGTGCCGTCGAATCATGATCAAAGACCGTTCTGGCCAGTCAGGATGTAGAGACGGTTGGCATTCAACACCGGGATATCCGCTCTGCTCGCTGACCTGAAGAGTTCCTGGTACTTGTCATGCTTTCGACCGAGGTCCAGGATCTGCTGGATCTGCTGCTCGGTTGCGTTGGCATCCGGATTGGCAGGCTTGGGTGGTTCGACACCGAGGACCAGGAAATCCAGATCGCCGGTGATCCGGTCTTCCTTGATCACCTTGCCGCCCCAGCTTTCAATCTGCCTTCTGACGAAGTCGGTTTCCTCAAGCGTGGCGTGACCGTCGTTGTCGACATCGAAGCGGCCATGAACGAGGAACTTGAAGGTGTAGTTCGGGTCGTAGATCGCATTGGCGACGATATCACCACGAACGACCGGTCGGCCTCTCGTACTTCGAGTGACCTTGCCAGTCGCGGTGCTTTCGCCGACCTTTACGATCTGGATGCTGGCCTTGCCTCGTGGGAAGTTGCCTTCCGCATCGGGTCGCAGCTGGGCGGCGTCGTCATAGACCTCGAAGGTCATGCCAAGAACGATCTGGTCATTCTTGCCACGGTCGATATAGACCTGATCTCCACGACCGGTGACTTCGATGACCTCACCGTCCGCGAGATTTGCTGGATCCTCAGGCTGGATCCGGTTTCGGCTGATCAGCCTCTGAAGCTCTTCGATCCTGCTTTCGCCCTGAACGTTGGCCTCGCTGAGTTCATCAACTTCATTCTCGAGATCCCGGATCTGCCCGACGTAACGGTTTCGATAACGTTCCTTGGCCTGCTCGAGATCATCGATCGCCTGTGCGATCTGTTCTTCGTACGTGGTGTCTGCCTTGCGAATGCCATCAAGCTGGCGATCAACCGAAGCCTGCAGTGATTCGTCACGCTCACGTTCAGCCTGTGAGAGGCGACCTGCGATTTCTTCTTTCTCTTCCTGCAACTGCTGGACGGAGTCCTTGAGTCGACTAATGGAGTCGCTGTCGGACTGGAGTTGCTGGTGAGTCGTCTGCATGTGCGTCCAGAGTGTCCCGTTGGAATCGACTCCGATCGACTTGTTGAGGGCTTCTTTCAATGCGTCAATGTCCATGTCTCTGCCGACATAGGCCATCAGGTCATCGTGCTGGCCCTTCAGGTGGCCATAGACACTGTTTCGTCCCGACTGGTTTTCGATGGCCTGGTAAGCGTCACTGGACCGTTCGGTCGCAGTTGCCAGCTTGTCGAGCTGCGCTTCTGCCGTATTCTTTTCCTCGACGGCCTTGCCTCGCTGGCTATAGAAGATGATGGTCGTGGCAAGCAGCGCAGCACTGATGATGATGAAAACCACCAGAGCAACAACAACGCCTGTTCCGGCCGTAGATCGAATAGCCATGTCGTAGGGTCTCCCTGAGCAGCAGATCGGGTGTTTCCGATTGGAAACACCGCTGAACGAGGAAGTTTCCCCCCAAGGGGCTCAGGAGTCAAGGAGAAGGGGTCTGCAGGCCCGGAACTCCGTCGGTCATCAATTTTCAGGCATCGGGAGAGGCTCTCAGGGCCTTCCATCAGTCCCTTGTGACCCTCGCGACCTCCGATGGCGTCGTGAGGCCATTGGCGACCTTCAGGCGGCCACTGCTGAGCAGGGAGTGCAGGAGATCATCCTCCTCCGCCGCTTCTGCGAGACGGCCTGCATTGACCCGCTGGATGATGAGCTCCCGGATTCTCTCATTGACCCTCAGAAGCTCGTAAATACCCACTCGCCCATGGAATCCCGTATTTCGACACTCCCGGCATCCCTGCCCTCTGAACAGGGGTGACTCCGGCTCGGGCCAGCCGAGTGGAAGCTCTGCCGGTTCGGGTTGCCATGGCATGCTGCATTGCTTGCAGACTCTCCGAACCAACCGCTGGGCGATGACGCCCTCGATCGTGCTCGAGACGAGAAACGGCTCGATGCCCATGTCCAGGAGCCTTGGCAAGGCACCAGCGGCATTGTTCGTATGAAGCGTACTGAAGACGAGGTGGCCAGTCAGGGAGGCCTGAACCGCCATGACGGCTGTTTCCTGATCACGGATCTCACCAACCATGATCACATCTGGATCATGTCGAAGAATCGAACGCATGCCCGCTGCGAAATCCAGTCCGACATCTCTCTGGACCTGGATCTGATTGACTCCGGTGATGTTGTATTCGGCGGGGTCCTCGACCGTGATGATCTTCACTTCATCCGAAACGATCTGATTGAGCGAGGCATAGAGCGTGGTCGACTTGCCCGACCCTGTCGGACCGGTGACCAGCAGAATGCCATGGGGGCGTGTGATGAGATGGTCCCAGTGTTCCTTGACCTGAGGTTCCATTCCCAATTCGTCCAGTTCAAGCAATGCTGCGGTCTTTGAAAGAATTCGAATCACAATGCCTTCGCCAAACAACATCGGAATGATCGAAACCCTCAGGTCGTATTCGCGACCATCACGTCTCAGTGTGATTCGACCATCCTGAGGAATCCGCTTCTCGGCCACATTCAGATTCGCCATGATCTTGAGACGGCTGACGATGGCATTCCGGAATTGATTGACGGTGGCGGGCACACCGGCCTGGACGAGGATGCCGTCAACTCGATACCGGATTTCCAACGAACCCTCGTAAGGCTCGATGTGGACGTCCGTGGCACGCTCTCGAACCGCTTCGATCAGCAGATCATTGACCAGGCGAATGACACTCGCCTGTTCGGCCTGATCAAGCGCTTCTTCGGAGATCTGCGTGGTGGCATCAGCCTTCTCCTGCCCGGCTCCAAGGGCTTCAAGCGTATCGCCCGCCACGCCGTAATGCGTCCGGATGAACTTGCGAAGATCGGCTTCATCCGCAAGTACCAGCTCGATATCCATGTTCGTCAGAAGTCGAAGTTCATCGAACGCCGTGAGCTCGAATGGATCACAGGTTGCGACCCTGAGCGTCTTGCCCTGTCTCTCGATGGGCACGCACTGTTGCTTGAAGACGAGTCTCGAGGGCAGGAGTTCGAGGATCTCCTGCGGGACTTCCGCCGAGGAGAGGTCCACGATGGGCATCGAGAACTGCTGGCCGATGGCCTGAAGGACGTCCTCGCTTCTGACATAGCCGAGCCTGACCAGAACATGATCGAGCCGTTCGCCCGTTCTGGTCTGTGTTTCGATGGCTTCGTCAAGCTGATCACGGCTGACGAGTCCACGTTCCTGGAGCAGGAGGCCAATCCCCATGGCAGCCATCTTAGCCTTCCAGCCCCTCGATTCCGCACGGGAATCAACCCAAGATCGATAGTTGCCCGATGAAACGGGGCTGGGGGGTTGCCGAAGTGGTTCCGTGGCCCTACGCTCAAAGGTTCGATGCCACCTCCAGCATGGCATGTACAGACATCATTTCGGAGACCGCCATGAATCCCAACAGGGTTCTCGATGAACTTGCTCGACATCAGCTTGTAGATGGTTACCCACTGGTGGTTGACCTCGAGCGATCAGAAGGCGTCTGGATCCATGACGCCGCCAGTGGCCAGCGTTATCTCGACGGGTTCACCTGCTTTGCCTCGATGCCCCTCGGATACAACCATCCCGGGATGATGGACCCCGACTACCTTCAGACGCTCAAGCTCGCGTCGTTGTGCAATGTTTCCAATGCGGATCTCTACTCCGTCGAGATGGCTCAGTTCGTCGACGCATTCGCTGAACACGTGACCCCTGAGGGCTTCAATCATCATTTCTGGATCGCCGGCGGAGGCCTTGCGGTCGAGAATGCCATGAAGGCGGCCTTTGACTGGAAAGCCAGGCGACTTGGTCGGAACAACTTCGAGGACAACTGCAATGATCTGATGATCATGCACTTCCGTCAGGCGTTCCACGGTCGCACGGGGTACACCATGAGTGTCACCAACACGCTGCCGGACAAGGTCGGGCTGTTCCCCAAGTTCAACTGGCCACGGATCCACAATCCATCGTGCCGATTTGATCACGATGGAAACGTCTGCAACGACATCGAAGCCGAGGAAGCACGAGCCTGTGCCGAGATCGAGGCCGCCATCGGATCCTGTCCTGCATGCGTCAACCGCATCGCGGGCATTCTGATCGAACCGATGCAGGGAGAAGGTGGAGACAACCATTTCCGGCCCGAGTTCATGGCACGTCTTCGTCAGTATGCGGATGACTGCGATGCGCTGCTGTTGTACGACGAAGTCCAATCCGGCTTCTTCGGTTCCGGCAAGCCATGGTTCTGGCAGCACCAGGGTGTGGCACCCGACGTCGTCGCATTCGGCAAGAAGTCGCAGGTCTGCGGCATCTATGCAGGATCCCGGCTCGATGAAATCGAACACAACGTCTTCCGTCGATCCAGTCGGATCAACTCCACCTGGGGCGGCAATCTGGTCGACATGGTCCGCAGTCGACGCTACATCGAGCTGATCGTCCAGGATGGACTGGCGGATCACGTCCTCACGGTCGGTGATCATGTCATCAACGGCATGCGGGAGATCGCACGTTCGACCCAGGCATTCGAGAATGTCCGCGGAGTCGGTTCACTGATCGCATGCTGTTTCGAGACGCCTGAGGCACGAGACCAGATGGTGCGTGACCTGTTCGATCACAATGTCATCGTCCTCCCCTGTGGAACCCAGTCGATGCGTTTCCGACTTCCCCTCGTCATGACGATCGAGGAATCGGATCATCTGCTCAATGCCGTCGAGTCGGCTACCAAGCGGGTTGCCGCCGTCTGATCCCCAGTCGGAATTGAATTCAAGTTCATGTAACAAGAACACCCCTGTGAAGACAGGGGTGTTCTTCTTTGGTGATACTGGAGTCGACTATTCCTGATCGGCTGCGGTGCGGTAGTTCAGCACGCCCGGCAGGAGCCGGCTGTTGAAGGCCTGGAAGTCGACCTTGTCCTGGTCGGTCGCGCCGATCATGATGTTGTGCGAAGAGCCGGTTTGAGCAACCTTGTTGCGAATGAGTTCCGCCTGTTGCAGCACGATGGTGTCCACCGAGCCGTCCATGAGCGAGATGTTGACGCGGTTCCCATTCCAGAGGGCAGGCGTATCCTTCCAGATCGGCATGTTCGGGTTTGGAGAGACCAGCCAGCCGTTGATGTTGGAAGTCTCCGCATAGCCGGCCTGGCCGAAATCCACCTCGCCGATGGCGCAGATCGTCATTCCCGGTTGCGGGATGTCCGCGGAAGTCTGGCACGCCACTCGATACCGGGTATTGAAGGCGGGTACGAAGACGCCGGACATCTGAGGATACTCATCGGCACATCGATCAACGCCGATAAAGGCGTTGAGGGAATAGCTGCGGATGCGCTCCGTGGAATCCAAGGGAGACTTGTAGGCCGTGGCATCGCCGAGGTACTCCCAGGCGGCTCCCTTGGTCAGCGCCGCTTGTATTTCGATTCGGCTGTTGCCCAGATCGTCGACGTTGTCATTGAAAGCGTGGACCCACATGCGTCGAATCTGTTCGACTGTGGACGAGGGGTTGTCTGGGCCGGTACCCGTGTGTGGTTCCGTTCGTGGAGAGAACAATCGTTCCTTGTTGTCGATCGCATGTGAGGCATTCGCTCTGGCGATCGCTCTCAGATTCGAGCTGTCCTTGGAACTCTTGGCCGTGGAGGAGATGGAGCCAGCCGTCACGATGAGGAGGGAGGCGACCAGGCCGAGGATGACGATGACGACCATGAGTTCGATGAGGGTGAAGCCTCTTCTGATCGTCACATTCAAGGTCATCATGGGCATTCTCCATACCGCTCGAGGAGAAGAAGAAGATCTTCCACTCCAGTCATGCCATCTCCATCGATATCGCCCTGATCGGTGTTCCAGCCTGAAATCACCATGAGCACATCATCGACATCCACGACGCCACTGTTGTTCAGATCACCCAGGCAGGGAGGGGACTGAGACAGGATCACAGCCGTGTACTTGCCGAAGGACAGTTCTGCACTCCAGCCGAGGCCGTCCCACGAGACGGGTTCCGCTTCGACATCCCATGAGGGATGGCCGTCGTAGTCTTCGTCGTAGACAGTGGCATCACTGTTGAAGCGTACTTTCCATTTACCGCCTCTCGGCAGGCCAATGCGGTAATTCTCCCAGGTCTGATTCCTGAAATTGGCCACGATGACGACATCATCGCCTTCACCGCCTTGATTCCACCGGTGCCAGGCAATGACCTTCTCTTCATTGTTCAAATGGAACACATTCAGATTCGGCCCGGAGAGCCCGGCACTCAGTCCATCGCGATTGGTTCGGAGGTGGATCAGATCCGTATAGAGGTCGAGGATTCCGGAGAACGTCTCGGCCTTCGTCCAGTCCACTGGATCCTGATCGTTGAACCAACCGTCTTCCAGGAATTCCTGGCCCTGGAAGAGCATGGGAATACCGGGAGAAGCCATCAGAACGGCCGCGCCGAGTGTGGATCGTTTCTTGGCGAACCAACTGTCCGCATTGTTCGGCCAGATCTCTTCCGGTACACGACTTCGACCATTGGCTACTTCATCGTGCGACTCGGTGTAGATCACCCGCTGGAAAGGCGCGCCGTTGTATGCATATGAAATCGAGTTCTGGACATCAAACATGTTGCGGTCGTCATCTGCGGCTGTGACCATGGCTTCCCGCATCGGGTGGATGAACCAGGGATCCCACTGCGAGTCGAATCCTGCACCGCCTTCACCAGTTGATTTCGTGATCCACGGATTGGAATCCATGTCTTCGGAGACCATCAGTTTCCAGGGTGTGGTGGCATCGACCTCGTCATTGAACCATCTGAGCAGCGACCAGCCTTCCGGGATCTCTTCGCCACTGGTTCCAAGGGTTCGGATCCATCGCGTTCCATCGATTCGAACACCGTCGAAGCGATAGTCGTTGAGCCACATCTTGAGGTTGTCCTGAAGAAAGGAACGGACTTCGCCGCGGCCGAAGTCAGGCCGAGTGTCGCCCCAAGGCGTGTAGGCCCGGTAGTCGTTGTAGAAATAGATGCCGCCGTAGTTGTTCTCCGACCAACCGTCGAATTGCCACAGATCCATGTCGGTCGGACCAAGGTGGTTGTAGACGAGGTCGCCGAAGACGGCGATGTCCCGGTCATGGCAGGCATCCACGAAGGCCTTCAGGTCGTCCGGCTCGCCATAGGTGCTTTCGACGGAGAACGGGTACGAGGGGTTGTAGCCCCATGAAATGTCACCGGGGAACTCGCACATGGGCATCAGTTCGATGACGTTGACGCCAAGGGATTCGAGATGATCCAGATGCTCCAGGGCGCCTGCAAGATTGCCGGGTACGGATTGGCCGGGCTGAAGTCCGAAAGTGCCCACATGCATTTCGTAGATCACCATCTCCGACCAGATCGGCGGAACATACCCTTCGGCGCTCCATTCATAGGCATCATGATCGACGACAATCGAATGACCGGAGGAATTGGTCAGATCCATGGCTCGTGGATCATTTCTCCAGATCGTGTTCGAACCATTGATGATCACATACTTGTAACCATCGCCAGCTTCGGCGGTAGGCACATCACGTGAGAAGTGGCCATCGCCTTCCGGAGCGAGCAGGTTCGAAAATGGCGACCATTGATTGAAGGTTCCGGCAACACCGACCGCCGTCGCATTGGGGGCCCAGACCCTGAAGGTGACACCTGAACCATCGCCATCCGAATACGGAACGGCGCCCATGCCGGGTCGGCTGGAGGGCTCGGCCAAGGCGGTCTGCCCACAGAGCAGTGCGAAGCACAGACTGAGTAGAAAGACAGCTTTGGCGGGATTGATGAGTCGAGGACGTGTTGATGGGGGAAGCATCATGATTGGCTCAGCTCGGTATACGAATTCTCTATTTCATGGCCCCATCTAGGGGTGCATGAGATAGTAGCGGTCAGATCCAGACCGGTCTATCCATTCATGACCCGCTTTTCAGGCAGGATCAGTTGCAGATTTCCCCGAACTCACTCAGAAGTTCCAGAAGATCGTCGACATCCGTCTTGCCATCGCTATTGACATCGGTGGCACAATCCGGTGCAGCGCAGGTGCTTTCGTCACAGAAGCTGTCGTCGCCCTGGTAATCACCGCCACCCAGTTCGCAATTCTCTTGATCCGTAAAGGTGCAGATTTCGCCAAGGCAGCAAGCGCCGTAGGCGTAACTCGGGCAGTCGGTAACCACATCATCAAGAGAGGCATATTGAATACCGGGGATGAGCCCGAAATCGATTCCTCTGGGTTCCCCGAGGTTGTCCGATGGGGGGATACCGGGGATGACCTGGTTGGAGATGAAGTCATGACCGTTGCCGTTGATGAATGCCATCACCTTGACGTTGTCGATCGGGAATCCTTCGAAATTCCAGTCGATGGCGAATTCAGGGATCGCGATCTCGATACCGGTGTTGACATCATCACCACAGCTGCTTCCGATGCCACTGCCGACACCATCGATATTCGAGTTGTCGATCGCGATCTGGATGCCGTTTTCACCGTTGATGACGTCTGATCCGGAGGATCCGCTGCCAAGGTAGAAGCCGGTTCCTTCGCTTGCTGTCGTGCGAAGCTCGGAGAAGGTGCCGTAGGTCACAAAGCCTCCGTTGCCATCATCACCGCAGGTGACGGTGATCCAGATGTCCGGTTCAAAGCCTTCGTCGAACTTGAGGCCATCCGTTGCGTTCTCGTTGGAGTTGCCCATGCGATTCAGGCCGTTGAAGTCCACATCTGGATTGTCGTGGGCAAGCTGGTTCTGGCCACCATCACGTGCATCGACGAACAGATCCAGTTTGTTGTAGTTGCTCTCGAGATTGCCGGCCAGGAAGATCACCACGAAGCCGTCTCGCTTGGTGATGTGAACTGCGTTGAGCTCGGATCCATTGCAGAAGCCAGGCTGTCCGAAATCGTTATTGCCGAAATTCGTCGCGATACCTTGAAGCGCGGAATGATCGGGCATGTCCACATCAAGGCTGCCATCAAGCACGCCCTGTCCAAAGGCTGTCGCGGTGGTGGCACAGAAGGCCACAAGGCCTGCGATCACAGTACGAGCACGCATGTACATCTCAAATTCTCCTCTTCTCCAAGGTCTCACAATCGACCATTGAGATTGTTTCTCAGCCCCTAATAGTAGATTCACGGGGGCCTGGCACAAGCAGGAGATTGGCAATGAAGTCTATTTTTTGAAGGATCAGACCCGTTTCAGACCTGAATCGAAGCGGGTTTGTAGCCCCATTCAAGGTACTCGGCCACCATTCGGTCCGTATTGAACCACTCCGGGATGGTGGCCACCGTATGCAGGCCACGTTCGATCCAGGCCTGTGGGAGGCCCTGCTCATCCCGATCCCAGAAGGCGGGGATGATCTCGTGTTCGAGCAGGTCGTAGAGCCGATTGGCGTCACGCTCATCCTGAAGCTGCTCGTTCTCAGCCGGTGATCCATCGCCGATGGTCCAGCCATTGTGGCCGTCGTCCGCTTCAACCCACCAGCCATCCGGAATCGAACAGTTGATTCCACCATGAAGCGGCGGCTTCATGCCACTGGTTCCACTGGCCTCGAAGGGACGCCTTGGGGTATTCAGCCAGAGATCGCAACCTGAGGTCAGTCGACGTCCGATTTCGATGTCGTAGTTCTCGAGCAGGACCACCTTGCCATCAAATCGGGATTCTCTGCACAGTTCATGGATTTCCTGTGCGACAGCCTGCCCGCCTTCATCGGCCGGATGAGCCTTGCCGGCGAAGATCACCTGAACTGGACGATCGTCGTGACTCAGAATGCCTGCCAGCCGGTCGAGATCATGGAACAGCAGAGTGGCTCGCTTGTAGGTTGCGAAACGGCGCGCAAACCCGATGGTCAATGCAGAGTCCTGCAGCATGCGACGACTTCGAACAACACGTTCAGGGCTTTCACCACGTCGCCTTGATTGGAATGCCAGCCTGCGTCTGACGAAGGAGAGCAGGCGTCTTCTCAGCGATGATCGGAGTTCCCAGAATGCACGATGATCGACGGTTTGGGCTCGAGCCCAGCAGGGGTTCTTCGGGCCAGGCGCCTTGTCGTATTCGATGGCTTCCGACCAGAATCGTTCTGCGACGGGGGCCATCCAGGTACCGGTGTGGACCCCATTGGTGATGTGCTTGATGGGAACCTGGTCGGGATCCTCCTGACCGTAGGCCTTTTTCCACATCTCCCGGGAAACAGCGCCATGAAGTTCAGATACACCATTCACACGTTCGGCCAGTCTCAGGGCCAGGACGGTCATGCATGGAGCTTCATTCTGGTCATGAGGGTCTTCACGGCCAAGTGTGTTGAGAATCTCGGGGTCCAGTCCTGCGGGTTCGAGGACGGGCTTGAGCGCATCACGCAACTTGATGGCGTCATAGCGTTGATTGCCTGCTGGAACCGGCGTGTGCGTCGTGAACACCGTGCTGGAGCGGACTGCCTGCTTCGCGTCCTCGTAGCTCATCCCGCCATGAACGAGCTCGGAGAGTTTCGCGACTGCGGCGAAGGCGGCATGGCCTTCATTCAGATGGATGACCGTGGGCACTTCCTCCAGGAGTCTCAACGCTCGATAGCCGCCGACCCCCAGCAGCACCTGCCTTTGCAGGCGAATGTCGTCATCGCCCTGGTAGAGGCTTGCGGTCAGGGCACGATCCTCAAGTTTGTTGCCCGGCAGATTGGCATCCAGCAGGTAGAGCGGTACGCGACCCATCGACATGGCCCAGACTCGCACGCGAACGGTTCGATCACCGACAGGGCAGTCCAATCTGACGCCTGTGTCATCAAGGGGCATCGCCTCGGCATCGAAGGAGGGATAGATGACACGCGTCGTGCCATCATCACGGAATTCCTGCTTGTAATAGCCATGCTGGTACAGCAGTCCTACGGCCACCAGCGGGAGACCGAGATCGGATGCCGATTTCAGATGATCACCTGCCAGCACGCCGAGTCCGCCCGCATATTGGGGAAGACTTTCATGAATCGCATACTCGGAGCAGAAGTAGGCGATCCGAAGCGGTGGATCCATGGGATCTGATTGGGCTTCGTACCAGCTGCGTCGATTGTGATACTCATGGTGCGCGACAATCGCACGGGCGGCGACCTTGCGAAAAGAGGGTTCGGCCAGACGGCTGGCGTAGTTGTTGGAATCGACTTTCTGGAGGAGTCTGTACGGGCTGTACCGGACAGTTTCCCAGAGCTCAGGATCGAGCATGGCGAAGGGTCGACGCCCGATTTCATTCCATGACCACCAGAGATCCTTCGACAAGGTCTTCAGCCGATGCCTGATGGCTCGTGGATCATCTTCCAGCTTGCTTCTGGCTGCTTCACCTGGCACATTCCGTTCGATCACGAATTCGCTCCTGAAAGACGTCCACTGGATTCGACCAATCGTCTGATGGATCTGGCTCGAAGGTTCGACAGTGTGCCTTCGGAGAGCCTCCACGTCCAGTTGCCACGGGCGACTCCGGGACGGTTCATTCTGGTTGCGGGCGGCAGGTCCAGCAGATCCTGAGTCATGCAGATCGCCCATGTCGCCGGCGACGTCATCGCCAGACGCACCATCGCCTCCGGTGGGGACTGGTCCTCACCGGCATAGGCCTGGAAACGCCTTTTGCTGGATGGATCGAGTTGCCGTGCCCACCCGGAAGCGGTTTCATTGTCGTGTGTTCCGGGGTAGACCACGGCCTGTGCGGGATGGTTGTGGGGAAGATCTCCGTTCTCCGTGCTGCCGAAGGCCCATTGGAGAATCCTCATGCCCGGCAGTCCGAAATCATCGCGAAGTCGATCCACGGCAGGGGTCTTGGCACCAAGATCCTCGGCAATGATGGGCAAGGGTCCTAGGCGTCTTCGGAGCGTCTGAAGAAGGTCCCGCCCTGGAGTCGGTCGCCAGGTTCCATGGCGTGCTGTCCGGGCTGAAGCCGGAACGTGCCAGAGCCTGACGAAGCCGATGAAGTGATCCAGCCGGAGCGCATCGAATCGATCGAGCGCCTGACGGAAGCGTGCTGTCCACCACCGCCAGTTTTCATCACGATGCGCCGGCCATCGATATTGAGGATGGTTCCAGAGCTGTCCATTCCGACTGAAGCTGTCGGGCGGTACGCCGGTCAGCCACTTGGGCTTTCCGGACCGGTCAAGTGCGAAGAGTTCAGGGTGCTGGGTGACATCCGCCGAGTCCGAATCCATGAAGATCGGAAGATCGCCGACCAGTCGGATCCCCTGGTCATTGGCATGTTTCCGCAGAGCTTTCCACTGGGAATCGAAGACATACTGGATGAAGACCTGTTCATCTGGATCGCCACCTGCGAAGAGACACCAGTCATCCAGCCAGTATCGATTCTCCTTGACGAAATCCCGATAGCGTCGCGAACGTGCGCGATTGCTCCGCCGAAACTGATCAAAGGCATCTTTCAACCGAGCCATCTTGAAACGCCGGGCAGCCGCATATCGAGTTCGCCCAGTGGCCAGATCATCCGGGCAACGGATCGATCGTCTGGTGAGCAGACCGTCTTCGGCCAGATCATCAAGACTGATGAGCAGCGGCTCTCCAGCAAAAGCCGATCGGCCGCTGTAGGGGGAGTTGCCACGGCCGATGGGTCCGATGGGAAGCATCTGCCACAGGGACAGGCCGGCCTTGGACATCCAGTTCATGAAGTGCCGCGCACCGGGTCCGATGTCACCGATCCCATGTCCCTTGGACAGGGATGTGGGGTGCATCAGCACACCCGCGGCCCGTTTGGTGAAGAGGGGATGCGGTCGACTCATTGATTCCGACGCCAGGCTGCAGCCCCGAGTGGCGGCAGTTTCAGTTGAGGCGGTGCCCCGGCATCCGTATCAGCCGGTTCGGAGAAGACCTGCGTCCATCCATCTCCGAGATCTGGCAGGTCGATGGTCGCATCTCGATCCGACGCATTGATTGCGACCAGGACCTCTTCATCGCCCAGCGTTCTGACGAAGGCCCAGGTGTCGTTGTCATCGTGGACCTGCACCGTCTGGAACTCGCCTCGACTGAGCGCGGGTGAGCTTCTTCGAAGCGCGATGGCGCGTCGATAGAAATCAAGATGCTCCGGCATGAACTCGAAACCTTCATCCTCGTAGGGGCCTCGATCGGGCCAGGGCATCGGTTTGCGGTTGTTCGGATCATCGGATCCCCACATGCCGACTTCATCGCCGTAATAGATCATGGGGGCGCCCAGGTAGGTGAGCTGGACAAAGGCGGCGAGCCTCGCTTTGCGATAGGCCTCTGCGGGCGGCTTCGATCCGTCGTAGGTGGAATCCTGTTGTTCGCGATTGCCCTGGTCATAGGGCCGATCCGGGTTGTGGATCTTGGAGACGAATCGATCCGTGTCATGGCTGTCAAGCAGGTTCTGAAGGACATTGGTGGCCGGTTCGGGATAGGCCAGTCGCAACTCGGCCAGTCGACGGTCAAGTTCGGTCGGTGTGATCTTGTCGTTGCGGTTGCCGATCCAGGCCAGCGTGTTCTCCGCGAATGGATAGTTCATGACGGCGTCGAATGAACGTCCATCCAGCCATTGTTCGGCGCGGTTCCAGATCTCACCGGTGATGTAGGCATCCGGATTGATCGACTTGACATGCTTTCGCCATTCGATCCAGAAGGCGAGCGGGACTTCATTGGGAACATCAAGTCGCCAACCATCGATACCGTCGGAGGGATCACCATCGCCGTCCGGATCCATCCACCTGGTCGTGACCTGCATGATGTGATCGCGGACTTCCTGAGAGGCAATGCCATGCTCCTCGTTCTTGCGGAAGACGGGGAGGCTCTTGAATCCGCCCCAGCAGTCGTACTCGAACGGTTCCCAGGATGTGATCGAGAACCAGTCCGTGAACCTGGAGTCCTCGCCATTCTCCAGAACATCCCGGAACGCAGGATGGTCGACACCGACATGGTTGAAGACGCCGTCGATGATGACCTTGAATCCACGGGCATGGGCTTCCTTGAGAAAGTCCAGGAAGATGCGATCGCTTTCATTCCACGTCCATGTCGAGGGATCAAGCAGATCTTCCTGTGCCTCGGCCTGCTGATAGTCGCTGCCTTGTCCGAATGCCTGGTCGATGTGGATGTAGCTGGTGGCGTTGTACTTGTGATGACTGTCCGCTTCGAAGACCGGATTGAGATACAGCGCATTGACACCGAGTTCGGACAGGTAGTCCAGTTGTTCCATGAGCCCCTGGATATCGCCGCCGTACATTCTGGAGAAGACGTAGTACTCGTAGAACGTCTGTCCATCCGCGCCTTCCCAGGGACTGCTCTCGTACCAGGCGGAATTCCAGGGCCTCACGGGATCGGGATTGTTGACAGGATTGCCGTCACGGAACCGGTCGATCATGACCTGGTACCAGATGGCGTCGCGTGCCCATTCGGGCGTCGTGAATTGGATCTGTTGTGAATCAGTCATGGCATGGATGTCTTGATGGCGTTCTCGAGTATCACCGTCCTGGAGAATGAACGTATATGGAAAGGCATCGCCACGATCAGGAACAACAGCTTCCCACCACTGGTCCCGGTCGTTGCTGAGGATAGCCGTCATCGGAATCGGCGGTGTTCCGGGGCTGGCAATGCTGACCGACTGGACATCGCCAGTCAGTGTGCAGAAGCGAATCCGCCACGAGTCGGAATCTCTTCGCTGCAGATAGCGTGGCTGCAGCGGATCATGCTTGAGTCCCGCCGCATCGATGTGACCATCACCCAGTCTGGCGAGATCCGCTCGCAGATTGGCTTCGGGTCCCAGTCGCAGGACGGAATTGACTCCACCGTAGCCGTCGGGTTCGGTATCGCGGTTGAGCGGATCCGGAAGCCAGTTCTCCTGATTGACGATGAACTTGTACCAGTGGGTCCCATCCGGAACCGTCAGGCGAGCATGCCAGAGTCCTGGTCGCCGTCGGACCATGGGGGTCGCCGATGTGCTCCAGTGATTGAAACTGCCGGCGATGTTGACCTTGGACCCTGTTGGCAGTGGTGATGCCGGTTCGAACCGGACATCCAGCTGCCAGGAGCCATCCTCGGCACGCTGACCCGTGAAGGATGCAGGCAGTTGGGTCGGCACGAGGTGGGTTGATCTGGCCTTGGCCAGTGGAGGGGGCCAGGTCGATTCCACGGGGTCGAAGATGGACAGCAACAGAATGACAAATGACAGCAACATGAGTCCATCCACCCTATACGATCACCTCATTCATGTCCTCTGAACGGACCAACTCACGTTCATCTCCCAAGGCCCTGGCCGGCCGGTTGGCTCGAGCTGTGCTGCTAGTTCTCTCGCTGGCCCTGGTGGCGTGGGCCTTTGCACGGGTTGGTGTCCGGGAGATCTTTCGCTCCGAGGCCATGGGTGGCAAGACCGAACTGGTGGTCATGCACTGGTCCGGTGATGGGGGGCCGGCAGAAGACGCCATCGTCGATCGGGCCCTGGCGCGGTTCGAGGAAGCGAACCCGACGATCCATGTGACTCGCTTGAACCCCGGGGATGCCGGTTCCTTCTATACGAAGCTGCAGACGATGATGGCTGCCGGAGATCCGCCGGATGTGTTCTACGTCGGTGCGGAGCGACTGGCAGCCTATGCCGACGCTGGTCTCCTGCTGTCGCTTGATGAACTGAGTACGTCCAGCAGCACCGCCGGTGATTTCAAACTGCAGGACTTCTATCCATCGACGGTCGATGCCTTCCGTTTCGAAGATGGTCAAGTCGGCAGTGGTTCGCTGTGGGGCATCCCCAAGGACTTCACGACCGTTGGTTTCTATTACAACCGTGACCTTCTTGAGCGTGCGGGTGTACCTGAGCCATCATCCGACTGGACCTGGGACGACTTCATCGACTCGGCGCGTGCGGTCGGTTCGCTTCCTGACTGCACCGGTGCCGAATTCGTTTCATGGGCTTCCATGGTGCGGGCCGTTCTCTGGACGGAAGGTGTCGATCTCATCGATGCTGAAGGAAACATCCGAGCCGATGATCCGCGTGTCATTGAAGTTCTGGATCGCATCCGCAGTTGGCGGCACGATGAAGAGCGCACGCTGACAAGCGGCCGTTCGGAGACGGCCAATCCGGCTTCCCGTTTCCTCGGGGGGAAGCTTGGCTTTGCCGGACCGTTCGGTCGCTGGGTCGTACCGACCTATCGAACCATCGAGGACTTCCAATGGGATTACGCACCGCTGCCGCGGGGCGAGACGTCTGCCAACATGATTGCGACGGTGGCGTGGTCGATTTCATCGCGCACGGAACATCCGGAAGAAGCCTGGCAACTGGTGTCCTGGTTGACGGGTGCGACTACGCAGGCCGAGCAGGCCGAACTCGGTCTTGCTGTTCCCACCAATCGCACGGTGGCAGAAGGTGACGCCTTCATCGATCCGGCGACACCACCATCACGTGATCGCGATTTCATCGATCCCGTCGACTATGCACGGGTCGTTCCCTGGTCGACCAACCCTGCATTGGAAGGCACCGTTGCCAAGCGACTTGATCAGGCGCTGCGAACCGGAGACCTCCCGGTCAAGGAGGCGCTCGTGAAGGCAAGCGACTGGTGGAACGTGGAACGCACCAGTCCGTTGGCTAGTCCATCACTGCCCGGCATGCCTTGGCTGTGGATTGTCTGTGTCTTCATCATCGGGCTGCTGATCGCATTGGCCATCGGCTGGTGGATGTTGCGTCGCAACCGACCTGATCCCGCCCAGATGGTTGAAGAGCGATCTGGTTGGTTGCTGGTCTCACCGTGGGTCATTGGTTTCCTGATCTTCATGGCGGTTCCGATTCTGCTCTCCCTGGCGTTGTCTGTCACACGATGGAGTGGCATCACCACGCTTGATGAAGCGGACTTCGTCGGTCTGGCGAACTACAGCCAGTTGCTTGGACACGACGACGTTTTCTGGCGCAGTCTGGAAGTCACGGCCGTCTATGCGTTGCTTGCCGTTCCCATCGGTCAGATCGTCGCGTTGATCGGTGCCGTCCTGATGAATGTGAAGGTACGTGGTGTTTCGTTTTTCCGAGCGGCCTGGTATCTCCCGAGCATTCTGGCCGGCGTGGGCATGGCTGTTCTGTTTCGATGGGTGTTCAACGCCGAGAACGGTCTGATGAACGTGATGCTCGATCCCGTGTTGTCACCATTGGGACTGGAACCACCGGACTGGTTCGTACGTGATGCCGAAGCCTTTGGCGCGCCGGCCTTCGCGATCATGAGTCTCTGGCTGGTCGGCGGCAGCATGATGATCTATCTCGCCGGTCTGCAGAATGTTCCGCGGTCACTGTACGAAGCGGCCGAGATCGATCGAGCCGGTCCTGTTCGCCGTTTCTTCAGTGTGACGCTTCCGATGATTTCACCGGTGATCCTCTTCAACGTGATCATGTCACTCATCGGTTCCTTCCAGGTCTTCACGCAGGCGTTCGTGATGACCGGCGGGGGACCAGGCGATCACACTCGCTTCTATGTTCTGTATCTCTACAACCAGGCCTTTGATTTCTACGAGATGGGCTATGCCTCGGCCATGGCCTGGTTGCTGTTGTTGATCATTCTGGGTCTGACGATGTTGACGTTGCGCGGCAGTGCTCGCATGGTTCATTACGAGGGGTTGCGCTGATGGGTCGTTGGACGGGACGATTCTTCGCAGGTCTGGCCTTGGCGATCGGTTCGCTGGCGATGCTGTTTCCATTGTGGTGGATGCTGGTCATCTCCCTGGAATCACCGCAACGCGCCGGTGCTGCGGCCGAAGGGGGCGGTTCCATTGCAGTCTGGCCCGAGGAGATTCACTGGTCGAACTATGCCGAGGCGCTCAAGCAGATCGGTACCGAGCCCTGGCAGGGTTTCTTCGATGCGCTGGCAAACTCGATCGTGATCACGGTACTGGTCGTGATCGGAACGGTTCTCTCTTCAAGTCTGGTCGGTTTCGCCTTCGCGCGCATCAACTTCCGTGGTCGTGGACCGTTGTTCATTCTGATGCTGGCGACCATGATGCTGCCGGCGCAGGTGACGATGATTCCATTGTTCCTCGTGTTCCGTTCGATGGGCTGGATCGACACGATTCTGCCGCTGGTCATACCGGCCTTCTTCGGCAGTGCCTTCTTCATCTTCATGTACAGGCAGTTCATCGCCCAGATCTCCGAGTCGCTCATCGAAGCGGCCCGCATCGA
>MDSW01215903.1_pt1 | contig 23641 bp, 15 predicted proteins | sample 811171 | NCBI WGS metagenome assembly MDSW01 (sample SAMN05326641, study PRJNA326480) | marine metagenome | isolation source: seawater | place: Atlantic Ocean: North West | collected 2012 | reverse complement strand
GGGGCTTGGAAGGCGTCGTTTCGAGCGTTCGACCCGCCGCCGCCGCCGCCGCCGCCGCGGGAGAAGAGGACGCCCGCCGCGTCGATCGCGTTCACGGGGTGGCGGACGCCGCCGAAGGAGGTCGCGCGAACGAGCTCGCTTCGACGCGAGACGACGTCGACGCCGGCGACGACGGCGACGGCGAAACCCGCGTCCGACGGCGCGGCGGCCCTCGCGCGCGAGACCGACCGCATCTCCCTCGGCGACGAACGCGGCGGCGGCGGCGACGCGAGCGGCGGTGGTGGCTCGAGCGTGTTCCCGTGGATGTCCACGGCGCCGTCCGTCGCGGCCGCGGACCGCGCTTCGCCGCCGCCGCCGCCTCCGCGCGCCGCCTCCGCGTCGGGTCTCTCCGCGTGGTCGTTCGTCGGCCCCGAGGCGTCCACGCGCGAACACATCACGATACCGATCAGAGTCGCGCGGGGGCACGCTCGCACGGCGTCGAAGAACTCGTCCGGGTACGGATCCGCAGACGGCGTGAACGCCGCAGCCGCGTCGTCGTCGTCGTCGACGTCGACGTCGTCGACGCCGCGTCGGAAGCTTCCTCTGGACGCGGCGGCGGCGCGGGAGGACGAGTTCGCGACCGCGGCCGCGATATGGCCGTGGCTCGTGCCGGGGTCGTCGGGCGGGGACGCGTCGACGGCGACGATCGCGCCGCCGTCGCCGCCGCCGCGGGGCCTCGCCGCGGTCGCGAGGATTCCGCCGCCGCCGCCCGTCGCGGTCGCGAGGATTCCGCCGCCGCCGGCGCCGTCTCCCGCGACGTCGTTCGACGACGTTCGACTCGCGAGGAAGCCGCCGCCGCGCCTTCGCACGTCGTCGCCGCCGCCGCCCGTACCGCCGGTCGCGCGGTGGGTGCTTCAGGAGGAAGTCAGCGCCGTCTTCGTCGGCGACGCGCTCGCGATGGTGGACATCGTCGGACGCGCGTCCGTGCGGTTCACCCCTCGCGGCGACGGCGGCGACGGCGGCGGCGGAGACGACGACGGTTCGCCGTGGACGTTCCGCGCGGAGCTGCGCGCGCCGATACCGTCGTCCGCCGACGACGCGATCACACCTTGGATGGAGCGGTTCAAGACCGCGCCCGATTCGGACTCGCGTCCGCGGACCCCCGGCGTGCGCGCGACGACGACGAGCCCGACGATCGACGACCTTCGATCGGAGACGCCCGAGCGCCGATCGCTGATCAAACGCCTCCGCGTCGACGTCGATCGCGCCGTCTACGCCCCCCCCGACGCGACGACCGCGCGCCCCGCGTGCGATCCCGCGATGCGTTACGAGCTGCGACGGATGAACGCGACGTCGTTGGCGATGTGCGCGGCGGAGGACTTGGTCCCGCTGCCGCCGGTGCGCGCGTCGTCGTGGCACGGGCGCGTGTTCGGCGAGGGCGGCGAGTCGCACGCGATCGCGGTGGAGATGTCGCTCACGCCGACGCCGTCGAGTCACGACGGCGGCGACGACGACGGTGACGACGACGGTCTCGTCGTGTTCTGCGTCGCGCACCTCGAGGGCGACGGTTCATGTCGCGGAGACGCGACGGTTCAGGTCCTGAAAGCGTCCCCGGGCGGAGGCGCGTTCTTCCCCGAACTCGGCTGCTTCGCGTGGCGCGCGCGGCTGCGACGCGGCGACCGCGCGCCGTTCAAAGCGCGGCTGCAGTACCGCACGTTCACGAGCACCGACGGCGGCATCTCGGACGACGACGAGCGCGAGGACGCGCTCGACCGGAACCACGAGCCGGGGGTGACGCTGCACTTCACGTCGTCGCCGACGGCGGGCACCGTGTCCGGAATGGACGTCGTCCCCGCTACCGCGCCAGCGCCGTGGCGCGGGTTTGCCTCGGGCGTGTACGCCGCGCTGCCGATGCCGGAGGTGGAGCCGAGCAGCGGCGGGAGTCCGACGGCGCGGCGCGCGCTGACGCGATCGGCGGCGTTGAAGCGCGTGCGGCGGTGGCGGGACGTCGCGGCGGCTGCGCTGGACGGGCTGGCGACGCGCGACGCGAGCGACGCGGCGGTCGCGGGGGCGTCTTCGGTGGGCGCGCGGGAGGAGGAGGAGGAGGAGGAGGACGTCGCGATCGCGCGCGAGGACGGCGCGTGGGGCGACGTCGGAGTGTTGTTCGACGGCAGCGGGCGCGAGTACGAGCGCGCGGAAGCGCGCGCGCCCGTGATGGACCTTTTGCTGTGAGCGAGGCGCGCGAGCGAACGCGCGAACGGAATCCAATCGACGAACGTAGAGAAACTGCAGTGCAATCAGGCGGAGTGCAGTCATCACGAAAAGACGACGAGTTGACACTTCCGAGAAGAGTCAACAACGCCTCGTCAGATCCGCATTCGCCCCTCCGCGGCTCCTCCTCCGCCCGCGCGCGATGGAGATCGCCGCCGCGTCCGCGGGGATCGCCGCGGTCGGGATGTGGTACAGCCGCCGCGGCGGAACCCGCACCGCGACCGTGAGCGACTTCACCGAGCCTCCGAAGACGTGGGCGGAGTCCGTCGTCCGGCTGCACGAGGTCGTGCGCATCTCGTGGCGAGAGGCGCTCTCGAAGCTCGGCGTGTGGAGGCTCGACCACCTCCTCGCGATTCGGCACCTGAGCGGCAAGGACGTCTCCGCGGCGATCGCGCGGAACGTGCGCGCGCACGGACGCCTCGTCGAGGGCGAGGAGTGGCGACGCAAGCTCGAGAGCATCTCGCGCGCGATGCGGTACAACAGGCACCTCCGCGGCGTCTCCTCGGAAGCGCACATCGTCGCGAAGCTCGACGCGGCCAATTCCGACGTCCTGCTCTCGCAGCTCAAGCCGAGGATCATGCAGCCCGCGTACGTTTTATTCCGCGACGCGCCCACGCGCCAGCTGTACTTCGTCATACGAGGCACGCACAGCGTGAAGGACCACGTCACGTCGCTCACGGGGCACTCGCGGCCGCATCACGCCATCGGCGCCGACGGCGACCCCGTGCTGGGACGCGCGCACTCGGGGTTCCTCGCCACCGCGCGGTGGCTCAGCAAAGAAGTCGGCGACGACCTCGCGCGCGTGATGCGCGAGAACCCGGGGTACGAGCTCACGATCGTCGGGCACAGTCTGGGCGCGGGGACCGCGGTGCTGCTGACGCAAATCTTACGCGAACGAGACGGCGGCGACCCGTCGCGGAACCCGTTCGCGAGCGTAGACTGCTACGCATTCGCGTGCCCGTCGTGCGTGTCCAGGGAGCTCTCCATCGCGTGCAAGCCGTTCATCACGACGCTCGCGAACAATGCGGACATCGTCCCGTACGTGAGCTTCAGCAAAGTCAGCGAACTTCAGGCGCAGATCGTGTCCGCGGCGTGGGAGCAGCAGGTTTTGAAAAAGTGGAAAGAGACGACGAAGAACCTCGGCGCCGCGTGCGCGACGAACCCGTGCGGCGCGCCGAGGCCGGGGAAGGAGCATCAGACGCTGCCGGGACGCAGAGGCGGCGGAAACGGCGGGTGGGGGGTGCTGAACTGCGGCGGGGCGAGAGGGAACCGCGGGGCGCTGACCTTCGGGGGCGGACCCGCGGCGGCGGCGGGCCCGGGGCTCGACGACGCGTCGCTCGCCGCGTCGCTGTCGCAGCAGACGACGATGGACGTCGACCGCGCGCACCTCCCCGGGGCGGTCGCGCGGGGCGGCCCGCGTCGGTGGCTCGGCGCGCAGCTGCGGGGCATACGGAGGATCGTGCAGAAGGACAAGATGCTCGCCATGGGCGGCGCGCTCATCGCCGGGTGCGTCGCGCCGAGGAAACGCGGCGCCCCGGAGCCTCCGAGCGGCGGCGGCGGCGGCGACGACGTCCCGACCACCGGCGGTAACGGTACCTCATCTTCTTCTACTACTACCACCACTTCTGCTTCTTCCGCGGTGGCGTCGCCGCCCGGGGTGTCGAGAACGTGGGCGACGACGCCGACGGCGTCGACGGCAGCGGCGGCGGCGGCCGCCGCCGCCGCCGCCGCGGGCGACCGCGCTGGGCGCGGCGGAGGGCGAGGCGGAGGCGCGCCCGTCGTCGAGGCGCCGCCCGCCGCCTCCGGGACGGTGCCGAGCTCGCAGTGGGCGATCGACGACGGCGACCTCGTGGAGATGGATCTCGACGACGCGACGCTCGCGATGGCGCAAGGCGAGACCGCGCAGGAAGTGTTGAAGCTCCAAGAGGAGCTCAGCGTGATTCGAGCCGCGAACGAATCCGCGGGGCACCGCCGCCGACGCGCCGGGTCGTCGTTCGGCGGCATCGCGGACGGCGTCGACTTTTCGTCCTCGGGGGACGACGCGCCGCGCGCGGGCGGGGAGACGACCGCGCCGACGGCGGTGGCGATGGACACGTCCTCCGGGTCGGGAGGCGCCGACGAGTTCGACGACGACGACGACGAGACGGCGTCGCGCGCGCCGCTGCCGGACCCGGCGCGTAAAAAACTCTCCGCCGCGGCGCTCCTCGGCCCCGGCGCGCCCGCGGAGCTCGTCTCCGAGGCGATCTCGTTCGAGGTGGGCGACGCGATCGCCGGCGGCGGCGCGGGCGCGGGCGTCTCCGAGGACGAGGACGCGGTGAGCGTCGGTTTGGACGAAATCGCGCGGCGGATCGCGACGGGGAAGGGCGGGAGTAATTTCAACGCGCCGTCCTCGCCGGATCGCGGGGTCAACGCGCGGGCTGGCGCGCGCGGTGGGAAGGACCCCAGGGACGCCGCGAAGGAGCGCGAGGACGAGTGCGCGTTCAAGACGAAGCTGTACCCCGCGGGCACGATCCTTCACATGGTCCTCGCGGATCCTCCGAGAGACGACGACGACGCCGCCGCCGCCGCTGCCGCCGGCGACGTCGAGGACGCGGTCCCGCCGCCGTCTCCGGGGGGCTCGCGCGCGCCGGAGCCGGAGCCGGCGATCACGATGCGCGCGGCGAAGTATAAGATGTACGCGGACGTCGACGTCGCCGCGTACGATCGCATCACGCTGTCGAAGACGATGTTGAGCGATCACTTTCTTCCAAAGTATCTGGACGCGCTCGACGACGTCATCGAGCACCTGGGGCGAGGCGACGGCGGCGAGGGGAGGACGCGAGAGGCGCGATCGAGTTGAGCGGTAGTCAGTGCAGTGCGTCGTTAGGACCGTGTACGCGTTGAAATTGAAAGTGTTGTCGGGGGATGCACCCGCGGAGTGGTCGCGTCCGCGGCGTTCGAAGCCGCGGCGACGACGACGACGGAACCCTAATTTTGCCTCAGATCTGAGTTTCTTCTTCACACTCTCCCCGCGCGCCGCTTCGACGCCGCACACCGTCGCGATGTCCACGCTGAACCCCGCGGAGATACGAAAGCTCAAGAAGCTGGCTGATGACGGCGACTCGGAGGCCGCTTGGACGCTCGCGATGCACTACGGTAGGGAGAGGGAGTCTACGCTTTTCAACGAGCACGTCACGCGAGCGGCGGAACTCGGCCTGCTCGAGGCGCAGGTCATCCTCGCCGTAGGGAACTCCTGCATGTCGACCGGGATCCGTATGGAGGAAGACGAGGTGTTCAGCGAACATATGGTCCGCGAAGCGAGGTATTGGACGCACAAGGTGAGCACCGATCACGGAGCGGAGGGCAAGTTCGAACTCGCTAAGGCATATATCAGTACTGCTGAGGCTAGTGAGGCTAACAAACAAGGCGAAGCCGTTCAGCTCTTAAAAGAAGCCGCCAACGAGGGTCACACGCAGGCGATGCGCTGGCTCTGGGAGCGGCAATCATCCATGTAAATACTACGAACTACGTCACGTCATCGCCCACCCTACGCGCTAAACCATCGTCACCGTCCCACCGTCACCGCCGCGTCAACGACAAACTCGGTGGCATCCCCAACACGGACGACCGCAGCGACGAAATCGACGAACTCACCGACGCGCCGCCGCCGCCGCGCGCGCTCTTCTGCGCCGCCTCCGCCGCGCTGAAGAAGAAGTCGTTGTAGTTCAACCGCAGCAGCAGCAACCTCAAGTACGGCGCCTTCGGGTCGTTCGCGAGCCGGTTCGACCGCAGGATCGTGTACAACCCGGTCGCCTGCCGCGCGAACTTGGCGCCGATGGAATCAACCTCGACCATCGTCTCCGGAGACGGCGGGCTCCCGTCCGGCGGCAGGCCCTTCACCTCCGCGCACAGCGCCCCCGCGAGCTGCATGATGTTCTCGATGATCGCGCTCACGCTCTCGAGGTCGAGAAAACTCTGCGCCGTGCACGCCGCGAGGAAGCTCCGGTGCGCGCGCTGCGCCTCCGCGAAGTCATCCGGCGCCTCCGCGATTCGCGTCGCCGCGCGTCGAAACTGCGACTCGATGACGTCCACCTGCAGGTACGTCGTCCAGTTGTTCACCAAGAACGCGATGTCGTGCCTGACGCGCTGGCACGCCTCGAACGCACCGCCGCGCTCGCCTCGCCCGCGTCCGCGGCTTCCTCCGCGAACGCCCTCGCCGTAGAAGACGTGGTCGGCTTGAACCCTGCGGTCCGCGTCAGAGCCGCCCGGCGCGTCGCCGCCGCCTTTCCTCCGCAACCGGCACCACGCGTCGTCCAACGCGAGCTGCGCGCGCTTGAGCCTGAGGAGGTACTGGAACAGCTTGTTATACCGCGCGATCGTATTCTTCGTGAGGATCAGCCCGAGCGGCCACGGGACGGCGTAGTCGAGCTCGAGGCCGTCCCAGCCGTCGAACGACGGGACGCGCGCGGTGGCGCCGCCGCCGCTCGTCGTCGTCGCCGCCGCCGCCGCCGCCGCGCGCCTCGGCTGGAAGTGCGCGCTCGCGCCGACGTCGTCGTCGCCCCCGCCGCGCTCCGCGGGGTTAAATCTGAGCCTGAACCGGCTCGCGAGCGGGTCGTTCACCGCGGACGACTTCAGCGCCGCCTGCGCGAACGGCGCCGCCATGTCCGCCTCCGCGGTGCTCGAGCGCGGCGGCGCCCTCAACAACCCGGCGGCTTCCTCGAAAAACGTCTGAAAGAAATCGCCGCGGCCGAGGAGGAAATACGCGCGCAGCGCGCCGAGGTGGTCGAGTAGCCTCGCGTTCGCGACGACGAGCCGCCCCAGGCGCGCGGCGATCGGCGCGCGGATCGTCTCGAGGACGAGCTCGAACGACGCGCGGTCGAACTCGCCGTCGTTTTTCGCCAACGCGCGAAGCGACGCCGTCGCCGCCGCCGCGACTTCCGCCGGCAACAGCGACTTCCCGGCGAACGCGCCGCGCGGGCTCGACAGCACCCTGACCGCGCGGCCGATAAACAGCGTCGCCTCCGCGGCCGGGAGCTCGATCCCGGGCGGGAGGTTCTCCAGCGACACGAGGAACCCGCGGTGCCACTCGTCCTCGCCGCCGTCGTCGCCGTCGAACGGGTCGTCGGAGGCGCCGCTCCCGCCGCCGCCGCCGCCGCCGCGTCGCCGCCGCGAGTCCTCCTCGCGCAAGCCGTACCCGCTCCACCCGCCCGCCGCGGCGACGCCGCGCCCGTCGGCGTCGAAGTCGCCGAGCCACACGCCGCCGTCGCCGCCGCCGCCGTCGACGCGTCGCACCCAAAACTCGCCGAAGGGGTCCACGAGCGCGCCGTGGACGGTCCACGCCAGGAGCTGCTGGTACAGCGCGCGGTAGCACCGCGACCGCAGCGCCCTGAGCGCGGACTCGAGCTGCGGCGCGCCCGCGGCGAGAGCGGCGGCGTGGAGGTGGTGCAGCAACGCCGCGCCGCGAAGGTCTGTGGGGAGGGAGGGAGGGAGGAACGATCGATTCGTCAGCCGCGAGTCGACGTTTTTTGAAACGCGAACGCGAAACGAATCGGGAGGAGACGAACGACGGACGATCTCGCGCCCTCTCGCGCGGAATCGCGCGTTTCGCGCACCGTCGGACTCCATCACGGGTCTCAACACCGCGCGCAGCGACGGCAGCACGAGCGCGAACGAGCTCAGCGCGCTCTCCAACGCCGCGGGCAGCGCGGGGGTCGCCCCCCGCAGCACATCCTGCTCCAGTCGAAGCACCGCCGCCTCGTACGACGACAGAACCTCGCCGACGCCAGCCGCGAGCGCTCTTCGGTACAGACTCCCGCCGCCGTCCGACCGCGACGAGCCGCCGACCGCGGCGAGCACCCCGGACTCGCCCTCGTCCGCGACGAATCGCTCCAAGCATCGGAACGCGTACCCGAGCGAGACGAGTCGGTCGAGCGACGCGCGCTCGGGAGGCTCGAGGAACGGGAGATCCGGGGACACGCGGAAGCGCTCCGGGCCGTGGAGCTCGCTCCCGGGGACGAGGACGATGACCTCCCCGGGGACGCCGAGGAGGGCGAGGAGGACCTCGGGGACCATCCTTCCTTCCCGCCGCGCCTCTCGCTGTGGACGACGACGACGACGCGCGCGCGAAGCGAGGTGCCCACAGATTTCGAAATCCGCGTCTGCTCGTTGGCTCGCGCGGCGCGTAGCGGTTCCGGTTCGTTTTCGCCGTGCGTGGCGTGGGGGAACCAGGACGACGACGACGCTCCCTCGGTCCGCCATCGCGCGCGCGCGCTGGGCGCGATGACGACGCGCCGCGACGACGACGACGACGACGACGACGCGAGCGTGCGGAGCGAGGTCGGCGACGCGCTGCGCCGGCTCGGCAGCGCGGTCGGCGTCGGCACGTCGCGGGGGGACGATGACGAGGAGGAGGAGGAGACCGCGGACGCGATGTTAACGCGACTCGGGATGCGCGCGTCGTTCGACGACGACCGCCGCGCGACGGACGCGGAGGTGCGGTCCGTCCTCGCGTCGATGTATCGCGTCGCGCTCGGGGGGGACGCCGCGGGGGACGAGGCGAGGGACGGCGACGGCGACGACGACCGCGATGGTCTCTCCTCCTCCTCCGCGCTGCGAAGCAGCGTCGCGCGAAGCGACGCGTCGTCGCTGTCGTCGCTGTACAGCGCGAAAGACGCGCCGTACGTCATCTCGCGCGGCGCGCTGACCCCGCCGTGGTACGCCAAGTCGTACTACAAGGTCGTCGCCGTCGTCGGCCCGGGAGGCCCGCGCGGGGACGCCTACCACTACGTCTCCGTCTACGACGGCGTCACGCGGTACGACGTCGGCTCCACGGTGTGCCATCCCGCGGCGCCGGGCCACGGCGGCGGTCTCTACGTCTCGCCCACGATCGAGGGATGTTTGAGGAGGGATAAGAACATGTTCCCGCGAAATTCCATGCTTCTGAACGCCCCGCGCGCGATCGCGAAGTGCCGGTGCTGGAACGAGCGGCGAGAGACGGATCCGGTGTTTTACGGCACCAAGCTCGCGTTCACGTTCGCGCGCGTCGACGAGATCCTGCCGTATCCGTCCACGTGGGGCGTGAACATCGACGGCGCGGGGGTGACGACGTGGACGACGGTCGGCCCGCTCGCGGACGAGGTAGCGAGGGCGTCGTACCCGGGACCGGGCCACGGCGCGTTCGATCCAAACGGGAAGCAGTATAACCGCGACGTCCCCGCGGCTGTGGCGCCCGGCGGGAGCGTGTATCGACCGCCGCGGTCGCCGGCGACGTCCGCGCGCCGCCGCGCGGAGGAGTTGGGGGAGGAGGAGGAGGAGGACGCGCCGAGGTTGATGCGCGCGAGCTTCGACGCGACCGCGGCGCGAAGTGGCGGTCTCGGCGGCGGTCTCGGCGGCGTCGAGAGGGCGTCGGCGTCGCGCGTCGACGACGCCGTCTCGCGGATCGTCCGTCGGCTCGAGGCGAAGGCGCTGGGGGACGTGGAAAACACGGGGGAGAGGGACGCCGCGGCGAGGGTGGGGAAGTCTGGGAGGAACGCGGACGCGGCGGAGCGGCGGAGCGTGGAGCTCGTGAAGGCGCAGGCGACGACGATCGCGCTCGAGGAGGAGGTTCGCGCGATGGAGCGGCGGTTGGACGCGACGAGGTACGGCGCGGGCGTCGTCGCCGATATCCGGGCGTGACGCGATCTGTTCCGCTTCCGATCGATCGCGCGTGCGGTAGGCGTCGACGATAGGTAAACTGCAACTTTATGTCGATTCATAAGACTTCTGAACCCGCGACATAATTCCCCCCCGAGACCCCGCCCTCGATCCCCGTCGTTCGCACTCGCCTTCGTACTTCCGAAAGTACGTACCTCTCACGAGTTTGACGAAATAAGTATCACCATCCATCACCCGCCGCCCGCCCGCGCTCGCTTCGCGCTCACAGCTTCCCCGGGGGCGCGTACGGCTTCGGTGGCGTCGTCGCCGTCGGCATCGGCCGTCGCATCGGCTTCACGTCCCAAATCTCCTCCGCGTACTGACGAATCGTGCGATCCGACGAAAACTTCCCCGACCCGGCGACGCTGAGGATCGACATCTTGTTCCACCGCGCCGTGTCCTTGTACGCGATGTCCACCTCCTTTTGCGCGCGCAGGTAGTCCTCGAAGTCGTTCGCGAGGAGGTAGTAGTCGTTCTCGCTCGACACCGCGTCCATGACGGGGTTGAAAAAGTCCGCCCACCCGAACTCGCCGCCGCGAATCTGGTTGACGATCTCGTAGAAACCGCCGGGCGCGTCAAAGTTCCACCGCTCCCTTCGCAGGTTCGGGACTTGGTCCGCGCGCGCGCCGAAGATGAACATGTTCTCCGTGCCAATCTCCTCCGCGATCTCGACGTTCGCGCCGTCCATAGTGCCGATGATGAGGCAGCCGTTCATCGCGAATTTCATGTTCGACGTCCCCGACGCCTCCGTCCCCGCGGTGGAGATGTGCTGCGAGAGCTCCGCACCCGGGACGATAACCTCCGCGCTCGAGACGTTATAATCCGGGATGAACACCACCTTCAGCTTGTCGTCGATGTTTTTGTCGCCGTTCACCTTGTCCCCGACCGCGCTGACGAGCTTAATGATGCGCTTCGCCATGTCGTACCCTGGCGCGGCTTTGCCTCCGATGACGCACACGCGCGGGACTTCCTTCGCGCGTTCCTCCGAGCTCATCGACCGCAACACGTTGTAACGGTGAATGATGCTCATGACGTTCAGGAGCTGGCGCTTGTACTCGTGGATGCGCTTGACCTGGACGTCGTACAGCGCGTCCGTGGGGACGTCCATCCCGGTCTTTTCTTTGATCAACGCGGCGAGGCGTTCTTTGTTGCGAAGCTTGATCCCCGCCCACTTCTTTTGGAACGCCGCGTCGTCCGCCTTCTCTCGCAAGCCCTGGAGCAAGTCGAGCTCCTTGATCCACGCGTCCGTGCCGAGCGTTTCCGTGATCAACTCCGAGAGCTCGGGGTTACAGAACGCGAGCCACCGCCGCTGGGTGACGCCGTTCGTTTTGTTTTGAAACTTCTCCGGCATGATCTCGTAAAAGTCCTTGAAGATGGTCGTCTTGATGAGCTCGGAGTGAATCGCCGCGACGCCGTTCACGGTGTGGCTCGCGACCAGCGCGAGGTTCGCCATCCTGACCGACTTCTCGATGTTCTCGCCCTCCTCGATCACGCTCATGCGCCAGATCCGTTCGGTGTCGTCCCCGAAGATCCCTCTCAGCTCCTGCGTGAACCGCCAGTTGATGTCGTAGATGATCTGCATGTGCCGCGGCAGCACAGTCTCCACGAGCTCCACCGGCCACTTCTCCAACGCCTCGGGAAGAACCGTGTGGTTCGTGAACGAGAACACCCTCGTGGTGATCTCCCACGACTTCGTCCACCCCAACCCGTGGTCGTCCATGAGCAGACGCATCAGCTCGGGCACGCCGATCGTCGGGTGCGTGTCGTTGAGCTGAAGCGCCACCTTCTCCGGAAACTCGTTGAAGTCGTCGCCGTGCGTGACGAGGTACCGACGTATGATGTCCTGAAGCGTCGCGCTGACCATGAAGTACTGCTGCTTCAGACGGAGTTCCTTGCCCTGGTACGTCCGATCGTCCGGGTAGAGCACCGCGCTGATCGTCTCCGCGCGTTGCTTCGCGAGAATCGCCTGGACGTAATCGCCCGTGTTGAAACTCTCCAAGTCAAACTCGCGGCTCGGCTTCGCGCTCCACAGACGCATGTTGATCGTGTTCGGGGTGTTCCAGCCCGGGATCGGGGTGTCGTACGCCACCGCGGAGATCTCCTCCCCCGGGGACCACAAGAACGTCTGCCGTCCCTGCGCGTCGTCGCCTTGCTCGACGTTGCCGTAAAATTTAATCGGATACGCGATGTTCGGCCGCTCGATCTCCCACGGGTTCCCAAAGTTGAGCCAGTAGTCCGGGTTCTCGTGCTGGAACCCGTCGTGGAGTTCTTGTCGGAACATCCCGTACTGGTACCGGATCCCGTACCCCCACGCGGGGAGGTTCTCCGTCGCCATCGAGTCGAGAAAGCACGCGGCGAGTCGCCCCAAGCCGCCGTTGCCGAGCGCGGCGTCGCGTTCCTTCCCCACGAGGTTCTCCATGTCGTACCCGAGCTGCGTGAGCGCTTCTTTGAACGGATGGTCGAGCTCGAGGTTACACAGCGAGTTCGTCAGCGACCGCCCCATGAGGAATTCCATGGAGAGGTAGTACACGCGCTTCGGGTCTTGCTCGCGGAAGTACTGCTGCGTGTCGTTCCAAGATTCGATCAGGCGGTCGCGCACGGACAGCGACGTCGCCTATCGATCGCGGACGAGGTAGGGGTGGGGTGGGGTGGGGTGGGGTCGGTCAGCGCGACGCTCGCTCGAGGGTGGCGGAGAAAGAGCGAAGAGCGATCGCCGCCGCGACGACCAGCCGCCCGACGCGGAAAAAGCGACATCCAACCGGCGGAGAGAGATGTTTGGGGTTTCGCGGCAGGGGACGGATGGATCGACGTCGCCGCGCTATCGCACCTGGTACGCCTCGAAGTCGTCAAAGCGGTACCGCGACCTCGCGAGGGTGTACTCCACGTGGTTCACGATGCTCTTCTGGACGGCTAACACGTCGTTCTTGATGTACGAGTCCATGAGCGAGTACAGCATGTCTTTCTTCCGAGGGTTGTCGATGTTGGCGGTTTTGTCCGTGGGGCGCGAAACCTCGCTCGATTTCAGGTAATGCGCGTTCATCACGAACGTCACGACCTGCTCGATGTTCGCGAGATCGTACGGATCCTCGACCCTGATGCCGTCGTCGCCGGTGACGTAAAACGTGTCCGACACGACGCCATCGCTGTCCATGTCCACCTCGGTTCTCTCCACGGTCAGGCCGAGGTCTTGGAGCGTCATCTTCATCAGTTGTAAAATTCCCGGGCGGTTCGTCGCGCGGACGCTGATGACCGTGTTCGCGGGATCGCTCGCGCCGTCCACGACGACGGTCAGGTTCGCGTCCTCCACGGACGGCGGCGTGCACTCCTCGGAGGCGACGCGCGCGGGGGGCGCGCGCAGGACGCGGCGATCGCGACGGCGATCCCCCCCGCTTTTCGCGAACTTGATCGGCGTCCCAGCCCCCGCGGCGACGACGACGGCGCGCGACGCGGACGGGGCCGCGGGGCGCGACGACGCGCGGGTTGGAACCGCGCGAGCCGCCGCCGCGAACGACGCCATCATGGTTGACGTTAACGCGCGATCTTCTGCGCCGTGCGCGTTACGCGGCGACGTAGATCTGCCCGATCGCGCGCGCCCCTCAACGTTAAAGTACCTCGGCGCCGGTTCAAAAACCCAGCGCAAGCCAGCGCACTCGGGATATTTTTCGTCGACGGCGCGGCGTCAGCGGCGCGCTTTATGATTTTGGACTACTCAGCAGATCGGCGCGCGCGCGCGCGGGCCGCGCGAGCGCGCGATGCCGAAGAGGGCGGCGCCGCGCGTCGGACACCAGGCGCGGCTCGACGCGTTCCTCTCCCCGCGAGGCGGCGCCGGGGGGCGCGGTCGAGCCGCGGACCGCGGGTCGAGATTCGTCGCGTGTCCCGCGTGCTTCGCGGACGTCCCCGCGACGCTCATAAACGAGCACCTCGACGACGGCCGATGCGGGGAGAGGGAGGAAGCGACGCGGCGGAGACGCGACGGCGGCGGCGGCGGCGAGACGGCCGCGGCCGCGGTCAACGTCCACGGGCAGATCGCGCACACCGCGAGAGGGACGCCGTGGCGAAGATCGATGGCCGCGAGCGGGATGGACGCGCTCGAGGACGACGACGCGCGGAGACGCGGGGACGACGACGACGACGACGACGACGTTTGCGTTTCGAGGGATGGGAACGACGACATCGCGAACGACGCCCCGGGCGACGCGTCGTCGAACGTCAAAGACACACTCGCGCGGCTCATGCGCGCGTCCGCGGCGACGTCCACCTCGAACACGCCGTCGCTCCCCGGGCATCATCTCCTCCTCGACTTCATCACCGAGGACGAGGAGAACGCGCTCGTCGCCTTTCTCGACGACGGCGAGCGCGGGATCCACGACTGGAAGCCGTCGACGTTCAACGGCGCGCACAGAGGGAAAGCGTGGGGGGTGCGGGTCGACCTGAAGCGCCGAACCGTGAGCCCGCCGACGCGCGAGATGCCGCCGCGTTTGCTCGCGGTCGCGGAGAAGATGCGAGGCGCGCACGCGCTCTTGGCGCGCTTCTCGCCGAACGAGGCCAACGCGATATCGTACGACAAGCGCCTCGGCGACCGACTGCTCTCGCACGTGGACGACCGGCAGCTCTCGTCGGACGTGCTCGTGAACCTCTCACTGTGCGGCGAGTGCGTCATGACGTACGAGAGAACGACGACGCGGTCGTCGGGCGGCGGGACCCGCGGGAGCGATAGGGTGGACGTTCGGCTGCCGCGGCGGTCGCTGCAGATACAGAGCGGCGACGCGAGGTACGCGTTCGCGCACTCGATCGCGAACGAAAACTTGTTGGACCCGCGGCGGGTGTCCATCACGTTTCGCGAGAGCAGAACCCCGAGCACGAGGACGACGACGCGCGGGAAGTGATTGGATTGGATCCGATCCGATCCGATCCGATTTGATTCGAGCGAGCGTCGTCGAGCGCGCGTGTCGTCGTTATTAGTTAGACGCGTCGTAGAACCTAGGCCTAGCGGGTGTTCGCTCGAGCGGAGAGACGAGCGCGAACGCTTCACGACGCGCTCCACAGTTGATACCGAAGCCACAGCGCCGCGAGGACGAGCGGCCAGACGAGCTCGAACCCGGCGGTCCCGACGAGGACGCCGACGAGGGAGACGACGCCCTTCACCGCGCCCGCGGCCATGTCCCCGGGGCTCACCGCGGTCGCGGTCGCCGCGGTCGCGGTCGCCGCCGCCGCGTCGTCGTCGTCGTCGGCGCCGCTTTTTCCTCCCCGCGTCGTCGTCCCCGCGGGCCCCGCGTCTCTCCCCGCGCCATGTGCGGTCCCGTCGTACGCCTCCACGAGAGCCTCGCGCATCTCGTGCATCATCTCCGTCGCCGCCCGCAGCTTATCGTCCTTCGCGCTCAGCTCCGCCTCCAACGCGCGCGCGCGCTCCTCGACGCGTCCTCTCGCGTCGCGCTCGTCTCGAATCGCCTCGAGCAGCTCGCGGCGTCGCTCGTCGGCGTCCTCCTCGGAGAGCATCCCGGCGATCGTCCCGCACGTGACGTCGCTCTCCGCGCCTCGCCGCGACGACGCCCCCGGCGAGCTCGACTCGCGCAGGCGAGACGCGAGCGCGACGTTCTCGAGCTGCGCGCGGACGAGCTCCTCCTTCGCGTCTCTCAGCTCGCGCTGCAGCGACGCTTGGAACCTGAGCTGCGCGTTCGGCGTGGACGCCGTGGACGGATCGATCGCGTCCGTCTGCGCCGCCGCGGAGGACGTCGAGGACGGAGGCGATCTCGGGAGGTACGGCGCGCGCGATCGCGCCGCCGCCATACCCGCCGCGCCGCCGCCGTCGCGAGGGTGGAGCTGCCCGCGCGTGGAGACCCATCCGCCCGCGCCCGCGCCCGACGACGGCGCGCCCGCGCGCAGCGGGTTCGGGTCCGCCTCCGCGCCGCTCGCGCCGCCGACGCCGTCCCTCCGCGTCCGCGGCGCGGCGACGGGCTGCCGCGGCGGCGCGGCGAAGTTGTTCCGCCCCGCGCCGCCCGCGGCGTCGACGCGCCGCGTCGCGCCTCCGTTCGCCGCGCCCGGATGCGACGATGGCGGGAAAAAGCTCGAGGACGTCACCTTCGCGCCGTTCGCGCGCGCGCCGTCCGCGCCGTTCGCCGCGGGGAAGTGCTCCTTCGGGCGGCGGATCATCGCGGCTGTCGACGCGCGATCCCCGCGCGCGCGCTCTCCTCGCGCCGGCCCGTGCAATGCCGCGCGAGAGGAGAGGGCAATCTATTTCTTCCTCTCATCAAAAAAAGCTCGTCGAAGCGTCGGGTAAAATCCTTTAAGGGTGAACGGGACGAATTCATCGAGTATGAAAGGTATTGTTTGGTAGGGCCCTATGAGTTTCAAACCACTCCCGATTTTTAGCCGATCAAACTGACCCGAAGACCGTTATCCGTTATTTTCGAGACAAATTCGCCTTTTTCCGTGACGTTGACGTGACGTGAGGGGACGGGCGGCGGCACAAACGCACGCGCGAACGAGTGGGAACCGCGAGGACATCGCGCCCCTGAGACGACATCGTCATAACTTGACCAAGGTAATTCTTGCGCAAGGATCGCCGTGCTTTTACGCGCTTCAAGACGCGAACGAACGCCGCCGCACTTCGCGCCGCCGCCGCGTTTCGTTTCTCACAGAAAAGAGAAAACCTAATCCCCAACGACCTTCGACGTCGTCGCGTGACCCGCGCCGCCGCGTGAATCAAGATGACGTACCCGACGCTCGGCTCCGAGTCCGCGATCGCGACGGTGACGTGCACGACGCTGTTCTTCTTCATCACCGCGATCGTCTACGCGCTGCGCAAGGCGGACGGCTCGTTCATGATGCCGCTCGAGTTTTTCAACAGCGTCAAGACCCCCAACGTGCACTGGCTCAGCGCGAAGAACTCGCTGCCGTGGCGCCAAGTCGGGCTCTCGTACTTCGCCGGCGGCATGGGCGCGTGGGTGTACTACGGCTCCACGGAGATGGGCGCGAACACGCGCCTTTCCTGGTGGGGCGTCTTTGGATACACCATGGGAAGCACGTCCCCCGCGCTCCTCCTCATCGCCATCGCGCCCGCCATCAAAAAGTTCGTCGGCGACAAAAACGGCTTCAGCGTCACGGACTTTGCGCTCCAGCGCTTCGGCCGCTTGACGCAACTCGTCGCCGCGTTCATGAGCGTGATGTACATGTTCATCTCCCTCTGCGCGGAGCTCGGGAGCATCGCGAACGTCGCGACGCTTTTCGCCGACAGGACCAGCTACACGCGTAAAGTCGTCCTCTGCGTCGTCGCGCTCGTCACGATGTCGTACACCATGGCCGCGGGGTTCCCCGCATCCGTGATCACCGACCGGATCCAGGGCGTGATGATCATCTCTTTCATGCTCTTCTTCGCGATCTTCTTGATGGCCGAGAACCCGGTCACGCCGTCCGAGATGGACTCGGTGTCGCACTCGAGAACATCGGGCTTCGTCGTCATGGTCACGCTCATCATCGCGATCATCTCCGCCGAGCTCTTCAACGCCGGGCAGTGGCAGCGCGTGTACGCCGCGAAGTCCACCGTGGATCTTCGCAAGGGTCTCGCCCTCGGCGCGGGGTTGATCTTCATCGTGATGTGGTTCTTCGGCGTCCTCGGCGTCGTCGCCGCGGCCAAGTACAACGACGACTTCAACGCGTACACGAAGTTCCACTACCTCGCGTACTTTTACCTCGTCGAGAACTTGGCGAAGGGGTGGCACTTCATCGTCCTCATCTTCGCCACCTCGCTGTGCGTCTCTTCCGTGGACTCCATACAGAACGGACTGACGTCCGTGATGTACAGGGACATCAAAAAGTTTGGCCTCCCGGTGAACAGCGTCCGCGTGGTCTGCCTCGCGCTCAACATCGGCGCCATCGTCGTCGCCGCGGATAAGATTGACGTTCTGTCTCTCTTCCTCATGGTCGACCTCGTCTGCGCGGTCGCCGCGCCGGCGCTGTACCTCGGGATGATCCGCAAGGACGTCAACAAGTTCATCGTCGCCCCCACGGAGTTTGGGTCGCTGATGGGCGTCGTCAGCGGCGTCCTCGCGGTGATCATTCAAGGCGCGATACTCAACCTGGACGGCGCGTGGACGGATACCTATGGCGCCGTGCACTCCACGAAAGCGGTCGCGGAACTCGCCCCGCCGATCGTGCACCGCGCCCAAGGCGCGGCTGGGAACTTTTGGCTGCCGGACGGGACCACGATCGAAGGAGGCGGGCTGCAGGCGTTCGGCGGCGTGCGAACGCTGTCGACGTTCATCCTCGCCGTGTGTTTCAGCGCCTTCGGCACGATGTTCTTCTCGTTCCTCGACGTGACCGTTCGCGGCGACGCGTCGAGGAAGCCGTTGATTCAGCTCCCGTTCGACGAGCCCGTCACGGACACGCGGAACCCCGCGCCGTTGGAGTACGAGCCGGGGGAGAAGCCCGCGGAGGAGGAGGTCGCGGACGCGGCCAAGCCCGCGGCGAAGGTTTAAAATTCGGTTCGGTTCGGTCTCTTCGAGACGAAGACGAAAACGAAACGCGGACTCCCGTCGCCGTCGACGGGGATCTGTACCAAAAAAGAAAAAGAAAAAAATGACGGCACTGGGGGTGCTCGCGCGCGTCCGCGCGCGGGCTGAGAACATACCCTTCTGACCGGACCATGGTAATGCATGCGTCGGGAAGTGCTTTCCCTCGGGGACGAATAATACTCGCGTCCGCGGGGGAATGTACCACTATATACTACAACAACGCCGCACAAAAAAATGAAAGCGGTGCGAGAGCGAGCGAGCGCAGATACCATCGCGCTCATAACCTATTTTCGAATACTATGAACTCACGCGCTAAACGAGGAGTCTGCCTCCTTCGTAACTCGTCCGCATCGAGAACGCGTCCACGAGCACGTCCGTCGGGGTGTCCCAGGACGTCGCGACGAGATCGCACACGACGTCCAACATCTCTCGCGCGGTGATCCCGTTATCGATCGAGTCGCACGACAGCACGCGACTCAGATGCGGCGACAGCGACGCGTTCCCGGCGAATAAATACTTTACGATTTGCTTCAGCTTCCCGAGCTTGAACTGCTCCTCCGCGGCGGCGCCTCCTTTGAGCTTCCGCCTTCGCTTACGAGGTGATATGAGCAAGTCGTCCGCGAAGACTTCCGCGGCGAACGCGCGCAGGAACCGGACCACCTCCGACGCTTCCTCCGCGGGCGTCAACCCGAACGAAGAAGAAGAAGAAGCCGCGCCGCCGCCGCCTTCGGACCAATCCCCCGCGCGTAACTCCGCCTTGATCCTCCGAAACACGAGCGGATCTTGCACCGCGCCTCTCCCGACCATGATCCCCGCGCATCCGGTCTCGAACAGCAGCGCTCGCGCGCGCTCGGGCGACGTCACGTCCCCGTTCCCGATCACCGGGACGTCGAGCGTCTCGACCGCAATCGCGATGTCTTTCCAGTTGGCGCGTCCCGAGTACCCCTGCCGCCGCGTCCGCGGGTGCAGCGTCACGAACGCGGCGCCGCCCTCCTGCGCGGCGAGAAGATTCTCGCGCAGCAGACTATCGTCGTCGTACCCGCTGCGAAGTTTAAGCGTCGGCACGCACCCGGTGCCTTCGCAGCCGCGCCGTATCGCTGAGGGCCATTCCATACAAAAAAAGTTTACCGGTCAGTTGAAAGGGGACGCGATCAAATGTTGAAACCGAGCGATGCGATGGGTGAAAAACTTTTGTATAGAACGCACCTGAGACGCACGCGTACACGTCGTTCGGGTCGCGAAGCAGCGAGCTCCCCGCGCCCTTGCCCGTGACGACGTTCGCGGGGCAGCCGCAGTTGAGGTCCACCCTCGGCGCGCGCGTCTCGCGCGCGAGGACGCGCGCGCAGTGCTCCAGGAGGTCTGGGTTCGAGCCCATGAGCTGCGCGGCGAGCAGAGGCGGCCCCGCGTCGTCGTCGTCGTCGTCGCGGAATCGATTCGACTCTGCGACGTCGCCCGGGGACACGCCGACGGCGTCGAACACCGACGCGTTCGCGGGGCGCGACAGCTCCTCGGCGTCGTACCCGTTCAGCGCGATCCCGCGCAGGAGCTTCTCCGCTTTCGCGCCCTGCGACAGCGTCCCCGGGACGCGCGTGAACTCGCGGCACGCCTCGTCGAAGCCGCCGACGCTCAGCGAGAGGCTCCGACGCAGGCGCGCGTCGCCGAGGCCCTCCATCGGCGCCAAGAACAGCGGCGGGCATCCGCCGTTCTTCCCGCGCGCGAACAGCGACGCGTAGTCCCGCCGCGGCGGCGGAGGGACCGCCGGCGAGGACGCGCTCGCCGCCGCCGTCGCCGCCCACATCGTTGTGACGCGCGCCCCGCCCTAGGGCAATGGTTTTCGTAACAATCCCTTCGCGCCGGCATATGCATTCCGATGCGCGCGCCGGCCGGGCTGGCCAGCTGGGCGGCGACCGCATCGCCACCACTCCCGCGACCCCGCCGCGCGTCGCGCCCCGCGCCGCGCGTCGTCGCGCCGCGCATGGCGTCCGCGTCCGCGTCCGCGTCCGATGGGACCCCGCCGAACGACGCGTCCTCCCCGGACGATCGAGGCGCCGCGCTCGAAGCGTGGATGCGCGTCGGCGCGGACGACTTCGATCCGCGCGGCGTCGCCGTGCGGCGCATCTCCGACGCGCGCGGCTTCGGCGGCGTCGCGACGCGTCCCATCGCCGCGGGCGACGTCCTCGTCGTCGTCCCGCTGACGAAGATGATCACGTCCGAGAGCGTCCTGCGCGACGCGCGCCTCGGCGCGTGCGCGGCGAGCTTGAGCGATTATCAGGTGCGTTCTATACAAAAGTTTTTCACCCACCGCTCGGTTTCAACGTTTGATCGGTACCCGTTTCAACTGACCGGTGAACTGTTTTTGTATGGAATGGCCCTCAGAGGCTCGCGATGAAGCTCCTGCACGAGCGCGACGGACGCGAGGGCTCCACGCGCGCGCACGACGCGTGGATCGAGACGCTGCCGGACGCGGAGACGCTGCGCGAAACGCACCCGCTGCTGTGGAGCGAGGGGAGACTCGAGGAGACGCTCGGGGGGAGCCCGACGTTCGACCGACTGGTCGCGATGGGAGAGGACGTCGAGAGAGGCGCGTTCTATACACTGGTCCCCATACGACCGCGTCGGCGTGGTGAACGCCGATCCTTAAGGACTTTTGCCGGCGCGTCTCTCCGCCCACCCCTCGCTTTCGATCCCCGCCCTCGACGCCTTTCAACGCCAACTGACGCCTTTGAACTCCACCCCGACATTCGCTCGTATGGAACGACCCTCAGACGCGCGCGCGATTCGCGACGCGGCGAGGACGCACCTGAAGTACGACGACGATTGGCCGGCGCTCGAGGACGTGCGATGGGCGACCGCGATCATCGCGAGCAGGGCGTTCTACTTGTCCGAGAACGACTGCGACGACGGCGACGGTGGGGACGGCGGCGGGGACGCGGGCGGGGGGACGCGCGAGAGACGCGGCGCGAAATTTTCGTACGACGTCGAAGAGGGCGTCGAGCGGATCGAGCCCGAGGACGACGACGTGGACGATGACGTGGACGATGACGTGGACGATGACGTGGACGAGTGGGGCGCGTTCGGCGGCGACCCCGCCCGCGCGAACGCCGCCGCCGACGACGACGACGGGACGTTCTTAGCGCTCGTCCCGTGGGCGGACGCGTTGAACCACGACCGCGACGCGTCCGACGCATCGGTGTTGTCGTACGACGCCGCGACGAAGACCGCGTCGCTGCGCGCGTCGAGAGCGTACGCGCCGGGAGAGGAGGTCATGGACAGCTACGGCCCGATGATGTGCAGGCACGACTCGTTCTTGCACTACGGGTTCGTGTCCGTGGGATGGGGTAGCGACGACGCGGTGAAGGAAGACTTTGTCGACCTTCCGGGGATGGATTTTTGGAACGCCGTCGTGAAACACGCGGGGGACGACGAGGCGAAACTGGAGCACCTGAGACGGCTGCGCGAGACGATGTCACTCGTGGGCATGGACCCGAGCGAGACGAGCTTGCGGTTGTCGAGGCACACGTACGCGGGGTCGTGGGACGGCGCCGCCGCGTGGTGTCGCCTCGCCGCGGCGTCGCCGGCGGAGTTCGCCGCCGCCGGAGGAGGCGAACTCGGAGAACTCGGAGGGGACACCGCGGAGTCGAGGCGCGCCGCGCTCGGGAACGCGTGGGCGGTCGCATTCGAGCTCATGCGAGAGGACCCGGCGTTCGTTCAAGACGTAGACGAGGACGAGGACGAGGGGAAAGGCGCCGGGGAGGGAAAAAGCGACGCGGCCGCGGGTGAAAAAACACCCGGGGAGGAGGGGGCCGACGCCGACGCCGACGCCGAGAAGAAGAAGAAGAAGTATCGTCGATCGAAGACGTGGATGTCTCCCAAGACGAAGCGCTCGTTCTGTCACCTGTTCACCGCGGTGATGAACCGCCTCAGGGTGCACCCGCCGATCGCGGTGGACACGATGTGGGCGATCGCGAACTCGCCGACGAGGGAGGAGGGCCCAGCCGCGGGCGAAGCGGCGGCGCGGTTGCTTCTCGCGTCGGAGGTGAGGGCGCTCAGGGGGCTGTCCGAGAACTTGGCGCGGCGGCTGCAGATCTTGAAGCCGTGCACGGCCGCGCCGAGGGGGGCGCGCGGGAACGACCCGAGCGCGTTCGACACGCGCGAGATACCGACGGACGCGGTAAAACCTCTGCCGCTCGATTGGTGATCGATCGACGAGGCGAGTCGCGCGTGTTTTCATCGAGCGTCGTCGTACAGTACAACTAGTACCTTCTCGCATCGCATCGCATCGCATCGCGTCGCGTCGCGTCGCATCACGACGGTCTCTGCACTTCTCGCAACGGCGGCTGCGGCTGCGTCGCGCTCTCGAACCCGGTGACCTCCCGCTGCGCCTCCGTCGTCTTCGGTCCCGCGCACGTCCACGCGCCTCCCGCGACGCAACACGGAAACTCCGCGCCGCTCGCCGCGTCGAAGCGATCCCCGCACGTCTCGCCTCTGATCGCGTACCCCGTGTCGCAGCACGGCTCCGGGTACGTCCGCTGCTCGTACGGCTGCGCTAAGACCGCGGCTTGCGTGCATACGTACGGCCCGCCGTCGACGCAGCACGGGAGGTTAAACAAACCGCCGACGCCGGAGACGACGCCGCCGACGTTCCCGAGCCCTACGCCGCCGCCCCACCCGACGTTACAGTACGCGCTGCTCGTCGCGAACCCGGAGAGGCAGCACGGGTCCGGGAACGTGACGCCGACGCCGAAACCGCCGAAACCGCCGAAGCCGCCGTAGTCGTCGTAGAACCCGTCCGCGAACCCGGCGCGGTACCCGTCTACGACGCCGCCGTCGAAGTAGTCGTTCACGACGTCGCCGCGGTCGCGCCGCAGCGACTCGAGCCTCTGGGTCAAGTCGTCGATCTGGCCTTGCTGGCGGTTCAGGATCGTCTCCGGCTCGCGCGTCGTGGACGGGCGCGGCACCGGCTGCTCGCGCGTCGTCGTCGTCGTCGTCGAGGGCTGCTGCTGGACGGTTCGCGGCGCGCCGCGCGTCGTCGTCGTCGTCGTCGCGCGCGGCGTCGGCGTCGGCGTCGTCCGCACCGCGCGCGGGCCGCCTCGCGTCGTCGGCGCGGGCGTTCGCGAGACGGTCGTCGGCGTCGGCGTCGGCGCGCGCACGCGAGGGCCCCCGCGCGCGGCGGCCGCGCCTCGCGTCGTCGGATACGACGTCCGCGCGGT
>MDSW01106200.1_pt1 | contig 23643 bp, 16 predicted proteins | sample 811171 | NCBI WGS metagenome assembly MDSW01 (sample SAMN05326641, study PRJNA326480) | marine metagenome | isolation source: seawater | place: Atlantic Ocean: North West | collected 2012 | reverse complement strand
TTTAATTTGGGGATTGGTCTTTTTGGAATAATCGTGCATCCTAAATAATCAGATAACTTTCTAGCATCTTCATCCAGACTTGAATATATTGATCGTGGTATCTTTATTTCTCCAAAGTTTGTTGCCCCTATTAAATCTGGGAGATAAATAATCCATGCCATTTCATCCCCCTTTCTTATACCAGCCCTTTGAAAACCTAATTTGATTTGATGCGTACCTGATATTAGTCTTAAAATCTCTACATCGGGCGTTCTAGCAATCATTTCGTTTCTCATTTCCTTTCTTTTTAATGCAAACCATGCGGTCCAAAGATGTACTTCACTTGCTACAACATCATGCGCTAATAAGGCCCATCGATTATCTTCTCTGAACTCATCAAATTTTTTAATAAACTCATCTAAATCATCTACCGTCTCTTGAAATTTCACTCCCCATGCAGGGAACCAGGGCACTGGATGGGTCGATTCCATATTTGTTCCTCTCGATAATAACTAATTATTTTTATTCAAAAGTTGATTTGCCGATATAATAATATTTTCTACCAATTTTTCACTCCACCCTCTCAAATCTGAAAGTTTATATTTATCATTATCAGTCAATAGTATCACATCCTTGATATTCATTATTCCAAGGGTATCGACCATTTCTCTAGCTCTAGAGCGGCCTATTCCTCTAAGGGCAACTAATCCTAGTAAGTCTGATTTACAACCATACTTTACTCTTTTATGTATTTCATCGATAGATCTAATCAATATATTATGGGCCTGTTCATTCATTATTTTGAAATCTTCATCTTCTACTAATATTCTTCTAACTGCATATAATATCCATTCTGCTAACTCAGTTCTACTACGTAAATCTCCGGGTTGCACTCCCCATTTATCTTCTATTTCTTCAAGATTTAACTCTTCAATCCAAGATTGTAATACTAACACTCCTTTTATTCGTTCTTCTTCCAAGTCTTGAGTTTCTGTAATCAATTCTCTCGAACGACTATGAATTGTAGCCTGAATAATTTCATAATCAGAACTTTTTGGCCATAAGGGTAAAAAATCAGGAGTACTTACTACTAAGTGTAAAATTGCAAATGGAGAAATTTGATGATAGTTATTATCTCCCACTAATATTGACATTGCACGTTCTAAACTATTTTTTATAATTCTTCCAGATATCGGATTAAGATAAAGTTTTGATACTCTCATACCTAAATTTGTAGATCTATATGTCATTGTAGAACTCTCAGGTATAACTTGCTCTACGATCTTTATACTACTAGCCTTAGTAAAACCAAAAATCGCTGGCCCCTCTCTAGGTGTGTTATCATTTTTAGCCATCCTTAATTGTTCTGAAATATCTAATCCAGGTATACTAGTGGCCGAATCTACCCAAGAAGGTCTTAAATCTTCCCAGTCTTCTTCTAAATCGTTAATAGTATATTTCAATATTCTTTCTTTTACTTCTTCAGATTCACCTTCCCTAGTAATCATGCCATTTCGTACTAACCAATCTATAGAATCGTCTATTTTAGTGGCTAATTTTTCAGAATTTATATGAGTAGACAAAAATGTATTTGCAAAAAATCTGCTTATTGCATCTCTATCTTCCAAACCTCCAGTAGATATCATAGATAAGACATGAGTTAACATTGCAGAATCTTCTTCTATTCTTTTTGCATTAGGGTTAGATAATTTTGATGTAATATTTTCAGATTCACTATTGATATATCTTTCAACTAAAGTTTCAACCTCTTGATTTCCCTTTGCTAGTATCCATGATTCGCCTCTATTATCATATTTCGGCCTTCCAGCCCTCCCCATCATTTGCTTTACTTCCATTACTGAAATAGGGATATTGGTACCTGCTATGGTATTCCACCGCTTATGGTCCCGAATTATCACTCTACGGGCAGGCAAATTAACTCCTTGCGCCAAGGTCGGTGTCGCTACCAAACAATTTATTTTTCCATCCCTAAATGCCTCTTCTATTTTCTTTCTATGAAAATTACCAAGCCCAGCATGATGGAATCCAATACCACCTTTTATTGATGATATCAATTTTTTGGATAAAGCAGAAGATTCTCTATTTTTAGACAAGGACATGGATAAATCTTCCCATAAAGAAATATTTTTTTTAGAATAAATAGAACTATCATTACTTGATTTCTTTAGAACATACTTGGATAAATCTCTAGCTTCCTTCTGTGCCGAAGCCCTTGATGCAACAAAAATTAGTAACTGTCCTCCAGATTCCACAACATCATCAAGTACTGCAAATAACTTTTGAGATTCTTTACCAATAATTATTCTATTTTTTGGAAGCTCCTCTTTTTTCTTACTATCAATTTTATGAATACTTACTTCCAATCCATTTAATATTCCATATTCTAAAGACACTGGACGCCAACTAGAATTAATCAATTTAGCATTTAACCATTTAGACAAGCTTTCTGAATTACCTACCGTAGCTGATAATGCTATTATTTGAACATCTGGCTTTCTATGTCTAATTCTCGAAATCACTATTTCTAGAGTTGGCCCTCTTCTAGGATCATTCATCAGATGAAATTCATCCACTACTAAAATTCCTATTTTATCCATTATATTAGATTTTGTACGAATCAATGAATCAAGTTTTTCACTAGTACAAATAATTATATCTGCATTTTCTATTGATGAGGATTCTCCTTCTCTATCTCCAGTGGCCATTCCTACTTTCAAATCTGTATTCTTGGCAATTTCACTCAAATCATTAAATTTTTCTTGAGCCAATGCTTTTAGGGGAACAACGTAAATTGCCCTCTGTCCTCCTAAATCATTAGTTAATCTATGAATTATCGTAAGATAAGCAATTAATGATTTTCCACTTGCAGTAGGAATTGTAAGTAAAATATTACTGCCATTCAATGAATGTGGCAAGGATTCTTTTTGAGGTGGAAATAATTCTTTTATTTCCCATTCTTTTTCCAAAAACGATATGATATTCTTATCTAAACCAAAAGAGACAAGTTGGTCCGAATGATGCTTCACAACAACTCTCTTATCCGGCCGTTCTAAAGGATACCGCAAAATTACTAAAATATTTATTGTAGAAACATTCTTTATTATTTTTGATAATTATATATTTTAAAAACTAAATAGCCTCATTCCCATCTGTGGTATGCTGGATGATTTTCTTTTATTGCAACAAAAACTCCTTCTCCAGTTGCACAAATTTTCCCCTCCGCTTTCATAGTTAAACCTACTTTAACCATTTTTTCTTTAATTTCTATGACTTCTCCTTGGATGAATAGTTTTGAATTTGCAGGAGTCGGTCTTCTTAGTTTAACACTATAAGAAGCCGTTACTGTACAGGGAGGATTTTCTTCTCCCGATTCATCCATTAGTGCTATTGCTGCTACCCAATTACCGTGACAATCTAGTAAGGTTCCAATTATCCCTCCATTAATCACACCTGGGAAAGCCTGATGTTCTTGAGATGTTTCAAACTCCATTTCTAAACCTTTATCATTTCTATATGATTTAATTCTCAAACCTCTTTTATTTGCTGGTCCACATCCAAAACATATACTATTTGCAGCATATTTTTCTTGTAACGACGGCCCTTCTCCTGCGCTCATATGCTGTCAAGTTATGCCATATGAATTCAATTATTCGCTTAATAATAAGCACACACTATTAATTCAGTTCCCTTGCGAGGCATGTTGACTGGTGTGGAAAAAGAAAGCGATATTGATTCATTAATCTCAAAAGAATCAGTTAATAAAATAGTACCTAGATCTAAGAAGAGACGCTTTGGACCACTTAAAGTGGCTAATCAAATACCTAAAAGTAGACGTCTTGAGATAGAAAAAGGTTTAGAAAAATCTTCTAAATTATCTAATAAATGGACAAGAGAGGTAGGAGTCAAGACTCATAATTTTTTGAGGAAAAGAATAAAGCCCGGAGAAATAAGAACTATACCATTTAATTTACTTGACGTAAAAATAGGCGATTCATGGCCAATAAATGTTACAGTTCTTCATGGTGTGAGGCCGGGGCCAATTGTAACATTGTTGGGAGCAATACATGGCGATGAATTAGTTGGACCTCTAGCTTTGACATATCTGTCCGGGCCTAATTTCCTAGGAGAAGGGAATGCACTCGATCCTTCTATGATGTCAGGAACAGTTAGAATCATTTCAGTATTAAATCTGCCCGGATATAGGAGACAAAGTAGATATTTCCCTGATGGAAGGGACTTAAATAGATTTTTTCCGGGTTTGTATGATAGTAATACTACTTCAAGGGTTGCGCATAGAATCTGGTCCCAATTAATTTCAGGAAGTGACTATATCATAGACCTACATGCAGCCGCTAAAGGTAGAACAAATATTCCACAAATACGCGTTAATCTTGCCCACTCTCCTAGTAATTTTACAGCCCGATCATTCGGAATCGAAACTATTTTAGATACCAAAGGACCGAGAGGTTCGCTTAGAAGAACTGCAAATCAAGAAGATATCGCTTGTATAACCTATGAAGGTGGAGGTTCTGATGAAGCTGATCCAGAATCAGTACAAGTTGCTATGTATGGTATTTTGAACGTTTTAAGAAGCTTAAGGATGATCCCTGGATATCCTAGCCGCCCAAGATTTAGACTCTTGGCAACAGGTTCGGATTGGATTAGATCCGACCAAGGGGGGCTATTAGATGTACTGGCTCCTGCAGGAAGTTATGTAGAGGAAGGTGAAATCGTAGCAACCGTAACTGACCCACATGATCCGGGAACAAGTCATGATATAATATCTCCAAAACAAGGACTTCTCATAAGTACTGCAACATCGCCTTTTGTTACTTCTGGAACTCCAATTGGAAATTTATTACCAGTTAAGAGAGGAGTCAATACTCTAATGGATCGTTTAGATGAAGAGGGCTGTCTAATTATCAGTGGCTCAGACGGAGATCCTCCTTGGAGAGATGATGACGATATTGAGGATATTTCTGTTTCCGGTGAATGGTCCGGAGGCTCCCCTGATGCCGAATGGGGATTATCTAATGATAAAATATCGCAAGAAGAAGAAGATTCCTAGTTATTTTTATCTTCTAAATTAATAAGATCTGTTATTATAGGCGCAGGTGGTAAATTTATATTTCCATTTCTAGAATTGGAAATTTTGGAAACCTCAAAAGCATCATATGCATCTTTTATATTTTTATTATTATTTACTTTAATCACAATTGCCACTCCCATTACAGAAATCAATACTATGAAAACAAACATTCCAATAATTCCCGAGGTAGTGCCTAGAAAAGATACCATATTAGTATTTTCTTCAGAATTCTTAATCCATACATCTGTTTTAATTTCCCATATTAATTCGGTTTCTATTCCTAAATCAGTAATTATTACTGTAATATTTTGATTTTTATTACCTTCTAAACACAAGTGTGTTTCTAAAGGGACCCTAAATTGATTATTACAATCCAAAGGAGATAAAAATAACCTTATCCCATTAGATGAAGTATTATTTGTTATTGTAAAATTCTCAAATTTCCATATAATAGTTCTTTCTATATTATTAGGAATACCTTCTATATTGATGATTAGTGATTTATTACTAGAATCCCAATAATACTGTTGATTATAATCTGGAGTAGTACTAATGAAATCCAGTCGTGTGACATTTTCATCTATTTCATCATTGCAATTATCATCAATTCCATTCCATAATTCCGCCATTCCTGAATTTATTTGAAATGCTAAATCGTTACAATCTTCAAATTCATAATAACCATCAGAATCTTTATCATAATCATATTTTGTTGGGTCTGAAAACTTCTGTAATATCTCTATTCCATCCTCTATTCCATCATCATCAGAATCATTATCTGAGGGATTTGTACTATAATTATGATATTCAGAGTAGTCAGAGATATCATCATCATCGCTATCTAAGTACCAGAAAGTTTCATCAATCAAATTATCACAATCATTATCTTTATTATCTAATTTCTCAGGTTTATCTGGTGCTCTTTCAAAATCTTCATCATCACAATCTTGGAATTCATACCATCCATCAGCATCAATATCTAAATCTGTTTCATTGGGATTGGAGTTGAATGAATTCACCTCTATGCCATCTGGTAAACCATCTCCATCAGAGTCTCCATTCAAGTGATTAGTGGAATAATTATGATACTCTTCAAAATCAGTGAGTCCATCTGAATCAGAGTCTAATAGTAAAAAATCTTCGTCTATGGAGTTATCGCAATCATTGTCGACATTATCCAGTTTTTCATCCATATTTGGATATCTGTTGGAGTTATTATCATCACAATCTTGGAACCAATACCATCCGTCTGAGTCCTGATCTAAATCTGATACTAATGGGTCAGTCTCATACACGATTACTTCTTCATAATCAGTTAGCCCATCTTCATCAGAATCAGAATTATTAAAATCAGTCCCATAAATATGATATTCTTCATAATCTATCAAACCATCATTATCTAAATCTGTTTCACTATATCCCTCATCAATAACTTCGTTACAATTATCATCAACTCCATTTAGGATCTCAACCATATCTGGATTTATCAGAGAATCATTATCATTACAGTCTTGAAAGTGATAAAAAGAGTCTCCATCATTATCGAGATTCGCAACATTAGGGTCTGTACCCCAAATATTCAATTCATCAATGTCTGATAATCCATCCTCGTCTGAATCTGCAACTAAAGGATTTGTTCCATACGTAATGACCTCTTCGTAATCCGTTAGTCCATCGACGTCAGTATCTGCAACATCGGCTTTAGTATTGTAGATTATTACTTCTTCATAATCTGTTAAACCATCATCATCCATGTCTGGATTATATGGATCGGTACCAAATACCTCAGTTTCATTTACATCACTCAAACCATCTCCATCATCATCCGAATCTATAAAATCACATATTCCATCCCCATCAAAGTCAAGTGGTGTTGAACTATTGTCATTTGAACTCGTGTTACATGAATATTCTCCTTCATCTGACCATCCATCATCATCATCATCTAAATCAATGAAGTCACATATCCCATCTGAGTCTACATCGTTGGGCTGAGAATTCTGATCTGTTGAGTTTGTTTCACAATTTTCTTCTTCTTCGTCTGACCATCCATCTCCATCATCATCTGAATCAATATTATCACAAATATTATCATTGTCTAAATCAGATGGAGTAGAATTTGAATCTAATGAATCCGTACCGCAACTGGCTTCATCTATATCTGACCACCCATCTCCATCGTCATCGGTGTCTGTAAAGTCACTTATTCCGTCTTGATCAGTATCTGTGTAATTTCCCATTCCGTGAATTATCATTTCCCAATAATTTAGAGTCCCTGTATCTGAGCTGACAGTGTCTCTTATCTTTAATTTCCATTCACCCACAGCCTCCTCTCCCCAATGGTGGACAGTATTGAACATCCAATCTGAGTATCCATTACCATTATCATTTCTGGCCTCAGCCAACCATGATTCTTTACCCGATGGAGATACCAATACTATATCCAAATCCCCTCTGGAAGTATGGGTAATATCTGTTATCAAATCTATACTTTCTATGCTGATATCAGAGGTAATATTTAGTGAAAATTCACTCCATTGATTATTATTGTCAGGAATCCCTACTCCGGGTGTGAATGGACCATATGAGAAATTACTTTCGTAATCAACATTTGTCCAATTCTCTGCTAATGAAACTGCAGAACCAGCGTCAACAACTCCAAATCCATATTTATGCGATACTTGTAATCCGGCCCCATTAATTTCCCAAGATGAATCATTCTCATCATTAACTCTAGAACTTTGTACCAATATGTGTTGGACATCTCTCCATGTCAAATTTACATTAGCTTCTAAAATTAGGGCGATTACTCCCGCAGCGAGAGGAGTCGCACTAGAAGTTCCACCAAAATTATCAGTGACATCTCCATTGCTATATCCCCCACTTCCTTCATTATCAGTGGTAGTTATACCCTCTCCATCTCCATTGGAATGTGCTGCAACTAGTATGTTTGCACCCGGTTCAGCATAGTATGACTGTTCACCAAGATGATTTATTGCTGTAACTGCTATGGTATATCTACTATTTGCATATCCGTCATAGTTAGCATTATCATCATCTTCTAAACCATTTCCAGCAGCCCATGTGTAAATATTTCCTAAACCAGATCTTCCTTGATAGGCTCCATTTTCTAATGCAGCCAAAGTTAATGCACCTGGGGCTTCTAATGTTTGTCCATCATCTGAAGGCCCCCAAGAATTTGTGTAGATGTCAATATCATCACTTTGAAAACTCAATGCATCGGCTTCCATTTCATCACTAGTTCCACATGCGATTAACGTAGACCCCGACAAACTAGCTCCAAAAGATGCACCTGTCACATCTATTCCATTATCTCCTACAGCAGCAGCCACGCCCCCTGCAGCAGTTCCATGGCCATCCCATGAGTTCGGACTGGGGTCTGGATCGTCATTGCACCAATCAAAAGAGAATGTTGAATTATAATTATCTTCTATATCTGGATGCTCATGATCTAGGCCATCATCAACTACACTAATAAATATCCCCGTACCATTGTACTTATTCCACACGCCAGTCACATTGATATCTTCACCAGACAATCCTCCTGTTTGACCGGTATTTTGTAGATGCCATTGCTCATCAAAATCAGGATCATTAGGGATATATCTTACGTCTTGAAATTTTTCTGTTAGTGGGTAAAAGTACTCAATATCTCCAGATTTAATTAATTTATTTAATCCATCCATGGCATCAGATGATTCTTCAAATTTCCATATATATGTTCCTTGTAAAAATTCAAAATCCTCAGTTTCAAAGGATGCTGATATCAGATTACTATGATATTCTAATGGATATCCTGTAACTACTACCCAATCGTTAGTTTGTGAAAGCGTAGTATCTTGGTATTGACTTAAATCGCTTAATCTAGAAAAAGAAATCTGAACTGATTTTGAATACTTTTCAGTAATATTAGTTTCTATTTGTATCTCTACTAACAAATCTTCCTGATTTTCGGCATCTACTAAACTAATGGGTGCTAGTATCAACAAAGTAACAAGTAGTGCTCCCCGCATTTTTAAGGCTTCAATTCATTTTCCCTATATGTATTTGTATTGAAAGTTCATATGTTTGATATTCTAATTATTATGAAATTTTTCTACAGAGTTATGTATTTCTTCATCTTCCATCAATTTTCTTTGGTTTTTTGCAACATTGAACATATATTCGACTAATTTATCCGTAATTTCATATCCATTATTTTTTAACCACCAAATTATATTTGATCTTCCACTCATATGTCCTATTCTTATTACCTGTTTCAATCCATAATCAGTTGCTGGAACACCAGAATAAATTCTATCCGCTAGCCAATGATCTCCCTTATCCATGGCTTTTACAACGGCGGACGCATGAACGCCAGTTCCTGTTTCAAAAGCATCATTGCCAAAGATAGGATAATTTCTTGGTAATGGGATCTTAATATATTCATGAGCCTTTTTGATATACTCATCCAATGCAGTCAAATCGTTACTAATGACGCCCATCAAACTAAGGTTAACGAGTGTTTGATCTAGAGGGGCATTACCTGCTCTTTCTCCAATACCTAATGCAGTTCCATGGATGACATCTGCACCAGATTCGAATGCAGCAATATTATTCGCAACTCCAAGCCCCCTATCTTGATGGCCATGCCAGTTTACTTCTATATTTCTTCTCTTAAAACCAGCATCAGGAATTACCTCATTTTGTATAAATGAAAGTAATTTATTTACTCCATTTGGAGTTACGTGACCACAAGTATCACAAATACAAATCCTTTCAACTCCAAGTTCCAAAGCACGAGTATAAACTTCTTTGATGTCTTCGGGTTTGCTACGAGTAGTATCTTCAGTAACAAACATAACTGGGACATCATTCTCAACTGCAAAACTAACAGCCTTTTCAGCAGTAGACAAGATCTTTTCCATATTCCATCCTTCTGTGTATTGACGAATAGGACTAGTTCCAAGAAAAGCACTTGCCTGAATTTCACAGTCATATTTAGATTGTAAATCAATCAAAGGAGTAATGTCACTTACAAGTGTTCTAACTGCACATCCAGGCCTTATTTCATATGATTTATCTTTAATGTGAGAGAGCATTGAATCAATGTGCTCAATATGAAATTGACCTGCGCCGGGTAATCCCAGATCAACTTTTTGAATACCTATTTTTTCCATATAGTCTATCAATTCTATTTTTTGCTCTATTTTTGGATTGTTTGCGCTAGGACTTTGTAGTCCATCACGAAGCGTCTCATCATCAAACCATAATTCATGAGGATGATTTTCGGACACTCTCTTGATATCATAGTCAATTTCATTCCAATCATAGATTAATTCCTTCTCATCCATTGCGACCCCTCTTCCATTTTTAATCTTCAACAAGCCACACAGTGCTTCAAACCATCGGGAGTTTTAGTTATTATTAACCTCTGTACTAACTTTTTTTTTACTCCATTCAGAACGATAAATAGAGATTAATACGATTACTAGTCCAACCACTGCTCCTTCAAAACCTAAACTTCCGATGACTAAAATTATGAACATCAATGCAAGATATAAAAGAGATACGTAAAAAGATCTTGAGGCAATTGACATTCTCCCTCTTTCATCAATTTTCTCATGTACGTCAATCTTCCATACAGTCGTCGCATACCAAATACTCAATATCGTAGTATTGACGCTAATGAGATAATTAGTTGAGGCCCATTCATCGAATCTTATCCATTTATCAGTTGGCGTATAATTAATAAATGCAATTAAGGATAATAAAATAAGCAAAATTGAATATATCTTCATTTCTGTTAATGTTCTAGCCTTACCTTTGACGTTGGGCATCATCGGAACTCCAACTTTTTCATATTCTTTAGAACGATATAATGCAAGGGCCCAGAAGTGAGGTGGAGTCCATAGAAAGATTAGAATGAACATAAACCATGGCATAAGAGGAAAAGATCCTAAAAAATCATGAGGTCCTAAATAAATTATTGATTCTAGGAATGATTTGATTGACGATGTTTCAATCACAAGATTATTTTCAGCAGCTGCCCATCCAATTAGAGGAGGAGTTGACCCAGCAATTCCTCCTACAACTATATTTTGCGGAGTCTTCCTTTTTAGAAACATGCTGTATATTAAGACATAAAAAAGTATACTAAAAACTGCCCAAAAAGTAGCAACATAGTTCGTAAGTAAAGAGAACCAGATTATCCCTCCAATCGACATCAAAATACCAAATACCAATGCAGAATTTGCCTCTATCTCTCCCGTAGAGAGAGGCCTATTGGAAGTTCTAGTCATGATTGGATCAATATCTCTATCATACCACATATTAATTGCATTCGCTCCTCCTGCAGTCAAATAACCTCCAATCATTACTATTGACATTATTTTTAGGGTCTCCATGGAGACTCCCGATTCGCCAATTAAGTCATGAGAAAGTACCGAACAGAGAGCAGTAATCTGTAATAGTATCACAACTCTGGGTTTAGTCAGTGAAAAATATGAATTTAGTGTTCCCATAGGGATATCTCCTGTATGGCGCTTTAACTACTCACGTTTAATCTTCGAGTATCAATTGTTCCTTTTCGATATCTTGTAGTACAATTGAAATTCCTATACAAGTAGTTGCTAATATAATAAAAGAGGTTGAAGCCAACAAAAGATGTATCAATGATAATATTTCTAAATAACCATCAATAGTCCAAGATAAAACATATAAGCCACCTAATGCTATATTTAACAAATATATTGAAGTAGCCGTGAAAACCCATTTTACTAGTAGACCCATCCTCTTTTGTTTTTCTATATTTTTCCACATAATCCAACAAACTCCAATCATTAATATCCCAACTAATGCAACTAACCATCTATGAATAATTTGAGATTTGGCTACTATTTCTTCTATTGTTACATTTGATATCAATTCTCCTTGACACAATGGCCAAGATTGATAGAAACCATCAATTCCACATCCATAATTTGCTCCCGGAGATGTAGAAACTAAAGTCCCAGAAAATAAAGTCAATAGCATAAGTCCTGTCATAATCAATAATTTATTTTTCCATTTCTGGGATAATTTAGGATTGAATGAAATCCAATCTGTCTCTTTTTTCCTAGAGATTAATGCCCATATCCATATCAAAGTTAACATAAACGCCAACGCAGATCCTAAGTGTAAAATTACGCTCCAATGTTCATTATCCATTTTCACTGTTAGCATCCCTACTGCACCTTGCCAAATAATTAGTAGAACTGATAATCTAGTTGCATTGGCCATATTTTTATCATATCTTTCATCACGGCTTAAAATAAACCAATTTAGAATAACCAATGGTGCTAATATTACGCCTGCTAAAAATCTGTGAATCCATTCAGTAAATATTTCAAAAGTAGTGTATCTATGACTAGATCCTCGTGAGTCTATTTCATCGGGATTTTCTTCCCACCACTCTCCTTGCTCTTCTTCAGAAATATCAAACCCAAAAGTTCCAAAACATAGAGGCCAGTCAGGACAAGATTCTCCAGCGTCATAAATTCGTATAGTGCCTCCAAGAGTAATTACTAATATCGTAGTTATTACAATGACTACAATTAAACGGTCTTGGAGTAATTTTTTCATTATCACAGAGGTTCACCCCAATTATGGGCCTCGCAAATCTAATCATCAAGATGTGGGTCTACATCTATTGGAATTCTTTCCTGATCGTACTCTAAAGTTGCAATTTTCATCGGATCCAAGACAACTCTTTCTTTTGCATCACTTACTCCATAAAGTTGAACTAGCTCATCACTAAAATTTTCTCTTAATTCATCTTCAGTTACATAAAGAGGAGCTCCCATGCTAATTTGAAGTGCTCTAGCACCAATTATTCTTGCTTTTTCAAAGCGAGTATGCGGACTTTTTGGCTTAACCATATCAACGCCCACCAATGACTCCCAAATAAGGTCTATGACTCGAATCTCACTTAAAAAATATTTTTAATTAAAAATTAGGACTCTATTAACATAGCAACGGCATTACCTCCTCCAAGGCAAATTGTTACTATTCCATACCTGCCCGAGGTTCTATTTAACGCATTTACTAAAGTCATCAAACATCTTGTCCCTGTGGCTCCCAAAGGATGACCAATAGCAACTGCACCTCCATGTAAGTTGAATTTATCATCAGATATTTTCAAAGCCTTCTGGATAGAACAAGAAGCAGAAGCAAATGCTTCATTATGCTCAATTATATCAATATCATCAATTTCTAATTTATTTCTATTCAAGAGCATCTCAACTGCAGTAATTGGAGCAGACATCACTCTACTGGGTTCTAATCCTGATGTACAATAATCAATTATCTTTGCTAAAATAGGTAAATCATACTTCTTTACTGCATAATCCGATGCAATTAGTACGGCAGATGCTCCATCTGATAGTTGACTAGCATTTCCTGCAGTTACCTGGCCATTCTCATGAAATATACTTCTCAACTTGCCCATTTTATCTAAATCGGTATCTACACGAATTCCCTCATCCTTTAATATTCCATCTATCTCAAATGATTCTTTATTTAACCATCCCTTTTCCCACCCCTCATTGGCAAGACGATGAGATCTTACTGCATACTTGTCGGACTGCTCTCTAGATATGTCGAATTCTTTTGCAACTGTCTCTCCAGTTTCTCCCATCATCTCTCCTGAGAATGCATCCCTTAAACCATCATGCGACAATATTCCTTCTAAATCTGAAAAGTTTATTTTTTCACCTTTAACTGGATTTTTTATAAAATATGGGGCATTACTCATAGACTCCATTCCTCCTGCAATGATCAAGTTTGCAACTTTTGCTCGAATGTCAGATGCCCCAATCATTACAGCTTTCAAACTTGAACCACAGACTTTGTTTATTGTTGTACATGGGGTTTGATATGACATCCCAGCACCCAATGCGACTTGTCTACAAGGGGCTTGCCCAGTCCCTGCTTGTAATACGTGCCCCATGTATATTTGATCAACAGAATTATCATTTGGATTTATTTTTGCCCTTTCCAATAATTCTTTTACTGCCATTACTCCTAATTCAGTTGCACTATATTTCGAAAGCGAACCTCTAAATTTGCCTACGGGAGTTCTTGCATATGCACATATGTTGACTGCTTCCATGCATCATCCAAAAGAGAACTAGACTTCAATTATACGATAATTATTATTATGTATTGTGTCTAATCTGAACTATATCCATAAAATTCTGCGTTTTTTAGATAAGGCCTATTTTGAGGTTTAATCAGTATTGTTCGAACAGCCCATAAATCTTTGAAAATACGATATCGACTCGTCGCATCTAGATAATCAACTCCACTAGTTCCTCCGGTCCCTATTCTTCTGCCCATTATCCTCTCTACCATACGTGCATGAGAATGTCTCCATTTAACTATGGATTCCTCCAATTCAACAAACCCATCAATTAATTTTCTAGGCCAAGTTAATAAGGGTAATTCGCGATATGATTCGATAAACAAAAGACCTGCTCTAGATCGACTAATTATTCCTTCTGGAATTAAAAATTCTCTTGCACTATTGTTACTAAAATTCAACCTATCAGAAATTTTTTTATTAGAAATAGAATCTCCATACAGATTTTCTCCATGTGTCTTATGCGCCTCCAAATGATCTTCTATATATTTGTTAACTACATTGTCATCCTCCTCATTACCGAATTTAGAACCCATTATTGGTGTTCTTCCTATCCAATTCATTAATGATTCTACTAATGATTTTTGTTCCTTTACCGTCTTTAATTTATTATAAATTTGTAAAGATTCTATATTATTTTCTGCAGCCTTTTTGAATCCTTCTAAAGGATCCATACCCCCTAGCCTATCTTCATTCTCCAGTCCAAGTAAAATTTCGAACTCTCGCATCTGATATGATTCAAAACCAGAAGCAGTTCCTAAACCATCTCTAAATGCAAGAAATCCTTGAGGAGTTAGAGTTTCTAATACGCTCCACTGATTGGCCATTAGCCTAAAAATTTCTGTAGTTCTGGTAAGGTGATCTACAGCCCTAGGAATTTCATTCTCAGGAACCATTTCTTGATTTAGTATATTACGAACTTCACTCAATTCTCTAATAATTTGTTTAAACCATAATTCAAACGTTTGATGAACTATTATAAAATGCATTTCATCATTTGATATTCCTCTATCTTCTCCTTGTAGGGCCAGTAACTTGGATAGTTGCAAATATTCTCCATATGTCCAATTCCCCGACTCTCCCCCGTCATTCATATATCTCCGATATCAACTTCATTTGAAGTATTACCTCTTATTAGAAAATTCTAAAGTTATTAATATCATGGCCCTTATTATGCCAAGAGTGTCCGAAGAAAGGATAAAATCATTTAAATTTGAACTTCCATATCCTTTTCTGATGGTTGAAGAAGGTTTAGAATTAATTCAACTAAATTTTGATGATAATGAGGAATTATTTAATTTAATTGAGATAAATCGTATTTATTTAAGAGAAAGACTCCCATGGCTAGATGACATTAAAACAATTTTAAATCAACAAAAATTTATTATAACATCTCTTGATGAATACCACCGAGGTAAAGGTATAAGTTATTCAATCAAATTAGATAATAAAATAATTGGTAACATCGGCCTAAATTGGATCGATTATAATAATAGATCATGTGGAATAGGTTATTGGATATCTGAAAACTATATGGGTAATGGAATTATAACAAAATCTTGTAAAAGGCTAATAAATCATTGCTTCAATGATTTAGAATTGCATCGTGTCGTATTAGAGGCGGCTGTTGACAATTTTTCAAGTATATCAGTTGCAAATCGTTTAGGAATGAGATTGGAAGGATCGAATATTGATAGAGAGTGGCTATATGATCATTTTGTAGACAGTAATATTTATGCAATTACTAGTAATGAATTCAGTTATTAGACTAATATTCCATAATTTTCTAGAGTACAACCTCCTGGAGGGAGGCAAGATAAAACATCATCTTGGGAAAGACCTGTTGCCTTTGAGATTTTATTCGCAACATTTTCTTTTTTACCTTTGCTTGGTATTATTTTACCCCACCTTGGGAAAATTTTTGATATTGTATCTGGAGTCCCCAATACAGGTAGAGGGACTCCATTGATCAAGCCGATACCAATGGCCACTTCAAGTGAAATATCTTTATGCCAATTTCTTTTACCTCTAACTACAAAACCCCCTCTTCCCAATGATTCTCCACTTTCTGTTGTCTTGGAGACTTGACTAGGTCTTGTATAAAATGCAGTTGCTGCAGCACCTCCACTCCCCCATGCCCTTGACCAGCAAACTGCAATCTGTGCAGCTTCCTGATGTATTTCCCCAGAAAATTCTCTAGCATCATCTATTTCTTTGTTTAAATTTTGAGTTATTTTCAATGAAATAACTCCTTCAGGAATTTTCTCATTAATACTTTTGATAACTTCTAGTCCATCATTAAGTTTCAATGAGCATGATGGCGCCCCATGTAAATCCGCGTGAAAATACAAATCTGTAGAATTAAGATGCTTTTTAACAATCGTATCATTTCCCTTAGCATCGTTTCCTCCAATGAATAGACTACCATTGCTCAACATCGCCCATCGGTATTTTTCAAACCAGAATTTTTTACTACGTTTGGAGGTTTTTAGTTTTCCGGCAGCAGTATTCTTCGCTACTTTCTTGTCCTCTTTTATTTTGCTTATTTCAGTATTCTCTAATGCTATTTTTGCACCACTAGCCTTATTTTTTTGAGTATGTGCTTCTTCAAAATATCTTTGGGCATTTTGATGTACGGTTTTTGCTACTTCAAGTGTAATGGTAGCTCCAGGTTCTCCTTCTTCATCGGGCAGATATATTACAATGGTACCCTTTGAAGGACTTATTTTATCAATCCACGGGATTTCTGCTACTTTCTTTTCAATAGACTGCCAATTATCTTTTATTATGGCCTGATTAAATTGTTCTAAAATATCATTTACATGACCCCAATTTTCTTGAATTGATTTACCTAATTCTTGATTTATTGCAGCTCTTTGTAAAAATTTTTCAATAGCAAGTTTTTGTTGCTGGGACCTTCTTACTAATTTTGCCTTTTTCTCTCCATCATCCTTACCTGATTGAATTAATTTTTCTTCTTCTCGACGGATATAGGCAGCTGCATCATGCATTCCATAAATTATGTCAAAACCAGAAGAAAGAGAATCAATCTTTGTTGATAATTGAGGATTAAGACTAGGAATATTTATTGGTGCAATTTCTTGTATCTGAGATGCCATATCCTCTCTTTCTTCAATATCATTATTTGAATTCCATTTGTCTAAAGACTCGATATTTTTCATCCAAACTTTAATAATATTTTTCTCATCAAGTTCTTTAACCATATTTTTTATTGTTTTCTCGAGTAAATCTACTTGCTCCTTTGATAAAGTATTGGAACCTTCATTTTCATTTATTTTTGCATTTGAACATGCAATACTGCCATATAATGATCCAAAATTTGCACGTACTGCTAAAGTTCTAATTAGGTCATGTTCACTGTTATCTAGAAGACTTTCTAGATCTTTACGTTTCATACTTCGAGGATTGAAAGATTCAGGAGGAGGCTTATATTCAAGTCCCTTTTTTAATGATCTCGTGGAATATTTAGCATGAGTAAGTGGTTGAATAATTATTCCTTCACTATCAATTAGTAAAATATTCCCATCTCTAAATAATTCTATGATTATCTTAATTTTTCCTCTGGTCCTTTCAAAAACAAGTTCCACTATACGATCGAAACCATATTGATTAACATCAACTAATCTAGCATTATTCAGATGTTTTCTAATCACCATGGCAAACTGCGAAGGTTTAGATGGCATTGGCCTATCTCTTTGAGAAGTATACAACCTCTTACCTCTAACAATAACCAAATCAGTTGATGGCAAACCTTTCCTATTTAATTTCAAAACAACTTGTTCATAATGTGGTTGATATGCTTTCCTCATTCTAGAACCTATCATCTCAGAAAGCTCATTGACAATACATGAAACATCAAATGATGATAACTTATCACGCATGCCTATCGTACTATCCTACAATGTTATCATTCATCATCTAATCGATTACTTCTTAATTTATGATAATGTATTATGAAACGTTTCAATTTCCTTCAAAACTTCAGATTCATGAGCATATTGATTACTCGGGATATGTATTAATTGACAGTTAGGTAGACATTTGCTAATTTTTACTACACCATCTAGTGAATGTAATTTATCAGATTTAGCAGATAAAATAGCAGACGAAATCGAATTGTCTGGAAATTGTAAATTCATTTTATAATCTATGTTATATTTTGCAGAAAGCATCATTCTTAGTAAATCTTGAGCTTTAAACATCCTCCTGTACCTTATTTTCTGTCCTTCTTCTTTTATACGTTTTTCGAGTGCAAATAAAACTATTTTCCGCAAAACCGGATAGGTGAATTTAGGAACAGGAAACCTAAGAAAAAGATTTGCCCAGAGTGGCGGTTTGAAATCAATGTTAGGGCCTATTAGAACTGCAGACCTTCCTCCTATGGATTGTTTCTGAAAGGCATCTAATAATATGGTTGCACCTAATGATGATGCAAACCAATCTATATTAGTCATCTCTAATCCAAAATGATCTATTATTCTCCTCAAATCCATTGAATGTTCTTCCATTTGAAAATCTTTTTTGGAAATTTTTCTATTTATTATTGCACTTTTCTTTTCTCTAGTTTCAACGTAGATTATTGACCTTCTAGTGGCCCATTCAGTTATTAATGGTCTCCAGCCTTCAAAAACAGAACCCCATCCTGGTATAATTATTAACTGATTTCCATTTTGAGAAGAATAATCTGCTGGTGTCCATTTAAGAACTCTTAATTTTACTCCTCTTCCAACATCTACGAACTCTTCTTCGCATTTACAATCAGGTAATTGAGGGATAAGAGTCCATTCATCTTCCATATGTCTCACTTCGATTAGTTCAGATAATATTGATTTCCTATTTTTTTAATTATTTTATCTTTAATCAATAGAGAAATATGTGACAAAACTTGATCATTTGCAAGTAAAAAATTTGCATTGGGACTATCGGAGTAAACAAATTTAGTAATTTCATTTAAATGTGAGATATTATTCCTAATTGCACCTATAATTTTCTCATTCCTATTTTTTCGGTGTCTAATGTATCTATCAAGTAATTTTTTGGGATTTGCAATTAATGGTCCATGGCCTGGGAATAGCATTTTTGGTTGCATATTTCTTAATCTTTCTAGTCCAGTGATATATGATTTCATATCTCCTTCTTTTGATGATACTAAAATAGTTCCAACTCCTACACAATTATCTCCACTAACTATTCCTGAATCTCCACAAATACAAATATGCCCTGGACAATGCCCCGGAGTCTCAATAATCGACCAATCACTAATGCCACTTGGGCCTTTCAATTTGAACAAATCTCCTTCAATTAATAACTTAAAATTATCCAATATATTATACTCTTCTATAGTTTCTTTAGATGCCCATATTGGTGCTTTATAGACCTTTGATATTTCATCCATATCCCCAATATGATCTGGATGTTTATGTGTAAATATAGTTGCTATAATATTAGATCCAGAATCTATTATTTCGTTAATTTTTTCTTTAAATAAAATCATTTGTTCATCTTTGGCGGCTGGATCAATAATCACCCTTTCTCCGCCCTCTTCTCCGAGTATGTAGCAATTAGTATGCGTAGATGGAGGTAATGTATGAGTTCTAATGGGAAAACACTCAATTAGTGGGCCGAACTCAATTCTATGATATCCAGAGGGTCTTTTTTGAGCAAGTAAATCGCAGCCATCATTCAAACTTCCTGTCTTATTAATACTCATAACCACATCTTTCAATAAAGTTACAATAGGAGGAGGAATTCTAACCTCGTTATTTTCCCAAGAGCTCAACAGTTCTTGAGGTTTCCACCATTTGAATTCATCAAATTCTGATCTCCCTGGAGGGAATGTGGGGGTCACATTATTTTCAGATATCGCTACATGGAAAAATCTATTCTTAAATCTAATGGGTCCAAAAGGAGGAGTCTCTCTCTCTGAAATTACCTTAGCATTAAAAGAATCAATTATTATATTTCCATTCTCAAATTCTTTTAACCAATTGTTCTTATCGATACATACTGTATTTCTAATCTCTTCACTTATTGAAATCATATTTCCACCCTCATCAGGGGTAAAGCCTATTTCTTCTACCAACTCCCTTAGAAGGGCTATTGATGCAATGCGATCAATTCCTTTTTCTGATAGAAATTCCGGATAAAGATTTCCTAATTTCTTATCTACTTTACTTATTCCTCCTCCCGGAAATGTCCAAAAATCAGGAAAAGAAGGCATCTCTGATACTCTGTGGCCTAGTAATATTTCATCATAGCCATCTTTTATTCTGCTTATCACAGCGGAAGCAGATAAATGTGGTTCAGTAACATTTGTCATGGGGATTTCAAACCCCGCTGGTACTTCTCCCATGCCTTGTCGTAGTGACACTTCATTTCAAACCCATCACAATAATGATTGAATAACCCTCTCCCTTTTCGCAGTTCATGAGACAGGCGTGTACTCCACCCTCCTCTTTAGTTCTGGGGGTATTTTTTTTTGAAATCACCTGAAACTATAGAGGAAGAATTAGCCATCATTTCTGAAGCAATAGAAGCAGGAATAGATCCTTTCACCCCCCTAAAAAAACCTTCTAGAATGGGAAAATTGGCTATAGGATGGTTTTTGATAATACTGATGCTAAGTTGGGCTTCTCAAATTCTGTATCAATCAGTTTAATTTTTTTATTCTTTTGATTATTATTAAAAAAATATCAGTAGTTTTAAATTAATTATATTTAACCCAAAATAGATGATTGTATCGCATGAACATAGATTCATCTTTATCAAGACTAGAAAGACTGCTGGAACAAGTATAGAAATTTCTCTGTCGAAATATTGTGGGCCAAACGATATAATCACGCCTATTGCAGAAGTTGATGAAAAAATTAGAGAAAGTCTAGGGTATAAGGGGCCACAAAATTATAAAATAAATGAAACTAAATTACTGAATAATTTATTTCTAATATTAGGTTTTAAATCAAAAGAACATTATAATCACTCACCAGCAAAAATAATTCGTGAAAGAATAGGAATTTCTTATTTTAATAGCTATTTTAAATTCTGTGTGGTGAGAAATCCATGGGATAGAGTAGTTTCATTATATTATTGGCGACTTAATAGGCCAAATGACAAACTACCTAAAAACACATCATTAGCAGACTTTATTCAAAAATCTAAGACCAATGAATTAACCGACTCTCATATTTATACCATAGATCAAATGTCGGTTATTGATAGATTCATAAAATATGAAAATTTAAGTATGGAATTAAATAAATGTCTTAATGAGATCGGTTTTGATGATATAGAATTGCCCAATGCTAAATCAGGTACTCGAAATATAAAATCACATTATTCATTATTGTATGATGATGCATCTATAAGAAAAATTGCAGATATTTGTTCTTGGGAAATAGAAAAATTTGGCTATGAATTTGATGATAGGCGAGAGTAATGTCGAAAGAATGTCTTATGCCCACTTACAACGACTTGAACAGGTAATGGTGATAACAATCATGTGGTGTCAGTTAACCCGTGAATATTGGAGGCACTATGCGCGGCAGATTATTAGTACAAAATGCGTTTATGGTCCTTCCTAATGGGATTGTTGAGGGAGACCTTCGTATTAGTAACGGCTTAATTGAGACTATAGCACCCTTTGGTGGCCTAAAACCAGTAATTGGAGAGCATGTCATAGATGCTACGGGTTTGCACATAATGCCGGGCGCAATTGATCCACATGTTCACTTCAGAGATCCTGGTAATCCGGAAAAAGAAGATTTAGAAAGTGGCAGTAGAGCTGCCGCGGCAGGGGGAATAACCTCATTTTTGGATATGCCAAATACATATCCAAATGCTACTAATCGTTTATCTCTCGACGCGAAAATAGCATCAGCGGCTAAAAAAGCAGTAACACATCATGGATTTTTTATTGGGGCTACAACAAATAATATTCCAGATTTACAAAGTGTACAGGGGATGGATGGAGTCTGTGGGATTAAAATATTTATGGGAAGTAGTACAGGAGATTTACTGGTCCATGAACAAAAGCACTTAGAAAATATTTTTTCAAATACAGGAGGAATTATCGCAACACACGCAGAGGATGAAAAAAGATTACAATCCAGAATCTCCAAATTTAAAAATCGCACAGATATTGCTGCCCATGCAGAGTGTAGGGATGTCGAATGTGCCCTAATTGCCACCAAAAGAGCCGCTGCTCTAGCAAAAGATTATGATCATCGTTTACATATTGTCCATTTGACTAGTGGAAAAGAAGCAGATTGGTTAGCTTCTAATAAAGGAAATTTGATTACTACAGAAGTTTGCACCCAACATCTAACTTTTGATCAAGATGATGTTAAAAAACTGGGAGCCCGCGCTCTGATGAATCCTCCAATAAGATATACTGAAGATAAAGAAAAATTGTGGACTAGACTCAAGGATGGAACAATCGATTGTATTGTAACTGACCATGCGCCTCATACTCTGGAATCAAAATCAGTTGGATTTCCAAAGGCTCCTGCTGGAATGCCAGGCGTAGAGACATCCCTTCCTCTAATGCTCACTCATGCTAAAAGTGGAAAATGCTCTATTTCTGATGTTGTGAAATGGATGTGTTCTGGGCCAGCAAAAGTCTATGGAATAAAAAATAAAGGCTCCCTAATTGAAGGATTTGATGGCGATTTAACTATAGTTGATTTGGAAAATTATAAGTCCATTCAAGATTCAGATACATGGACAAGAGTTGGTTGGACTCCCTATGCAGGTATGGAATTGACAGGATGGCCAATTTATACAATTGTAGATGGTATTGTAGTCCATAAACGTGAAATCGGCGGATTACTAAGGGGAAAATCTGTATCTCTTCCCGGTAGTACTGGAAGATTGATAAAATTCAACTGAATCTAATGAGGTTTTGTGTATGGCCCCAACTCAATTCGAAAATTTATCGAATAAACCTTCATTCAATTTGTGGTATCATCCGTTGTATACAGATGGAATTCATGATGAAGCACGTTTCCCAAAATATCGCTATCAAATGGTACTGAAGATGCTCAAACAATCAAAGGAAACTAAAAAAATATCAATTCAAAAACCTAATCCAATCTCAAGAAAATCATTATTACTTGCTCATGATGAAAATTATGTTGATGCATTCCTCAAAGGAAAATTAAATGAAAAAGAGATAAGAAGAATTGGCCTTACTCCTTGGACTCCAAAGATGATAGAACGAACACTTTGCTTGACCGATGGAGCAGTTAAAGCAACAATTCATGCCATAAAGAACGGTGGAATCACAGGAAATATGGCAGGAGGAACTCATCATGCCCACAGAGATTTCGGCTCAGGTTACTGTGTGTTCAACGAT
>MDSW01109546.1_pt1 | contig 23644 bp, 21 predicted proteins | sample 811171 | NCBI WGS metagenome assembly MDSW01 (sample SAMN05326641, study PRJNA326480) | marine metagenome | isolation source: seawater | place: Atlantic Ocean: North West | collected 2012 | reverse complement strand
TTTTGCGGGCGTGGTGGAATTGGTAGACACGCTAGACTTAGGATCTAGTGCCGCAAGGTGTGAGAGTTCGAGTCTCTCCGCCCGCACAAATTCTCAATTCATTTCTAAATATGAGTTTTTTTGTCTTCTAACTATTCAATAAAAAATAAAGTTTATTTTTAACAAATGGATCTTAAAGATTTTAAATCTGGAGAAATAATAAATGAAATATCCCAATGTTCATATTCATGGGATTCTCCCAGTAATATAGCACTGGTTAAATATTGGGGAAAAAACATTGATCAGACCCCGAAAAATCCGTCTCTAAGCTTTACATTATCAAATTGTAAAACCACAACAAAAGTTGAATTTTTAAAGTCCAGTATGATTACAGATTCTATAGAATTTGAGATTTATTTTGAAGGTAAAAATAATAAAAATTTTAGACCAAAAATTGAAAAATATTTTTCTAAAATTCTAGATTACTGTCCATACTTAATCAATTATCATATTAGTATTAATACAACCAATAGCTTTCCTCACAGTAGTGGAATTGCTTCTTCGGCTAGTGGTATGAGTGCACTTTCTCTTTGTGTTATGAGTTTTGAAAAAGATCTTACAGACTTCAACAACGAAGAATATTTTTATAAAAAAGCATCTTTTCTTTCAAGGATAGGATCTGGAAGTGCATGTAGAAGTATTTATGGCGGTATTAATTTATGGGGGGCTAATGATGAATTTAAAAATAGTTCCAACTTATATTCAATTAAGCTTGATGATAATATATCATCAAAATTTTATAATTATCGGGACACAATTCTGATTATTGACAATAATGAAAAGGAAGTTTCAAGTTCCGTAGGTCACCAACTTATGAATGATAATCCTTTTTCAGAGTTACGTTTTATTCAGGCTTTTGAAAATATTTCTAAATTAAATTCAATTTTAAAAAATGGAAATCTTTACGACTTTTGTGTATTAGTCGAAAGTGAAGCTTTGACTCTGCATTCTCTGATGATGAGTAGTAATCCATCATTTCTATTAATGAAGCCAGAAACCCTAAGTGTAATCAATCATATTCAGGAATTTAGAAAATCTACTAATATTCCTATATGCTTCACACTTGACGCTGGAGCAAATGTTCATGTTTTATATCCTGACGAAAACAATCATGTGGTTTTAGAATTTATTAAAAATAAATTGTCAAATTACTGTGCAAAAGGAAGGTTTATCGAGGATATTGTAGGAAACGGTCCGAAGCAAAACTAAATTTGTATATTTGAATCAATGAAAGGACCTTTATTTTACTCAAAGATTTTATTATTTGGTGAATATGGTATTATTGAAGATTCCAAAGGCTTATCAATACCTTATAATTTCTTTAATGGAGCTTTAAAAATTTCAGATTACTCTAGCGAAGAATCTAAAAAATCAAATTCAATATTGCGTCACTTCTCAGATTATTTAAAAACAATAGATATAAACCTTGATTTAAATTCGCTTGACAAACATATAGAAAAGGGCATGTACTTTGACTCCTCAATTCCTAGAGGATATGGTATAGGTAGCAGTGGAGCTCTTGTTGCTGCTGTTTATGATAAATATGCTATTAACAAAATCACTGTGTTAGAAAATTTAACTAGGGAAAAGCTTCTTATATTAAAAGAAATTTTTTCAAAGATGGAATCCTTTTTTCACGGAAAGTCATCTGGTTTAGATCCGTTAAACAGCTATTTAAGTATACCTATTTTAATTGAATCTAAAAATGATATTAATGTTACAGGGATTCCAAGTCAAAAATCTTTTGGTTCGGGTGCAGTATTTTTAATAGATAGTGGTAAAACTGGATCAACTGCCCCAATGATAAATATTTTTATGGAAAAAATGAAAAAAGAAGGGTTTAGAAATATGCTTAATTCTCAATTTATAAAATACACAAATATTTGCGTTGATAGTTTTTTGAGCGGTGATTTAAAAAATCTTTTTAAAAGTACTAAAAAGTTATCTCAGATTGTTTTTGAAAACTTTAAACCAATGATTCCTCCAGAATTTCATCATCTGTGGAAAAAAGGAATCGATAACGGTTCATACTTTTTGAAACTATGTGGTTCTGGTGGAGGAGGCTATATTCTAGGCTTTGCTCCAAATATTGAAGATGCAAAAAAAGATCTTGAAGGGTATGATTTAGAAGTTGTATATCACTTTTAGATAGTATGTTCACAAATACAAAACAAAGATCAATTCTTTTCAAATTTTTAAGTATTTTTTCTGTAGTAAGAGTGTATAATGTGTTATTAATTGTATTTGCTCAATATCTAACGTCTGTTTTTATTCTTAGTGACAAGTCTTATTTTGATGTTTTATTTGATATTCATCTCTTATTAATAATATGCTGCTCTACGCTTTCAATTGCTTCAGGCTATATTATTAATGATTTCTACGACAGAGAAAAAGATATAATAAATAAGCCTGTAAAATATAAAATTGACGATGTGGTCAATAATTCAACTAAACTTAGATTTTATTTTTTCTTAAATTTTGTTGTAGTACTTATCTCGTCGTTTATTTCGATTAGATCTGTCTTGTTTTTCTCTGTTTACATATTTTTTTTATGGCTTTATTCTCATAAGCTGAAGAAAATATTATTCATCGGAAATTTATTTAGTTCATTGTTAGCAATAACTCCTTTTTTTGCAATAATGTTATATTACAGAAATATTGATTTAATTATTATCGTATATGCCTTTTTTTTGTTTTTTATTATTTTATTAAAAGAGTTCACTAAAGATCTAAAAAATTTAACTGGTGATTTTAGCAATAATTATAAAACAATTCCGGTTATATTTGGTGAAGGTTTTTCTAAAACCATAATTTCTCTTACAGCAATAATAAATATTATTTTACTTTTTAATTTATATATTAACTTTAGTTTTGGGTTAATGTTTATTTTTTATATTGTAGCATTAATTTTGTTGATTATTTTTTTGATTAAATTAAAAACTGCAATTAATAAATCAGATTATTTATTATTGTATAATATTTTGAGATTGATTATAGTAATTGGAGTGTTTTCTATTTTTTTAATTAATATCAATTTTTAATATAAACTATTAACTATTTATGAAATACATTAACTTATTTTTTGTTTTAATATTATTTGGTTGTAATAATAATTCTTTGAATACTATTCAATTGACAGAAAGATGTGTTATTGATGAAGACTGGCTATTTCCTAATACTCTGAGCCCAACTAGTTCATGGAATTTTTCCGCTGATGGAACTTTTTCATATTCGTCAAGTTTATTAGGAGGAATGAGCTCTTGGGGAAAATGGGAGGTTTTAAACCCTGGAGAGATGAATATTCAATACACTAATACTACATCAGGAATAGTTCCATTAGATCATATAATCAGAATACCTCATTGCGACACAATAATTGCCGAATCAAGATCTTTTGTCAAAGACATCAAAAACAAAAATTAAAAACAGAATTTTATTTTTTGTTTTTAAAAACAAAATTAAGCAACCACATATTTTTGATTAATAAACCGATATTTTTTATTACATCCAACATCCAAACAACTAAATAGTTTAGAAAGAAATTTAATAGTTCCTTTAAAAAACGAGTATATAGAACTGACAAATAAAATCCACCTAACATTAATATAAAATCCTCAAAGTTAAAATATGTTGAATCTATGTATGTATATGTTGAAAATATAATACCGAAAGGCCAAGCTAAAAAGATAGCTGCATCAAAAACAAAATCTACAACATATTTAAAATAGAAAATGAATAAAGGATAATTACTTTTCTTTTCGTCATAACCTAAACTTTTATTCTCCCATAGTATACTAATTCTAGCTGCTGCTTGACCCCAAATTTTAAAGGGTAATATAAATGGAATGTAAACAAAAACATAATATAAAGATCCAAGTATGGCATTTAAAAAATGTTTATTAAAATTAAAGTTTTCGATTTGTTCTTGCTGATTATTCGTATTTTCTGACATAATTAAATATTATAAATTTTAATAAAAATAATAAAATATTCTTAATTAATTATTATTTATAATAATTGATGAATTTTTTTCTATTTTTAAACTAAATATTAAAATATGAAAACAACTTACATAAAATATGTCATCATATTTATGTCAGTATTAATTTTTTTTGGTGGAATTTACATTCTTAAATCGTTAAAGGACGGAGATCAAGACAGTTCAGATTTAAATACCAATTCGATTAGCCAAACAAATAATAATAATGGCAAGTTAAAAACAGACAACTATCTATATACAACAGTTGATAATCTTTCGGTTAGAAAATCTCCTTCTTTAGATGCCAAAAGAATATCTACTTTAGATGAAGGTGTTAGGGTTACCTTTTTAGGTAATGAATCTGCTAATGTTATCAGTGTTAAATTAAGAGGTAAACAAACCACAGGTCCATTTTATTATGTTAGAATTCCATCAGGAAAAGAAGGGTGGATATATTCTGGTGCTTTGAGTTCAACTCCAGTTTATGTTGAAGACTACAATGCAATTATTATATATAATAATGATGATAATGTAGATTTTTTAATTTGGACTAAACGTGATATACAGCAATTTCTAGAATACAATAACAGAAAAGATATAAAATTAATAACTAAAACTGATAATTTTAGTGAGGTAAATATCATAAATGATGAGGGAGAAATAATAGGAGTTGAAAATATAAGAAGAACAGTGGATAAGTATAATTATGGAATGGTATTATTTTCAAAAGGTAAAAAATCTAAATCCATAGAAGCCGGCGGTGAATGGTTTGAATACAATAAACTTTGTTTTATCGAAGATTATTTTCGGTTAAAAAAAAGCTGTGATGATTTTGATTTAATTTATAATTAAAAAAAGTTTTGATTTATTAATCTAATCTACAGTCAGAAGAAATACCGTTTACGTAATTTTCTATCATTCCTAATTTTTCGGCTAAATCTGATCCGATAAAACCATTTATATCTTGATAACTTATTATTTTATTATATTCATCAAGAAATCTTTTTGATTGTGGAGTGTAGGTCCAGTGCCAAGCTTCCTCTTGATATCCGGAAGACCTATCATTTTTTGAAAAGTCAGAGTAAACCTGACAAAAACCAAATTTTGACGCATTTGTAACAAGCCACTCATATTCAATTTCACCCATTCCGGATTCAAAATATTCAGGTTCAAGATTATTAATATCAATATCAGTACCCCAGTGATGTCTTGAAGTTGATGGCATAGAACTATATAATAGTATCTTATATGCATTATCAATGGGAGACATTCCAGCCTCCTCATTTTTCTTAAATTTCCTTTCCCAAATTGACTTTTGAGCATAATAATTTCTCGCTCCAGAAACAATAATTAAATTTATTCCATCTTCTTTAGCAGCAAAATACATCCTTTTGAATGCATCTGCAGTTTGTTTTTCTAAAAACATTTCACTTTTTGTATGAAATTTTTTTTCAAGCTTAATAAATTTTTTATTAGACGAAAAAGAAATTTTCCCTAATAGAAATGATTTAGTTATTAAGTTATCTGATTCATTACCTATTTTAGAAATCTTATCATTGGAATTTGAATTAACTGAGTTAATTTTTTCAACTTTTAAAGGGTTAAAATTTACATTGTAAACATTATTATTTGAAAAGTAATGAACATAGGATATTAATTTATTGCTAATTTCGTCAATAATTAACTCGTATTTCTGTCCAATTTGAATAGAATTGAAATTAATTCCTTCAGATTTCATATTAGCAAGTTTAATTATCTCAGATTGAGCAATACCTTTTTTAGATAAGATAAATGATAAAGTCTCTCCAGGCTTGACTTTCAAAGTCAATTTCTTTTGAGTAGGTTTTTCAATTTTTATTTCAGGTACTTCATTAAAAATACTATCATTTTTAACCAATGTGTCATCATTTTTTAAATTGTTACCGTTAAATTCAAATATATCTTTAGGTATTTCTGAAGTCTCAGGTTTTAAGAATTTAGTTTTCTTTTCGCATGCTAATAATATAATTGAAAATGAAAAAAAAGTTAACAGATATTTTAAATTTTTTTGCTTCATATATTTTTTTTGTACTCAAGGTGGGAATCGAACCCACACTCCCTAAAGAACTGGATTTTGAATCCAGCGCGTCTACCAATTCCGCCACTTGAGCATTGTGGCAAATTTAAAAAAAATATTATCCATTAATTAAATTACTAAATTTAAAATTTCTATTTTTACTAAAACCAATAAAACACCGTGTCTTTAGCTATTTTAAAACCCAAAATTTTCAACTGTACCAACAGTTTGGATTTAGCAAAAAAAATATCAAACTCATTTGGTGAAGATCTTGGTAATGTTATTATTTCAAGATTTTCAGACGGAGAATTTCAACCCTCTTTTGAGGAATCAATTCGTGGCACAAGGATTTTTATTATTGGTTCTACAAATCCCTCACCAGAAAATTTAATGGAAATGCTTTTAATGTTAGATGCTGCAAAAAGAGCTTCTGCTAGGCATATTACTGCTGTTATTCCATATTTTGGATGGGCTAGACAAGATAGAAAAGACAAGCCTAGAGTTCCAATAGCCGCAAAAATGATTGCAAAAATGATTGAAACAGCTGGAGCAACTAGATTAATTACCATGGACTTACATGCTGATCAAATTCAAGGTTTTTTTCAAATACCTGTTGATCATTTGTATGCCTCAACAATTTTTATTCCGTATATATTAGAATTAAAATTGGATAATTTATGTATTGCTTCACCGGACATGGGAGGTTCTAAAAGAGCTTATGCATATTCAAAGAATTTAAGTTGTGACGTAGTAGTATGTTACAAGCAAAGGTCAAAGGCAAATGTAATTTCGCATATGGAGTTAATAGGCGAGGTAAAAGGGAAAAATATAATATTAGTTGATGACATGGTTGATACTGCTGGAACCTTGTCAAAAGCAGCAGATTTATTAATTGAGCGAGGTGCGATTAGCGTTAGGGCAATTTGCACACATGCTATTTTATCTGGAGATGCGTATGCTAAAATAGAAGCCTCAAATCTTGAAGAACTTATAGTAACCGATTCTGTTCCTAATATTAAGCCTCATTCTAAAATAAAAGTATTATCTTGCGCCGATTTATTTGCTGATGTTATGAGTAAAGTTCACAACAATAAGTCAATAAGTTCTAATTTTATAATGTAAATAATATTAAAAATGAAATCAATTACAATCAACGGATCTAAAAGAGAAAGCGTGGGTAAGACTTCTACAAAAGCACTGCGTAATGCTGGACAGGTTCCTTGCGTTTTATACGGAGGAGATGGACCAGTGCATTTCTCAGCACCAGAGTTGGCATTCTCTAAACTTGTATATACTGCAAATGCATATACAGTTGTAATTGCCGTTAATGAAAATGAATCTTATCCAGCTGTATTGCAGGATATTCAGTTTCATCCAGTAACAGACAGAATATTACATGTAGATTTTTATCAATTATTTGATGACAAGAAAATTGCAATGGACATTCCTGTAAGAATTGTTGGAAATTCAATCGGAGTAAAATTAGGGGGTAATCTTCAAAGAAATAGAAGGAAACTTAGAATTAAAGCTTTGCCTGCAAACTTACCTGACTATATCGAGATTGATATTACAGAGCTTAATATCGGAAATAGAGTATATGTAAAAGAATTACTTAATGACAGCTATGAATTTCTTCATCCAGATAATACAGTGGTATGTCAGGTCAGAAGAGCGCGAGCTGCTATTGTAGAAACTGCTGACGAAGAAGTAGAAGGAGTAGAAGGAGAAGAAGGTTCAGCTGAAGAAGGTACATCTGAAAATAAAGATGAGTCATCAAAAGGTGATGCTCCTGCAGAATCATAAATTAATTAAATATTAATTAGTAAAAAAAGCATTCTGTAATTTTACAGAATGCTTTTTTATTTTTGTATAACATAAATCTAAGAATATGAATAAATTTTTAATTGTTGGTTTAGGAAATCCAGGTGACAAGTATAAAGAAACAAGACACAATATAGGTTTTGAAATCTTAGATTTTATTTCTGATAAAAAGGAATCTAAATTTGAAGCACAAAGACTTGGAGATTTATCAGAAATTTCGATCAAAGGAAAAAAAGTTTTTTTATTAAAGCCTACAACTTTTATGAATTTGAGCGGCAAAGCCGTTAAATATTGGATGGAACAAGAAAATATAAAAATTGAAAATTTGCTTATAATTAGTGATGATTTAAATTTACCACTTGGGAAAATAAGATTAAGGGCATCAGGTAGTAGTGGAGGTCATAATGGATTGGAAAATATTGAAGATATTTTAAATTCTACAAAATATGCCAGATTAAGAATTGGAATATCCAATCCAAAAGAAAATTTTAATCAGACAGACTTTGTTTTAGGTAAATTTGATAATGATGAGTATGATATATTAAGTTCAGAATTTTCAAACATAGATCAATTGATTACATCTTTTGTCCATAAAGGAGTTGATAATACTATGAATAATTTTAATAATTAAAGATTTAGCTGATGATTTCGTTATCTATTGACGATTATGATTTAAACTTACCTTCTGTTATTACTGTTGGTACATTTGACGGAATACATCTTGGTCATCAAAAATTAATAGATAAGGTTTTAGAAATTTCAAAAAAAGAAAATCTAAATTCTATTATTTTAAGTTTTTATCCTCATCCTAAAATTGTTTTAAATAATAATCCACAAATATGTTTGTTAAATACTCTAGATGAAAAAAAAGAAATTCTAAATAGTTATGATATTGATTACCTCGTCTTAAAAGAGTTTACAAAAGAGTTTTCAAGATTATCTGCTTTGGAATTTGTTCGAGATATTCTTATTAATGGATTAAATGTTAAGCATATTGTGATAGGATATGATCATCATTTTGGAAGAAATAGAGATGCAAATATTTTGCAATTAAAAGAGTTTTCTAAAATTTTTGACTTTAGGGTAACCGAAGTATCAGCTATGATTCAAGATAATATTTCGGTTAGTTCAACAAAGATTAGAGGTTTTATAAATAATGGTGATTTCGTATCAGCAAATAAGTTTTTAGGCTATGATTTTATTTTGACTGGTAAGGTTATAAGAGGTTTAGGTAGAGGAAAAACTTTAGGTTTTCCAACCGCTAATGTAAGTTTAGATATGAATAAAATAAAACCTGGAAATGGCGTGTATTTTATTTATTCAAAGTTCGATAATTCTATTGTTTACGGAATGATGAATATTGGCTTTAACCCCACATTTAAGGATAAAAGCTTGTCAATCGAAATACACTTTTTTAATTTCAATAAAGATTTATATGATTTGAAGATTTCTGTATGTATTATTCAGAAAATAAGAGACGAAATTAAATTCACTAACGCTAATCAATTAGCTGTACAATTAAAAAGTGATGAAAAAAAATGTTTTGAATTTATTAGTATACTGAAAAAAACCACTTAAATTTATTTTATGTTAAAAACATCATTTATAATCGAAAATAAAAAAGATGTAATTAAATCTTTTAAAAAGAGGAATTTTAAATCTGAAGCTTTGATTGATGAACTTATCTCGCTAGATAATCAAAGAAAAGAAGTACAGACAGATTATGAATCAAAGCTCTCTAAATCAAATTCTATTTCTAAAACTATTGGCCAACTATTTAAGGATGGTAAGAAAGAGGAAAGCATAGGTCTTAAGAAAGAAAGCCTTAAAATTAAACAGCAAACAAAATTACTTTCTGAAAAATTAAATGACATAAAAAATAAAATTAACAATATTCTTTATCAGATTCCAAATATCCCCCACGACAAAGTTCCTAGTGGCAATACTCCTGAAGACAATATTGTTATTTTCAATTCTGAATTCACTGTTGATACTGAAGCTAAACATCCTCATTGGGAACTAGCAGAAAAATATGATATTATTGATTTTGAATTGGGTAATAAAATAACTGGGTCTGGTTTCCCTGTCTATAAGGGATTGGGTGCTAAACTTCAAAGAGCACTAATTTCATTTTTTTTAGATTGTAATATTTCTTTCGGATATGAAGAGGTTCAGGTTCCTCATTTAGTTAATGAGGATTCAGCTTTTGGAACAGGGCAACTTCCTGATAAAGAAGGGCAAATGTATTCCATCCCAGAGGATAATTTATACTTGATTCCAACCGCTGAAGTTCCCATAACTAATATTTTTAGAAATGAAATTATAAGTGAATCAAAGCTGCCGGTATTAAGAACTGGATATACCCCTTGTTTTAGAAGAGAAGCTGGGAGCTATGGATCTCATGTGAGAGGTTTAAATAGACTTCATCAGTTTGATAAAGTTGAAATTGTTAGAATTGATCATCCTGAGAATTCATACGATTCGTTAGAGATTATGAAAGATCAAATAAAAAGTGTTATCAAAAAATTAGAACTTCCTTTTCGAATAATAACTCTTTGCGGCGGTGATTTAGGATTTACTTCCGCACTAACATATGATTTTGAAATATATTCACCAGCGCAAGACAAGTGGTTAGAGGTTTCATCAGTTTCTAATTTTGAAACATATCAGTCGAATAGATTAAAAATTAGATATAGAAATTCTGAGGGAAAGACAAATCTTGCTCACACATTAAACGGAAGCTCTTTAGCCCTTCCGAGGGTTTTAGCCGCATTGATCGAAAATAATCAAACGGAGGAAGGCATTACAATACCAAAAGCATTACAGCCATACACTGGATTTTCTATAATAAAATAATCTGATTTTGCAATTTGTTAAACCCAAGAAATCATTAGGTCAACACTTCTTAAAGGATAATAATATTGCAAATAAAATAGTCGAATCTTTAGACCAAAATTCTAAAAATGTTTTAGAAATTGGACCTGGTACAGGAATTCTTACTAGATTTTTAATTAAAAAAAAATATAATTTAAAACTTGTTGAAATCGACAATGAATCTGTTTTATTTTTGATTAATCAGCTTGGTATTGACGAAAATATAATTATTGAAAATGATTTTCTAAAGCTAGATTTACCAAAAGTTTTTGGAGGAAATAATTTTTCGATTATTGGAAATTTTCCGTACAATATTTCATCGCAAATAGTTTTTAAAATTTTAGAACACAGAACCATGGTTTCTGAAATGTGTGGCATGTTCCAATATGAAGTTGCAGAAAGAATTTGTGAGTCAGAGGGGACTAAAAAATATGGAATTCTTTCCGTTTTAACTCAAGCTTTCTTTCATGTAGAGCTTTTATTCGAGGTTTCTAATCATTTATTTATTCCTCCTCCAAAAGTAAATTCTGCCGTTATTTTATTAAAACGAAAAAAGGTCATTAATTTAGATTGTGATGAGAAATTATTTTTTAAAATTGTAAAATTATCTTTTCAACAAAGAAGAAAAACAATTAGAAATAGTTTAAAAAAAATTAATTTAAGTAATAATTTAAGAGAAGATAGTATCTTTGACAATAGACCAGAGCAACTTTCTGTTAATCAATTTATTAAATTGACTAAATTAGTTCAAGGTGACTTAAAAATGTAGATTTGAAAAAAACTCAAAAACATACAAAATTTAACCTTACTGAGGATTTAATTATTAAGATTGTTAATTTCATTGATTCCTCGGATAATAAATCTATTAAAGAGATATTTGACTCTTTCCATCACGCGGATATTGCCGAAATTCTAGACGAGTTAAATTCCGCTCAAGCTACTTACATAATTAAGTTATTAGACTCAGAAAAAACCTCTGAGGTCTTAATGGAATTAGACGATGATTATCGTGAAAAAATATTAAAAAATTTATCTATACAAGAAATTGCAGAAGAGGTAGAAGAACTTGATTCAGATGATGCTACCGATATTATTCTTGAATTACCCGAAGAAAAGCAGAAAAAAGTAATATCAAAAATAGTTGATGCAGAACATAAAGCCGATATTAAAGAATTACTTAAGTATGAAGAAGATTCTGCGGGAAGTCTAATGGCTAAAGAATTAATTAAAGTTAACGAAAATTGGTCAGTCACAAGATGTGTTAAAGAGATGAGACTTCAGGCTTCGGAAGTAACAAGAGTTCACTCGGTATATGTTGTGAATAATGAAAATATTCTTTTAGGAAGATTATCTTTAAAAGATTTATTAGTTGCCAATCCGAAATCTAAAATTAAATCAATATACAAATCTAATGTTGATTATGTTTACGATTTTGATTCTGCTGAGCATGTTGCAAGTATCATGCAAAAGTATGATTTAGATGCAATTCCCGTAGTAACCAAAAAGAAGAATTTATTAGGTAGAATCACAATTGACGATATTGTCGATCTTATAAAAGAGGAGGCAGAAGAAGATTATCAATTAGCAGCAGGTATATTGCAAGATGTTGATGTTGATGACTCAATATTTGAGCTTACTAGAGCAAGATTACCATGGCTCATTGTTGGACTTGTTGGAGGAATTGGGGCAGCTTTTGTTATGGGTGGATTTGATGAAATTTTAGCTCAATATGAAATCTTATTTTATTTTACGCCACTAATTGCTGCAATGGCTGGAAATGTTGGTGTCCAATCTAGTGCTATTATTGTGCAGGGTTTGGCTAATAATGACATTAAAGGGAGTATAAATAATAGACTTATTAAAGAAACCCTTTTATCTGTTTTAAATGGAATAATTCTTGCTGTAATTCTTTTTCTATTTATTTATTTTTGGCAAAGTGATTTGAAACTCTCACTTGCCTTATCTATTTCATTGGTTTGTGTTATTATAGTAGCAGGAATAATAGGAACTTTTATTCCTTTATTCTTAAACAAAAGAGGTATTGATCCTGCTATCGCAACAGGTCCATTTATTACTACCAGTAATGATATTTTTGGAATTCTAATTTATTTTGTTATTGCTAAATTAATATTAGGAATTTAAAATGAAAAATATTTTAGTTTTATGTACTGGTAATTCATGTAGAAGTCAAATTGCTCACGGTTATCTTGAATTTTTTTTAAATAATAAAGCAAATATTTATAGTGCTGGAGTTGAAACTCATGGTATAAATAAATATGCTGTGAAAGTCATGATTATGGACAATATAGATATTGAAAATAATACATCTAATTTGGTTGACGAATATTTACAAATTGATTTTGACTTTATAATCACAGTATGTGATCATGCAAATGAAACTTGCCCTTATATCCCTTCTGAAAATGCTTTAAGAATTCATAAAAATTTTGAAGACCCTTCGAAATTAGATATCGAAAATGAGAATTTGAAGATTGATAACTACATAAATTGTAGAAATCAAATCAAGGATTATTGTAGGGGATTTAGTTCAAAATATTTTCAAGAATAATTTTTTAAATTATTCCCTGATAAATGAACAATGCTCCATCCTTTAACAATCACAGCGCCTTTACTTTTATAAAACTTTATTGCACTTTGATTCCAGTCTATAACATTCCATGAAATTCTTTGTGCACCAATTTTCTTTCCATATTTAATGACTTCATCAAAAAGTTTACTACCAATTCCTTTATTTCTCATTATTTTAGTTATAATAAGATCTTCTAAATGTAGTGTCTTGCCTTTCCATGTTGAAAATCTGTTATATATAATAGCTGCTCCAACTATTGTGTTGTTAACCTCAGCAATTAAACATTTAAAAAGGGGATATTCAGATGAAAAACCCATACTAGTTAATTCTTTAACATCTATTTCAACAGCATCTGGTTCTTTTTCATAAATTGCTAGTTCAACTATTAATTTATGAACCGAATTCATGTCTTTTTTTTGAGCTTCTCTAATTAAAATTTTCATAACTTTAATTTTTAAAAAAAATCTTTGCTTGAATAAAATACGTCAATTATATGTTAAATAAAAATCTCACACTAGGAGAATTTATAATCAAAAATCAGGCATCTTTTAAATATTCATCAGGAGAACTTTCTAGCTTAATTAACTCCATTCGTTTGGCGGCTAAAATTGTAAATCATGAAGTGAATAAAGCTGGGCTAGTTGATATTATAGGAGAAACTGGAGGTGAGAATATTCAATTTGAAAAACAACAAAAATTAGATGTTTATGCAAATGAAAAATTTATCAAAACTTTAATAAATAGGAATATTGTTTGCGGCATTGCCAGTGAAGAAGAGGATAGTTTTATTTCAATTAACAGTAATGATAAAAATAACCAAAATAAATATGTGATATTAATTGACCCATTAGATGGTTCTTCAAATATTGATGTGAATGTTTCAGTAGGTACTATTTTTTCAATCTACAGAAGAAAAAGTAAAATAGGATCTGAGGTTGAATTAAATGATTTTTTACAATATGGAAAAGATCAAGTTGCTGCTGGCTATATAATATACGGAACTTCAACTATGCTAGTATACAGCACAGGAAACGGAGTAAACGGATTTACATTAAACCCTGCAATTGGAACATTTTATCATTCGCATTCTGATTTGTCGATTCCAGAAAATGGAAATATATACTCGATTAACGAAGGTAATTATTTACAGTTTCCAAGATTTGTAAAAAAATATATTAAATATTGTCAAGAAGAAAAAAACGATAGACCTTATACCTCCAGATATATTGGTTCACTAGTTTCAGATTTTCATAGGAACATGATCAAAGGAGGAGTTTTTTTATACCCCGAAACTTTTAAAAATAAAAAAGGAAAACTGAGACTTTTATATGAGTGTAATCCCATCGCATTTATATGTACCCAAGCTGGGGGATCGGCTACCAACGGATATAAAAATATATTAGATATTAAGCCAACTTCTTTACATGAGAGAACACCTTTTTATTGTGGAAGTAAAAAAATGGTAAAAGATTTACAAAATTTTCTATAAATCAAATCCTAATTAGTTTTATTTTCTAATATATTTGACCAAAATTTATTTGGTGACAAATAATAGTTATTCCTTGTATTTAAATCAGTCTTTAAATTTAGAAAGACTAGGGGGGCTTATTTCCAAAAATGAAATTTTCAATCTAAAAGGATTTCTTGGTTCATCCATTTCTTTTTATATTTCTGGTCTACAAAAAAGATTTTCTATTCCATTCATTATTGTTTTTAATTCTAAACAAGACGCTTTATATTTTCTAAATGATATAGAATTATTATATCCTAGTAAAAAAATATTTTATTACCCAGAGATATCTAAAGAACCGTATTTAGATGCAAATAGCAACAATTATAATTTACTTCAAAGAACTGAGTTGTTAGAGCATTTAAATTTTTCAAAAGCTGATAATTCAATTATTGTTACCTATGCAAAAGCGGTTTCAGAAAATCAAATCAATAAAGAGGATTTAAAAAAAATCTCAATAAAATTAAAAGTTAGTCAAGAAATTTCTTTTGACGAATTAAACGAGAAATTATTCGATTTAGGTTTTAGAAGAGAGGATTTTGTTATTGAGCCTGGAGAATTTGCAGTTAGAGGAGGAATCTTAGATATTTTCCCATATTCTAGCCAAACTCCATTTAGAATTGAATTTTTTGGAGATGAAATTTCAAGAATCCGTTCCTTTGATATTGATTCGCAAAGATCAGATGAAAATCATGAATCTATAAAAATAATATCCAATATAAGGGTTTCTAACAAATCCAAAGGAGTTGGAAATATTTTTAATATTCTTAGTAAGGATACATTTGTTTTTGTACAAAACTTAGAAATATTTTATTCTGAAATCCAAAAAAATATAGCAAAAGCAAATTTAAATTTTGAAAAAATTTTAGACAAAGAAAATTTTATCCACCCTGAAAGATTATTTGCTAATCCTTCATCAATCAAAAATGAAATAAAAAATTATAAAATAATTGAATTCGAAAACCCTAAATCCAATAAGAGTTTTAAAATCAATATTTTGCCTCAACCCTCTTTTAATAAAAGTTTTGATTTTTTGATAGATGATTTACGGAGTAAAAAACAATCTGGTTATCAACTAAATTTATGCTGCACTAATATTCAACAGAAAAATAGACTTAATCAGATTTTTATGGACTTGAACAATGAAGATTTAATACATCCGATAATTCTTCCAATTTCAAAAGGCTTCATTGATCATTCAGAGAAAACACTGTTTTATACTGATCATGAAATTTTTGAAAGATATCACAAATTCAAGTTCAAAAAAAGATTTAAGAATAAGTTGTCTGTGGCAATGAAACAATTAAATCATTTAAATAAAGGAGACTATATTACTCATATTGATCACGGTATCGGAAAGTATGCAGGATTACAGAAAATTGAAGTTGATGGTAATATCCAAGAATCGATTAAAATTATCTATGGTGAAAGAGATATTTTATATTTAAGCGTACATGCTATACACAAAATATCAAAATACAATGGAAAGGACGGAAAAGTTCCTAGATTATATAAGTTAGGCAGTAAAGCGTGGGCTTTGTTAAAACAAAAAACCAAAAAAAAACGCCAAAAAAATAGCTTATGACTTGATTAAGGTTTACGCTGAAAGAAAGCAACGTAAGGGATTCAGATATGATCACGACAGTTATTTACAAAATGAACTTGAAGCTTCGTTTATTTATGAAGATACAGAAGACCAAATTAAGGTTACCCGAGATATAAAAGATGACATGGAACGTGAGCAACCAATGGATAGGTTAATTTGTGGCGATGTAGGTTTTGGTAAAACTGAATTAGCAATTCGAGCTGCTTTTAAAGCTGTTGATAATAATAAGCAAGTTGCCGTATTAGTTCCAACAACAATATTAGCTTTTCAACATTTTAAAACATTCAGCTCCAGATTGGAAAACCTACCGGTTAACTTAAATTATTTAAATAGATTCAAATCAAATAAGGAAAAATCAGAAATAATTAAAGATCTTGCTAACGGTAAAATTGATATTATCATTGGGACTCATCAGTTGGTTAACGATAAAATTAACTATAAGAATTTGGGTTTATTAATCATCGATGAGGAACAAAAATTTGGAGTGGGTGTCAAGGATAAAATCAAATCAGTGAGAAAAAATATTGACGTTCTGACTTTGTCAGCTACCCCGATTCCAAGAACACTACAGTTTAGTTTAATGGCAGCTAGAGATTTATCTTTAATTACAACTCCACCACCAAACAGACACCCAATTGAAACTTCGGTAATTAGATTTGATTCAAATCTAATTACACAATCAATTAGGTATGAGATTGAAAGAGGTGGTCAAATATTTTTTGTCAATAATAAGATTCAAAATATTGAAGAAGTATCCAATCTTTTAAAAACTTTAGTCCCTGAGGCTAAAATTTCTGTTGCTCATGGAAGATTAAATGGTAAAACTTTGGAATCCCTAATGATGAAATTTATTAATAATGAATTCGATGTTCTAGTAAGCACAACAATAATAGAAAGTGGATTAGATGTACCTAATGCAAATACAATTTTTATAAATAATGCAAATAATTTTGGTCTTAGTGATTTACATCAAATGAGAGGTAGAGTTGGTAGGAGTAATAAAAAAGCATTTTGCTATTTAATTACCCCAGAATTTTCAAAGATGACTGATGAAGCGAAAAAAAGAATTACGGCATTAGATTATTATTCTGAATTAGGAAGTGGATTTAATATTGCTATGAAAGATTTAGAGATAAGAGGAGCTGGTGATTTACTTGGTGGAGAGCAAAGCGGTTTTATCAACGAAATGGGTTTTGAGACATACCAAAAAATTCTTGACGAGGCAATTGAAGAGCTTAAAGAAAATGATTTTAAAGATCTTAATATAGACAAAAATAAATTTTATAAAAAGACTAGTTTGATATTTGAAACTGATCTTGAACTTATGTTTCCAAGTGATTTTATTAATTCAAGTAAAGAAAGGTTAAAATTATATACAAAACTTAATAAAATTAATATAATTGATGAGCTTAATGAACTAAAATTAGAACTAGCTGACAGATTTGGATCACTTCCCGAAATTGTAGTTGAATTGTTGAAGAGTATAGAGTTAAGATGGTTGGCAATAGAATTAGGTTTTGAAAAAATTATTTTAAAAAAAAATATGCTTTTAGCTTTTGTAAAAGATTTTAACAACAATAAACAAAAGAAAAACCTTGATAAATTATTTAAATATTCTTTTAAGCCTAGTTCAAAAATTACTTTTTCACAAAAGAAAAAATTGGATGGCGATAGATTTATTGTGAAACTTACTGATATTGATTCAATTTCAAAAGCAATAAAAATATTAGAGGAAATCAAAAGATTAATTTGATTTTTTTCCTTATTACGCTAAGAGTTTTTAAAATATACTAGAAGTTATATTTACATAATATTTATAATCATAAAATGATTACTTTTACTAATATAAAAAACATTTTTTGAGTAAAACTTACACCATTACCGCTGCACTTCCATACACTAATGGTCCAATTCATATCGGACACTTGGCAGGAGTATACATTCCAGCTGATATATATGCTAGATTTTTAAGAATAACCGGAAATGATGTTATTTATATTTGCGGTAGTGATGAGCATGGAGTTCCAATTACCATAAAGGCAAAAAATGAAAATAAAAGTCCTCAAGAAATAGTTGATAGATATCATAAAAATATTAAAGAATCTTTTAAAGAATTCGGTATTTCTTTTGATAACTATTCTAGAACTTCAGCTAAAATTCATCATAAAAATGCTTCAGATTTTTTTTTAAAATTACATAACAATGGTTCTTTTAAAGAAATTACTTCCGAACAGTATTATGACAAAGAGGAAAATCAATTTCTTCCTGATAGATTTTTAATAGGGACATGTCCAAAATGTGGCTTTGAAGAATCCTATGGAGATCAATGTGAAAAATGTGGAACAAGTCACAATTCTAGTGATTTGATTAATCCAAAATCTTCAATTACTAAAAATATTCCTTCACTAAAATCAACAAAACATTGGTTTCTAAAATTGGACACGTTTCAGGAATTTTTAAAAAAATGGATTTTAGAAGAAAATAAAAATTTTTGGAAACCAAACGTATACGGCCAATGTAAATCTTGGTTAGATGATGGTTTAAAGCCTAGAGCAGTAACTAGAGATTTAGAATGGGGAGTTCCTGTTCCTATTAAGGAAGCAATAGGTAAAGTTTTATATGTCTGGTTTGATGCCCCAATAGGATATATATCTTCTACGATTGAATGGGCTAAAAAAAACAACAAAAATTGGGAAAAATATTGGAAGGATGAAAAAACAGAATTAGTTCATTTTATAGGAAAAGATAATATTGTTTTTCATTGTATTATTTTTCCTTCAATGCTCAAAGCACATGGAGATTATATTCTTCCAAAAAATATTCCAGCAAATGAATTCTTAAATCTGGAAGGTTCAAAAATTTCAACCTCAAAAAATTGGGCGGTTTGGTTACCAGATTATTTAAAAGATTTTCCTGAAAAACAAGATGTTTTAAGATACGTTCTCACAATTAATGCACCTGAAAATAAAGATAATGATTTTACTTGGAAGGACTTTCAAAACAGAAATAACGGAGAGCTAGTAGCCATTTTGGGTAATTTTATAAATAGAGTAGTTGTTCTGACAAAAAAATATTACGATTCTGTTATTCCTGACCCAAACAATTTAAATGATATTGATACTAAAGTCATTATTTCTGTCAATGAAGCAGTGAAAAAAATAGAAAAATTAATTAGTCTATTTAAATTCAGAGATGCCTGTGCTGAGTTTATAAATATTGCAAGATTTGGAAATAAATATTTGGCTGATGAGGAGCCTTGGAAACTTATTAAAATTGATCCAGAACGTGTTAAAACAATTTTATTTGTTAGTTTACATATATCATCAATTTTATCCATTGTTTCAGAGCCATTCTTACCTTTTACATCAAAAAAAATTAAGTTTATCTTAAACTCACAGGATCATTCTTCAAAATGGACTTGGGAAAATTCAGTAAATGATCAGTTTTTAATCACAAAGGGGGTTGTTATAAATGAGCCAGAGCTATTATTTAAAAGAATAGAAGATTCTGAGATTAAATATCAGATTGATAAGTTAAAAAACAATAACTAAGATTTTATTTCTTTATATTCTGTCTCCTCTAAAACAATTTTTGAAATTATTTCTTTCATAATTTCAGAGGTTCCTGCCCCTATTGTGCCTACCCTAGAATCTCTATACATTCTTGCCATTGGATATTCTTCACTAAAGCCATTTCCACCAAAGAACTGTAAACATTCAGTTGAAACTTTTTCATGCAATTCTGTGGCTAGAAGTTTAGCCATTGAACAAAGTTTAACATCATATTCATTTTTATTGTATAATTCACAGCAATAATATCCGAATACTTTTACAGACTCAATTTCTGAGGAAAGGCTAGCAATTTTATGTCTCAATACTTGGAATTTATCGATTGTTTTACCAAATGATTTTCTTTGCTTCATATATTTGATAGATTCTGACATAGCATATTCCATGGCACCAATACAACTAGGTACAAAACATAACCTTTCAAGTTGTAATCCATTCATTAGGTAGTAAAAACCTTTTCCTTTTTCACCAACTAAATTCTCTTTTGGAACCTTAACATTATCAAAACTGATTTCTGCAGTATCAGATGAATGCCAGCCTAGTTTATTAATTTTTGTTCTGTTAATTCCTTTAGAGTTAAGATCAATCACTATAAGGCTAATTCCTTTTGTACCATTATTGGGATCAGTTTTAACAACAGTCACTACAAAATCCCCGTACATACCGTTTGTGATAAAAGTTTTTGATCCGTTTAACAAAAAATAATCCCCTTTGTCTTCGGCACGGGTTTTTATATTTTTAACATCTGATCCTGTATCAGGCTCAGTGATTCCGATACAACCTATTAGCTCACCTGAAATAATTCCCGGCAGATATTTATTTTTCAAAAATTCGCTTCCATATTTTAGAATGTAAGGAGATGACATGCATTGTACAACTTGTTGAGTAATCACAAAACCACCTGAATTCATTTTTGACATTTCTTCAAATAAAATAACATCAAAAAAGAAATCTAAACCAGATCCTCCATATTTTTCAGGATAACATAAACCGAGGAATCCTTGATCTCCCATTTTTTTCCAAATTTCCTTTGGAATTTTTTGATTAGATTCCCACTTTTCAATATTTCCTTTTACCTCTTTGTTTAAAAAAGTTCTTAGACTTTCTCTAAACATATCATGTTCATTGGTGAAATAATTCATATATAACTTTTTTTATTCCCAGATTATTTTTTGATCTTCATTATGCCATTTATCATATTTATCCAAATAAGTTTTGTCTACATTTCCTCTTTTTATCTTCATAGTTGGCGTTAAAATTCCATTTTGAGGTGTCCAATTGTCTTTACAGATTATTATTGTTGAAACTCTTTTGTAATTAAACAATTCTGAATTTACAGATTCTAACTTTTCAATCAATTTATTAATCAATTCTTCTTCTTTTAATTTTTTCCCAATATCAGAAATATTTACAAGCATTAACGGTTGGGGAACTCCAAGCCCAACAACACAGATTTGATCAAAGTATTCAACTTCTCCGAATTTTGCCTCAATTTTAGCAGGATCTATAAATTCCCCCTTGCTAGTTTTAAAAGTGTCTTTTACTCTACCGGTGATATATAAATGACCGTCTGAGTCAATCAGTCCTTTATCTCCTGTGTGTAACCAGCCATTTTTAATTGTATTATTAGTTGTTTCTGTATCATTATAATAACCTAGCATTACATATGGACCACGCATTAAAATTTCTTCGGTATTTTGATCAATTTTTATTTCAACATTTGGTTGAACCGTTCCTACGGATCCAGGTTTATTAAAATTGGATCCAGGTAATTGAGTTGTTACGGCACAATTTTCTGTCATACCATAGCCAATTGTAATATTAACCCCAATTTTTTTAAACCAATCCCTTTGTGCAACTTGCATGGCAGCTGCACCAGAGACAATAACTTTAGCCTTTCCCAGACCTAATTTTTTCTTTAATATATTTTTAATAAATATTGATAAAACTGGAATAGAAAGAAGAAGATCTAATTTTTTTTGAGAAAAATTGGAAAGAATTCCTAGTTGGAATTTTGTATATATTCTAGGAACTCCAAAAAATACAGAAGGTTGTACTTCGCTTAAATTTTTAACAAATGTATCTATAGATTCCGTAAAAGAAATAACTCCGCCATTTTTAAAAGCTGTGAATTCAATAGCAATTCTCTCTGCTATGTGATTCATGGGAAGGTAGGAGAAAAAAGTATTATTTCCTTTAAAATCTACACACAAAGGATTGTACTCCTTTGTGTACATTACATCTGTATTTTGATTTATTTTATAATTTAAAACGACCCCTTTTGGATTTCCTGTAGTTCCTGAAGTAAAAATTATCGTCCATACATCATCAAGATTGGGATGATAGTTTTCCATTTGTGGTTCATGTTTTTCAATGAATTCACTCCATTGATAGCCTTTGTCAATTTTAGAATTGTGCTCGTAATGTGGAAAAGCTATGATAGGGATATCATCAGAAATTCCTTTTTTAATCTCAGCCCAATCTTCAACTTTCCCCACAAATAAAGCTTTCACATCACCAAATTCAAGTAGATTTTTTATTTCATTAGATTTTAAATTTGGAAAAAAGGGAACGGAAACATATCCAGCCATAATTATTGCTAAATCTGCAATAATCCACTCACGACAATTTTTTGACATTAAGCCTATATGGCTACCTTTTGGTAGTCCTAAACTTTTTAACCCAGTTGCAAGTTTTCGAGCCATTAATCCCGTTTGACCCCAGCTATATTCTTCCCAATCATCTCCAAAAGGTTGTCTTAGAAATGGTTTGTTTTTAAATTTTTCTTCCCAATCATAAAATTTAAAATGATACTTATTATTTATTGACATGTCTATAGTTTGATTTTTTTTGGAATATCAAATTACAAAATTGTCTTAATTTTATTATGAATTATTCAATTAATATTTAGTAAAAAAATATTTTCATAATTATTGATTGAAAATTTTGAATATTTGACAATATTCTTATTTACTCTTAAAATTAAAATTGCTAAATTGTTTACTCAAGATTTAATACCCACTAAATGGACGAGGAAAAGTCAAAAATTGATGTTTTAGGTTCAAAATATATTGAAAATTATGCTTCTATGAAGAAGATTGTAAATGAACTTGAATCTTACTTTGAAGTTTCTCGTCAGGAGGGAAGTAAGGAACAAATCAAAAGAACACGAAAAAGAAATAAGTTACTAGCTAGGGAAAAAATTGATTTACTACTTGACGATAATAAGCCGTTCATCGAATTAATGTCATTAGCTGGATTAAAACATGAAGGAGGTTTTGGGGCAGGCGGCACTACAGTAGTCGTATTGGGTTATGTTTCAGGAATTCTTTGTTTAATTAATGCAAATGTAGCAACAAGAAAGGCGGGTGCAATTGATTATGCCACTAGTCTTAAAAATTTGAGATTATCACAAATAGCTTCTGAAAATAAATTATTGACCATAAGCCTTGTGGAAAGTGGAGGAGCTAATTTGCCGGACCAAGATAGGGTTTTTAATAACTATGGTAAATTTTTTATGGAAATGTCTCAAAGATCAAAACAAGGCATACCTTCAATTTCTGTAGTTTTTGGAAATGCAACAGCTGGAGGAGCATATGT
>MDSW01112399.1_pt1 | contig 23646 bp, 7 predicted proteins | sample 811171 | NCBI WGS metagenome assembly MDSW01 (sample SAMN05326641, study PRJNA326480) | marine metagenome | isolation source: seawater | place: Atlantic Ocean: North West | collected 2012 | reverse complement strand
CCATCCATATCAGAATCACTTTGATTCGGCAGGGTTGAATTATACCCTTCAGCCGTCCGTGCAACGTAACGGTATTCCTCAAGGTTAGTCCACCAACGGTCCAATTCTTCACCACCATTGAGACGAAGTCCGTCAACATCACCATCGAGAAGTGCATCCCATGGATCGGTTGGATCCAAATCATAAGCTAATTCCCATCCATCAGGCATTCCGTCACTATCGGAATCATTTGCACCAGGGTCCATCAATTCAAGATTGGCAAAACGACCAGGGGCAGAGGCCCCAAGAATGTAAGTTTCACCGTTTCGTTCGATTGTTGCAAGTGCTGCAATCTCGCCAGGCATCTCTGAATTCGACTGCAAGCCATAGACATCAAGATAGTTGCCTGCAAGAACCCAAAGACCTGCAGAGGAGCCGACAAGGATTTCATCACCCGTAGGGAAGATGGAATGGATGTTGTTGGATTTTGCAAGTTCATCAGCATCGTTGCCTGGATGTTCAAGCAAGCCTCCAAATGACATATCGTTCAATTCAAGATTCAAACGATGCAATCCAGATGGAGTGCCAATCCAGAGGAAAGTCGGATTTTGTTCGTTAGGGCCGTCGAGTTTCAATGCTTGAACTTCAGCAGGATTACCAGTAGCTCCAAGATTAAGGGTTCGTAAATCGTCAATTTTGTTAGGAATATTTGATGGATTTGCATCGAAGAAAAATCTCCACGATGGAGATGCATCATCTCGCCCAGTAGCAGATTCAAGCGTCATCATACCACGCTGGGTTCCGACATAGAGGACCATACCGCCCCCAGGGACGCTTCCGTGTTCTAGTTCAGTAACAACAACGTTGTCCTCCATCAAGGTTGATTTGAAATTTACTCCAAGATCGAAAGTTTGAGTTATTTGTCCGCCCGTATTCACTTCAAAAACCATACCCTCGCCATTCGCGCCTAGTGCAATGAGTTGTTGATTAGAACCTTCGATGGCAAGTTGATGGATTGCGAAAACCTCCACTGCCTCGGTTGAAGACCAAGATTCGAGTGGTTCAATGAATCCATCCACCTGTAAAGCAGCGACATGAACGCCATGTGATGTGGCAATGGCAATTGAATGCGGACCTGTTTCGGATGTAACGAAAACCGCTTCGTGCCCGATGATGCCTTGAGGGAACCACTGATCTTGAGTTGTTTCGGTTTCGTAATCGATCGTCGTCATTCCATATCGAGTTAGATAGTAAGCCATGGAATCATCAACCAGAATACTCCGTACATCGTGATGCATAATCGAAAGATGGCCTGGAATCGCATTGAACGTTAGTGGATATTCTTTGAATGAAGAATCATTGACGCCCAGTTCGACCTCTCTAAGGCCAGAACGAACAGTGTTTCCTTCATCATTATGAATGTAAAATTCTTCCAAATTAGATAGTGCCTCGCCCAATGCTAAAGCGGAATCGGTTCGGCTCACATCGGCAGAAACTATCCCATCTCGATTTACATCCCAACCATCCATATCATTGTCAAGTAATGCATTGGAACGATTTAATGGATTAAGACCAAAGTGAACTTCCCAACCGTCTGGCATACCATCTCCAAATGAAGGATAGAGCGGACGAACTGCAAAACCATCCCAGCTATACCTGTCGGAATCATCGAGTAATGGATCGGTTCCTAGCCACAAATCTTCACCAACAACTCCGGTAACATTGGTCGTACAAGCCGATAGGAGATTCTGGAACGAGGCGTTTAATCCATTGGAAATAAATGGCCATTGCGTCAAAACTGATCCTTGAGGGAGTGTAGCATAACACCACAAGCCGTCTAATTCAGTCGTAAAATTACCGGGCATACCGTACTGATATTCTTCGGGAGAGGTGTACTGTTCTGCAACGGATAGGAAACCATCGCGATTAACATCAAGCCCGTCTTGATCCGGATCATCGTTCAGGTCACTTGCATTTAATGGGTCGAAATAAGGGCAAACATAACGCTGCGCAACCTCATCGAAACCACCAGCTCGTGCACACATCCATACTTCAAAGCCATCCGGCATACCATCTCCATCGCTATCTGCGACTCTTGGATCAAGGTAAACACGGTCTCCGTTCTCATCAATACTTCCGGTCAAACCTCGAGAAAAACCAGGGGCATTACAATTGTCTGGATACGGCCAACAATACTCTTCTGTGTTGTTTAATCCATCCCGATCGGTATCGACGTTCGCATCGGATGCGTCATTTTTATCCAAACCCTTCATCGCAACCAAACGACCATCGACTGCAGAGAAATTTACCCAATCCTCAAAGATAATCTCATGAACGTCAGGAATTCCGTCCTCATCTGTGTCCGTAGTGAATGGTTTGTCGTCCGGATTTGTATCATCAGGGTGGATGTTCGAAACAGGGGAAATGACTGGGAATTGTGACATGAAGAGCAGCCCAGCAATCACAGCCAATGAGGTTAGTAAAGTGGTCTGGCTTCTACGCAACAAAATCACCTACGGCCTAACGCCCTATCCAAACTCCTCGTCTCCACGCTTATAGCAATGATGGAGCGTTGTTCATACACCGTCGCAATGAAAGAGGGATGAAACAGGCACAAATCATCCATTTGAAGCGGTGTATTCAATATCCGTCTGCACTCGCCTCGGAACGATTCGGATGGGGATGTCAATTACGCACCTTGGAACAGGTAGCCGTGGTAATGCCACGCTCCTTAGTTCTGGTTCGTCTCACATCCTCGTAGACCAAGGCTTTAGTGGAGTCCAACTGGAAAAACGATTGAACATGCTCGATGTATCTCCAGCGGATTTGGAGGCGATCGTCATTACCCATCACCACGGCGACCATGGTGGAGGCGCCCTGATTGCTCAAAAGCGATGGGGAATTCCAGTATTTGCCAACCATCGAACCGTGGCTGAACTTGGACTCTTGACCGACTTAACCCATCATTTCGAAGCACTTGATGTTCTTCAGTTTAGCCAAGGAATCTCACTATTACCCGTTCCAGTCCCACATTCTGGAGCAGATAATGTTGCTTTTGTTGCTAGCCATGGCGGTGAACGTTCAGCTATCATTACTGACTTAGGCAGTTGGACCGATGAACTCGTTCACCATGTCCGAGGATGCCAGCACATCGCGGTAGAAGCAAACTACGATCGGAAACGGTTGATGTCGGGGCCATACCCTGCATCACTCAAGGACCGTATTTCTGGCCGAGGCGGTCACTTATCTAACGCTCAAACAGGAGAATTCCTCAATCAAGTTTGTACCGATGCAACTCGAAGCATTACTTTGACACATCTCTCGGAGATGAACAACGCCCCACATATCGCAGAATCGACTGTTTTGTTTAAAATCGATGAGGTATTCGAAGGAGACATCAACATTTCATCGCAAGATGGCCCGCACTTTTCTCACTTCATTGGCCGTCGAGATGGTGACGGATTTGCAACAAACGCCATCCAACGTATTCAACGAGAATTGCCTTGAATCAACAACGTTCAGGTCAATGCCTAAATGCAGCCGAATAACTACAGTGAACGAGGGGAGGTTATGACGCGTCGCCAAAGCACTGCGAAAGATGACGATGCCGTAAGTGAAATCCTCGGCGTTATCATGATGCTTGCGATGGTTATTACCATCATGGGAGGGGTTTGGGTTTTCCTCAACCCTTACCTCGTCGCCTTTAATGACAACACAAATTGGAACAGTGCGAGCAACATTGCCGACCGGGTCGAAGATCGCATCGATGTTGTAGGAGACTCTCCGGACGGGACTGGAACTCGTCAAGCATTGTCATTGAAATCATCTTCCATAAATCCCGCCAATCATGTCGAAGAATGGGTGATAGCATCGGATTTAACGCCATTTGAGGTTGTGGATGTGATTGAATTGAACGCTAGTTCATTTGAATTCCTTGCGCTCAATGAATCTGTCACAAATATCATCGTCCAAAGCCCTACAAATATTTCAGAATTTTCGGTCACTTCGAGTTTTGAATGGATTACCATCGATCACGATTTGGATAGCGAATCATTCCTTATTATCGATTTCTACAATGCGGCAGGAGATCAAGTCCACCGATGGTCGCGTTTTTCCCTCTCAGGAATCAGCATCAATACTGCCATCGATGGTGGAATGAATCAGATTGCACTCATCAACGGTGCTCGAATTTCGAAGGACCCATCCACTTCATGGTCCATAGAGGAAGCACCTCGTTTACGACTTGATACGCTTGTTGACGGTTCAACTCGGCTTTCGATTGTCCTAACAGATATCCGTCTAGAGGAAACTCTTGGAAATGGGCCAAATGTAGGATTCAAAGTAGAATCTCTTGGACCAATTCAATTATTCACTGGTGAATCGTACAATCTCAAAATAAAAGTCACAAACACGTTACACTCGGTCATTGACCCACAGTATCATGACACCTGGTTGAATGATTATACTATCAATAGGGCTGCTGGAACTCTGGGTGAATTTGTAGGCATCACTCCATATCAGCGTGCAAGTGGAAGCGATGGTCTGACTGTAGAGACTCAAGGCCAAGCACTCTCCTTGGAAATAGATGTTCGAAGATTGGTGGTGAATGGATGATTGAACTTCATCGTAATGAGGAAGCTGTTTCGGCAGCTATCGCCACAGTCTTGCTCTTTGGTGGTGTCATTTCTATCATTAGTTTGATGATGGTCACAATGATTCCTGTAATCGAAGAATTGGAAGGAAGCGTTGAGCGACACGATATGTCGGCTCAGATGACACATTTCAATCAGCAAACAACTACTCTTTCCGAACAAGGAATGCCCGGGGATATTGTCACTCAAGAATTCGTCCCAGTTGATGGATCTCTGTCGTGGGATATGATGCGTAGTGGTATGTGGTATTCATCCACATGGCAGGAAGATCATTCCTTCCGCGTCCGTGATGTATTGGATTATGATGACATACTCAAAATCCGACATCCTGAATCCACTTCTTCGACAGCCTGCTTTTCTGATCTCCGATTGGGACCAGAACGCCCCTATCATTACACAATGCCTGCATGGGCAGATAGTGTTATTTTAACAACAAAACCTGGACTCAGTTTCCCTCTTGGGCCGATTGAAATCGATATACTTCGTGATGATGTAGTGCAAGAAACAGCAAAGTTGTTTGTTGATGATGTACAAGAGTGGACGTTTGACAATGCAGATTGGACGATTGAGTCCTCTCAAGAACTCGTCGTTTATTGGATGAGAGGTGATGTTGGAACAACGGAAGTCCGTCCTACTGATGCTAATGCAAACGGATTGGGACGCTCATGGGCACTGCCGTTACCAGCAGGTACAATTCACATGAACATCGTTGCAGAAGAATTGATGATGGTTCATGGAAATGGGGAATTTGGTGACTTTACTGAGGTTGCGCTTACATCAGATCTTCTGAATGTTCGTACCAGTTGGACAAAGACACTCAATCTAAACACGCCGCAAGTAGTTCACGTTACGACAACAACCGATGCCCAATTGATGCTATCCATAGGCAGTGAAGGATCAACAACGTGGAAGAGTCTAACAGGCTCAATTCATGGAACTTCTTTCATTCCACCAGCACATGATGGCCACCTCTTACTCTCGAATCCAAATAACGACCCTGCTACAGTAACATGGAGAGGCTCTGGAATTACGATCGATGAGATGAGTAGTTACAGCATTGAATGGCCTCCAACGGGGCTTGATGGAGCGAGCGCATTGCAGAGTAATGTACCAATTTCAGTTGTATGGACAAGCGCTGAATCACCCATTGGCGTCTATGAATTAGGTGCTACCGATACGGGCATGGAATCTGGATTGCAAATGCATTCAAACAATTCAAACAGTTTCAATTTGGAATTACGAAGCAATGGTCAACAATCCATCATCAATGCATCAACGCTTTTGGAGAACGAAACAGTCCTTGACCATGGGGAGTCAGTAACAATTCCAGTCAATAGTGAATCTGTTTATGTGAACACCAGTAAAGGACATGGTATTTATGCGATTATTGAACAAGGATCGATCGGACTCCATGATGGATTCCATGACGGTGCAAGACGTTGCGTTTCCATCGACGTTACCGCCTCTGGCTGGGTCGATTTAACCATGCCATGGCCGAGTATGGGGGGTCGCAGCATCGTCGATTTACAAGAGGCTTGGAAGTCAGGAACTTACCCTGCAAGTATGCACATTGAACTGTATGGACTCATCGTCGAAGAACCATACACTCCAATCGGTAGTGCTTGGGTCATGCAGATTTCCCGATTTGTGTATGAATTCGAATCCTCAGTTACCGGCATGGAGGTTGCGATGAGTGGAGGCGCAGTATTGACAAATCATCCTGAATTCAATCCAACAGTTGTCGTTGCACCAACCGATCGTGGTGGTCCTGGGCCGCGATTTGCTGCGACAATACCTGCTCTTCATCCAACCAGTGATTCCGCAGTAGGAGGAGGGGTCCTAGCCATGGAGGTGACACTTGCGAAGCGAACTTCACTTGCGAGTGATGTTGCCTACGAGGTTCGTCGTGGTTGGTCTGAACCGTATGGAGGTGCAATTGCTCAATCTTCAACTCAAGGCTTGGAAGCAAGTGAAGATTGGACGATCTATCCTGGCCGATTGGATTTACTCTCAGATTATGTTGGCTGGGTGCCTGACCCCGGATTCGGAACAATGGAATCCGTGTGGCACACCGGTGGCCAACCTATACAATTCTCATTACAAATTTCAACATTGGATGCACATGTTTCAGAGGTGATCGCTTGAACATCACATCCATGCAGAGGAATCGAGAAGGTGCTGCAACAGAACTTGGTTATGTGTTCACATTCTTGCTTGGTGTTCTTCTCTTAACCATGTTCAGTTTGTGGATTTATGATATTGAAACTGCAACTCGAGAACGTTGGAATGTCGAAGCAATCGACGCTAACATGAACGATTTATCGGCTGCAATTGAACGTACGGATATTGCAAGTCGGATTGACAATTCATCTTATGCTGAACGAGTTTATTGGAGAGCTACAGAAGCAGATGAGTCTCAATTTACGCTTGAATTAACCGACACTCTACTGATTTTACACGATGCGCAAGGTGAATTGGATACTGAGCGATCATTATCGGGAACGGCATCCTCTCCCCATACAGGAATTGTTGATTTGGCTGGAGTTGAAGCGATTTGGGTTGTCTATCACAACGGTGTGATTTCACTCGAACTTGATCGCCCTATGTTCTAACGGCCCATGATTGCGGAGTGAACTTGTGATTGCACTTCTCGCATACGTGTACGCGCACCTAATTCTCTGAATACAGATAATGCCCTTTGCAAATATTCCATTCGACGTTGTCGGTCTGGAGCTACGCCACCAAGTTTTGACAACAATTCACCTATCTGCATACGCAAATCATTCGCTTCGGCGATAATCAGTGCTTCACGATACCTCTCAAGCGCTTCCTCACTTCGCCCACTGTCCTCATGAACCTCTCCTAAGAGAATCATCAGTTCTACCATCGACACCGGATCCCCGACATCGGACATTATGTTCAATGATTCTGTATAATGATGCATCGAAGTTTCAGCGTCATTCATCTTCGCATGATATCGGCCAAGCAAAGCCTGTGCACGGGCGTGAGCAAGTAAATCATCGGCTTTATCGGTTCGCTCAAATGCTTCGAATGCATGTTTTCGAGCACGTTCAACTTCTCCTAGATCAAGAAGTGATCGACCTAGAATAATTTGAGCACTCAGAAGTGATTCATCGTTACTGATGATTGCTTCAACTTCGGAGTAAGCCTCCAAAGCCTTTGCTCGATCGTTTTTCCTACGATACAGATATCCCATGTTGTTGTATGTTCGAGCAGCCCCTTTTGCATCTCCGAGTTCAACCTGAACCTCTAGGGCTTCTTTGTGTGCAGACAAGGCTTTGTCTGTTTGACCTTGTTTCATTGCGATATCAGCTTGTGAACCAAGAATCTCTGAGTAAACGACTGGAAGTTTCGCATCCTTTGCTGCTTTACTCGCTGTTTCGAAAATTGTTGACGCTTGTTCGAATCGACCAAGCATGAGTAAAATATCGCCTTGAAGCTGCATCATTGGAGCCATCAAAGAGGATTGCAGGCGCTCAATATTTACACTCTCGATAAGACTTAACAATTCAAGATGGCCTTGCGAAACAAGATGTCGCCCAAATTCAACAATCTTTTCGATTGCTTCCTGTTCATGTTCTGAAGCAAGTTCATGGTAAATTTGTTCCAATGTCGTCTCCGATGACTTGCTGAGTTTGCTGTAGTATAAGGCGCAATTGCTGTGAACGGATTGCTTGGTTTGATCATCGATACTACGAACGAGGAATTCTCGAATCAAATCGTGGACGTCATAGACATCGGTATCGACTTGACGGGCGAGTCCTTGCTCAACAAGACTATCCAGAACATCAACGTCCAATTCATGAGCGAGAAGGGCATCCAAAGATACCGCTTCTCTGAAGATAGAAAGAACTGTGAGGACACGTTTCTGCTCAGCAGAAAGTTTGGAGAAAATCTCCTTGGTAACATAATGTTCGAGTGTATCGTGGAATGCCCCTGCTGAGGCTCCACGATTGATGAGTTCCAAGACCAAGGGGTGGCCTCGAGACAATCCGTGAATGTGGAGCCATTGTTCGGTTGACAAATCCTCAAATCCAGTGAGAAGGTTACGAGCAGATTCAGAGTCAAGTCCGTCGAGTGGAAGAACAAGACTTGTGATTCGGCCCTCCGCGTCTTTTGTAGGCACTACTGGCTTGAAAGAACGGGAAAAGATGACCAATCCGATCGATTCTTCACTACCAAGCAAACCGAGTGTCATCGATTGGATAGTTTGGAAAAGAATCGCATCGGAAACCTTGTGGAAATCATCGATGACGATGAGGGTAGGTGTGTTCTCTAAAGAATCGATGAGAATTCTAGCCGCATCATCCGGTTTTGGTACTGGCGTAGCCGCGAGATAATCTGCGAATGAGGAATCACCAATATTGAGCAACCATTCAGCTAATGATTCAAACAGGGCACGAGATCCTTCCCAATCTTGACAACGATGATACAGAAGATTCCTTCTGTGCATGAATCGTTCGATCAGTTTTGCCGCAATCGTGGTTTTACCAATTCCTGCTATACCAGGAATCATCAACGTAGTTGCCCTTGCATCAAGAAGATTGACCATGTTGTCCAATTCTTTTTCTCGACCAAAGAAATGACGTAATCGAGGTAAATCACCGAGCGATGTTACCAGTTGCTTCTCAACTTGTTTTGATAAATCTCGTTCGATTAGATCCTCAGAGAGCGAGCGTACATCGAGTATGAGATTATCATCCAAATAACGAATGATATCGACTGGACGCATCGTGAACGGAAGTACTTCATGCGCTGCACCAAGAGAGGTCGAGACTGTTTCGCCCTCAGCGTTAATACAACGGAATTGGAATTCTCTAAGTCGCCCCCACGTTTCTTCCGCAGTGATAATTCCTGAATCGGTTAGAAAGTAGGCCTTTCGTTTTCGACTTACACCTTGAACGTGGGCTTGTCGTTCAACGAGCAACCCTTGATCTCTCAAACCAGATATTGCACGAGGAACGTTGGACCGTGCAATGGCTACTGCGTTGGCAATCCCCATTTGAGATAGGGCAAAAGGAACTTCCACCTTCTCTTTGAAATCAGCATAATCAAGAAGATGCAATAGCACCTTCTCCTGAACGCCGGGTTTGGCAATCATTCAATCACACACGCTCTACTGGTTAGGCGGTTGATAGTTTGGATCAGGAACCCATTGATTGCTTTGTTCATCCCACAACCATCCAGGGTGTTGTGCAGATGCCTGAGGCGCTGCTGGTTGTGTTTCAACAACAGTATGCTGCTGAGGAATTTCCACAACTTCTTTTCTTCCCCATGCGTATGGATCGACTTCTTCTTCGACCTGTTGAGTCTGATCAAATTCTTCCTCATCGATTTCTTCAAATTCTACAAAGAAGTAAGCAACACCACCAAGTAAAATCAAGGCACCGATAACGATACCGAGAATCAAGAACAGGTTTGAACCACCATCAACTTCGCCGACCTCGACCTTGAATGATGCAGGTTCTGAACTTCCTCCAAAGGTCTGACCATCCATCAAGAACTTGAGATTGTTGGATGCATCGTTCATATCTTGCAAACTGAGGTTCATCTCCCAATTGCCTGTCTCATCAACTATGACGGCCTTGATCAACGTCTCAGAAGCAACGGAACGTGCTTCGATTCTCGCACCAGGTAAACCAGTTCCACTAAAGGTTGCTGAATCTGTTGCAGTTACAGATTCGCTTGGATCATCACGAGTTACATCGAATTCAATCGCTTGAACGAAGAACGTAACATCTCGAGACACTGCAGATTCATCGAATACATCACGAACAACGAATCGAACGTTCTCAATGGTCCATGATGAAATATCCTCATTCGACTGAGTCGTCGGCGGGTCATATCGAGCAATTCCATCACTATCGATTGTGATAAAGTACTGGTGCGAATCATCGGACGGGTCGGTTAGATCGTCCAAGAAGTCAATACTGAGTTGATCAAAGGATGAATCAGGATCGATAAAATACCGTTTCAAATCGAGAGATGCTCCTCCGCCACACTGGTTTTCAGAATTTGAACCTACGACACAGAAAATTGTCAACTGGTTTGGCCAATTTGTGGCGTTGAACTGTGGAGGGATGTTATTTGCATCGCTTGGCTTTGAGATGGTAATTCGAACTACGTCTTCAACCGAGTAATCTTCACCATCGTAAGCTTTGACTCGAATCTCATATTGTCTTTCGTGAATTAGACGACTCGTATCCCAAACTGCAGACCATGAATAACCAGGTCCTGCTTGAGTAAAGGAAGTGACAGGAGCCGGTCCATCAAGAACTGGTAAACCGCTGGCTAAATCAAGTATCTCAATCTCAACACGGGTAATTGTTCCATCTGCTCCATCGCTCGCATATCCTGTCAGTAAAGTATCCGTTTCCGCGCGAACAGGTTGGAGACCATCAGGCTCTAGGAGATCTACGATTGGAATGATATTATCATTGAGGACTGTGACAGTACGTGTTGAAATCACACAATTTCCTTGAACGTCATCACAGAAGTCACTATCACTAGCCCAAACTTCGAAAGTGTATTCTCCCGTTTCTAGTTCTTCGAAATTCCATTCATACGCCCATGCGACAGAACCATCAATGGCAAAGTGAGAAGCATAGCCATTTGGACCGGTTACGTCAAACCAAATGTCCTGAATGTCTGAACCCCAAGTTCCTGAATACGGATCTGATGCAGTTCCCGTAAAGAGGATTTTACCATTGGAGTGTGTCGATCCATCCAATGGTTCGTTGAGATAAAGTGTTGGAGGTACCAAGTTCAACTTGAATTTACGAACTTCAATCGGTGAATGATCAAGTCCATCATAAGAACGGATTCTGAAGGTGACATCACTCTCACCATCCGGGTGAGCGGAAAGGTCCCAATCAAATGACCACGTCTTGAATGGGTGGTTTTCTTTAGTCAATTCACCATTTGCACCAGACGTATCAACAGCGTAGTACCAATCGGTACTACCTGGTGGTTGAATCTCAACTCGTTCAATCAAACCGAATTGTCGATCGTATGCAATAATGTCCAGTGGATATGGACCTGATTGACCATCCCAAGCAGTTCCTGTAATCACTGCATTAATGGCAAAGGAATCACCATCATACTGTTCAACAGTGACACTCGGTCGTTGATTATCGAGGCTGATTACATCATCGATAGGCCCACTGAGGACGAAGTCAAAATCCTTCTTACCCTTGCCGAATTTGTAAGCTTCGACAATGTAGAATGGTAATTCGCGACCATTTGCACAATCAGGGTCATCGGCATCGACGAAGGTGTCACCATCGTTATCATAACCGTCTGAACATGTATCCTCATCGAGGATTGTTGGATTGCTTGGATCTGTTCCAGGTACGGTAACACCTGTCTCACCAACGAAGTGATTCCAGTTTCTATCGAGGAGGAAGTCAGATGGAAGTGAAACTTGCTGTGTGAAACCGAAACTGTCGGTCGTCAACTCATAGAGTGGCAGACCAGTAGCGTCTTTGATAATCACTGTTGCACCTGCAACGTTGCTGTTCTTTGCCTTGACTTGGTATCGAACCAGTTCACCTTGACGAACTTGTGAACCCCATGCAGAGTTTTGATTCTGAACGTGAACTTTGGATGGATCGAAGTTCTGCAAATCAGCAAAAGAGAATATAGTCGAGTTGTTGACAAGTTCGATCGCTAGTGGCATGTCCCTTGGAGGAACTGCAGCAGTATCTGGCAAAAGCAAACACTCAGATTGCACATAAGGGCACTCTGCACCTAGCCATTGAAGCATGACTGGGTAGGTATATTCTCCTCCTGCATCTGGAATGTATTCGGATTGGACTGTAACTCGAGATTCGGAAATGTTGTACACTTGTGTTGCATTGGTCCAAGTGTTTCCTGAGAAGTAACCAATCGAACCATATTTGTGACCGTATTGATCATCGAAATGTGAGATATTGGCCGCAAATTGGCCCGCTTCAATCGAATTGCGTTGGACGTTGACGATTGACCCCTTGATTCGTAGTCCATCACCAGCGTTGTTGGTCACAGTATTGTCAACAATGGTTGCTGAAGATGTGAAAACGTGGATTGCAGGACAGTTGAAATCTCCACCGTACATCCAAGACGAGGAGCACACGCCACTATTGTTGGAGATGATGTTGTTTGCAATGTATGCCCGATTAGGTGAAGGACCTGGATAGTTGCTGTTCTGGTCACGGTAGTGATATTCACCAATTTGAATCGGTTCTTTGGCCGTATCTTGAATCGTGTTGTTTTCGATTTCGACCTCGGACTGACCATAGACCCAAAATCCATTGTAACCAGTAATCGGGCCAAGGGTATTTCGGTGAGCCATAACGGTCGAATCACGGATACCAAATCCAGAACCTGCTGATGCACCAGAGATGGTGTTCGAAGTTGCTGATACAATGGCACCATCATAGGCGGTGATTCCAGCACCTTCTCCCGTGGTAATCACGTTGTTATCAAGGTACAAAGTGTGGGCGAAATTGCCCGTTGTTTTGAATGAGTTAGTATCGATAGCGTTGCACAAGACATCGAATGTGCTGTTGCCCAATGATCCCGAAGAACCCTTGAAGAAGACACCGAAGGCATTGTCCTTGATGTCGAGGTTGTCCATGGAAATGTAAGATGATTCAGCATAAATCAACACACGGCCACCTCCTTGGTTACCGCACTGCGCTTCCGTATTACCCGTGAATGTTGAACCTGTGATGGTCAAGGCGGACAGAATACCTGCGCCTGCGTCATACGCTCGAACTGCTGCTGCATCGTAACCACGGCCATCATCTCCAAGAGTAAATGTGGAGTCACGAATTGTTGGAGCTGCGAAATCAAGAGCGATGATGTTTGATGTATTGATATTAGAGAAAGCCAAATTGTCAACAGCAACTGAAGAGCCTTCAAAGACCAATGTACCATATTGGACAGCCTGCATTGTCTGCACGTAAATCGGATAGCCGTATGCATTGTTGAAGGAAACATGAGACATTCCAGTTGATGCTTGATTGATGGTGCTACGGATGATTATTCCAGATCCGCAAGCAGCATCAGAGTTTGTCAACAATTGATTACCCTGTTGATAGCATCGTCCAGCGACGCTGTAGTCAGAAGGTGTTGCCCATTCAAAACGCACTTGGGAAGAAGCACTTCCTTGAGAGGCTCCACACGAAGCAGAACCAGCGCATATCGCACCTTCTACGTCGATGAATACACCTGCAGGAATATTGACCGTCGTTCCTGCATTGATGACTAGTTTTGCACCTTCTTTAACAGTGACGTCACCTGTTAGCGTGTGAGTGCCACTCCAAGTCTCGGTTGTTATGATCTCTCCTGATGCAGTTTCGTTCACTGCACTCGCAGTAGGTACTGTGACCAGCCCAATCATTAAGGATGTAAGTAACAATCCTACAAGTCCTACACTTTTTCCAACATTTGCAATTTGCATGTTCATTCCTCTACCCACGGGGAAACAGTGAACAAATATAATACTGCGCCCCAATCGACACCATTAAGAATATCATTTCAGATTAATAATATCATAAAAATGAGGTTTAGAATATCACTTTTAACTAATAATATCAATAAAATACTGCGCTAAAATCAGCAATTCGTGTCCTCCGCAAGTTGATTTAGCCACGCTTTTGCCTTTAATTGCCCATAACCTTCAACCGAATCATGTTGTAAATCAGTGCTTATTGAATCGGCGAGAGCTTGCTTAACGAGTTCGATACAAGCAGTCGTAGAATTTTCGTTTGGTTTGAGTTGTGGATAGGCTTCGAGAATCAAGGATAACGCCCCTGTAACGAAAACAGTCGCGTCTGATGTGCCGCTCGATGTATACCACTGATCGTCCATGCCTGTCGAAAGAATATCAACTCCTGGAGCGATTAGTTCTGGTTTTTGATGAGGATATTCCCTTAGATTGCCCTCTGAATCCATTATTTCACCCTGTGATGAACGCTTCCATGCTTTTCCATCACTATCGGATGCACCTACCGTAATGGCGAGATTAACGTTTCCAGGTGCGCTCACAAATCCATCATCGTTCACTCCTCCGTCATTACCCGCTGCAGTGATAACATAAATTCCAGCATCTATGGCTTGTCGGGTTGCAGAAACTGCAACACCTTCTCTCGATGAGGATTGATCTTGTTCACCTCCAAGAGAGAGAGAAATTATGTCTGCCTCAAAATCAAAAATACACCATCGAATGGCATCCGCGACTCTTGTCTCAGAACCAGTGTTATTGTCACCATCAGCACTCAGAGCTGCAGCCATACCGAGAGTTACATTGGGAGCAATCCCCGTTTGGAAGTCATTTGAAAGCAATATCCCTGCCATCAATGTTCCATGGGCAATTGAACCGTAGTCCTTGGGCTCGATTGAATTACCGACAAAATCTTCGAACACAACATCCACATCACTGAGTGACGTATGTGTCAATGAAATACCAGTATCGACCATACAAACACGTACTCCTTCTCCCGAGAGGCCTTCATCCTGTAATTCACGAATCTCTGACTCTTCAAACGCCCACTCAGATTTTGCTGGAGGCAATTGCAACAGTAAGAGGTCCGATTGCCATAAGAGTACAATAATACCCATAAACAATGCAATGATGGCTCCTGAAACAAAGGAAAAAATTCGTTTCGGTCGATATGGAATCGAATCAGGAACAATTGGAGCCCAGCCGGTCACTTCCGCTCGCCACTGGCCTTCATGTCCACTAGTTGAAGGATCAACTGCTGAGAGAATCTTAGGCTCCCCTGGTTCGGGAAGTAATTCAACTCCAGGTAATTCTTCCATGCCCCTCCCACCAAAATGGGCGGTCCTTGTGTATCAAGTCTTGTCTGTTAGCAAATCAGAATCGACTACCTGAGCCACGAGCTCGGGCAGACGCCTTGAATCCAAAGTACAAGATAACGAAAATCAACACAATGATGCTAATAATCACAATTGGATTCGATGAATCTTCTGATCCTTGAACCAGATACTCGATACCAAAGTCGCCGTCAACAGTTGACGTCGTGTAATTCGCATCATCACCAAGAACAACTGCACGGACATCGTATCGAGTAATTCCTTGGCTTGCCATAGGTAAGACGAACTCGAAGTCTGTCGAACCTTCAGGAGGGACGCTGAGTGTTATGTTAAGTTCAGACATACCAGCACTATCTAGGAAGACTGTGACTTGTTGAGCTGGACGTAGACCGTTGTTCTCAATGACGATAACAACAGTGTTTGGATCAACATCTGCAAATCCATTGCTTCGAGACAGGGAAAGATCTTCGTTCCAACTCAATGCAATTCGAGCAGACTCAACAACGATTTCAACGTCTTCTTGTGTTACACCGTCCTCGCTTGTAATTCGAACTGTAACGGTCACTTGACCGTCATCAAAGTCCGGCGAAGAAGTGACTGAGAATGCAAGGTCGCGCATGTTTTCCTTAGCAATGGTCGTAACTCCGTTCATTGGACTAATAATCCATCCTTCTGGAAGGTTATCCAATACTTCGTAAGTAAAGGAATCATCACCATTTCCATTGTTGTTAATCGTCAAGGATGCGGTTGTACTTCCTCCTGGTGCAACACCAACGGTCGATGAAACATCAGTTGTATTGAAGCCGTAGATTTGAGGAACCTCAACATTGATTGAAACTTCCGTCAAATCACCACTGTCCGCTGAGAATCGAATGTTGATATCATGACCATTCTCAAGCCACCAAGCCGCTTCTACGGATGGAAGGACAATTCGTGCTCGAACAGTTGCTTCAAGTGTAGCATTCTCTGCAACATCACCAATTCCAAGTTGAACATTTGTAGTTTCAACCCAATCTGTTCCGTTATAGAATTCAACCGACCAATCAGCCTGATCAGGGGAAACAGTTACCGTTCCAGTTACATCAAACGGATCGGATATCTCAGTTCCTTCATACTGTGCAAGAACATCGAATTCAATCGAAGTGTAGTTATCGGTATCTTCTGAGTTGACTATAGCGAGCAAGTCACGGTTTTCATCACCGAGAACAGTTGCTCCCTCAACCCCACTTACGGAGAGAGTTAGGTCGCTGTTCGTCTTTCGGTTGTATGAAAGCATGATAGCAGTTCGTCCTTCATCACCATTGTCAAGAGAAATTCCAGCGGTGTAGTTCATGACAAGGTCACGTTGTACAGTCGAGAATTCTGAATTGAAGGTTGCTGAATCAGCAGGTAGGAGAACTTGGAGTGTTCCATCTGATTCAAGTGGTAGTTCCCAAACTCTTCCATCACCAAGATCAACTTCAACATCGATAATATCACTAACAGGAGAAGATGTGTTATCTGTACCTGCGTTGAAGGTTTGCAAATTGAACGAAGTAAACTCGGTTGAAACATCAACCCATCCACCCTTATTCATGACAAGTTCGATGTTTCCACCATCTTGTACCTCAGCATCGAGTAGACCTACAGCGACACCTCCGCCATTAAACGGAGCATCGTCTTCGTAGACAACAACAACCCATTGACCAGGTTCAACAACTGCGGTGAATGAAAGTGTTTCCGCTGCCATAGTACCTACGACGTCAACAGAATCTGCCTGATTCTCTGAGGTCCCATAAAGCGTGATCGAAGCACCATCAAGTCGAGAAGAATCGAGGACATCCGTGATTGTACCAGTTACAGTAACCTCTGCTGCAGACATTTCAATATCCTGAGATACTGGTTCGTTGTCAACAACATAAGTTCCAGTATTGTTATCATCATAGGAAACGATGCCAAATCCATCCTTAGCTACTGTTACTGTGTAGTTCTCAAGAATTGGTACATAAATTCGCCAAACACCCGTAGCATCTGTTGTAACAACTGTGTCAATGCTTCCACCTTGGATAGTAACGTTTGCACCTTCAACTCCTTCGTTTGCATCAGCAATATCATCTTCATTCGTATCCCAGTAAGCCTTACCGCCGATTTCAACTTCTAGATCTGCATAGACAGTTCCCAAACTTGTGTTTTCAGTAAACGTCTCAGGATCTTCATCAACTGACCAAACACGTTGTGCAGCAGTTTCATTCATGAAGAGACTCCATGTACCAGGCATGATTAATTGGGTAGCATTACCACCAACATCCGATGGATTCATAGTGATATTACCAAATCCATCATGGCTGACTAGAACAACATTCTTGCCAACAAGTGCGGATTCGGTTCCACTTTCTTTCAGCGTCAGTGAAACCTCAATGGCTTCCACAAGCGCGAGCGAAAGATTTGTGCGTGCACTTGAATCATCATCGATTGTTATCGGCATTCGCAATGATTCAGTAATTGCATCTCCATTGAGAAGTGGTGCAACGACAACAATGTAATCTCCGCTTTCGACATAGGTTGCGAACGTTCCGTTCTCATCAACGGCAATTGGAACGTAATCAGTACCATCAGGGGTTGATAACAAGAAGTTCTCAACCATTGCTGAGCCATTAGCCCATGTGATGGTTCCGTTCATTCTCCAAGCATCAACGATTGGAACAAGAACAGCCTCTTCAGGTCCAGTTAAGCCGATTGAGATAACATCGAGTACACCGCTAATTTCGAGACTTGCATCCGTAGCATTTTCATCGGAGGCAGCCAAATCATTTGTTGTAATCGCATAAATTCCAGGACTGAGGACAACATCCACAATTCCATCCTCTGAATAATCACTAGAGGTGATGTTGACTTGTTGGCCAACCTCGGAAACTGGAATAAGTTGGATGTCTGGACGTATTGCAGTTCCATTTTCAAAGACACCATCGCCAAGATCCGTGAAGACATTGAGCGTCACAGTGCTGTTGCTTGGGTTTGCAATCAATCCAACAGGTTCAGGATTCATACCCTCCTGAACATTGACGGAGTAGCCCGTAACGGAATCAGCGTTATACTCTGATGCAGGAATACTGAATGTCCATGTTCCATTGAGGAGTTGCATGTTGAACAGTCCTGCTTCATCAGTAGTTGTTGTCCAAACAATGCCATCTTCACCAGTTGCGTGAATTTCGACAGGTTCGTAATTTGGAATATCTTGATTCCAGTTTGTCTCGTTATCGAAGAGATAAACCGAACCGACAACATCCATGGTTGGTCCAAGAATCAATGCATCAAGTTCGTCCATGCCTTCTGTAACAACGACGGACGAGCCAATAGCGAAACTTGAGACGGAACTCTGAGCATTCAAATTAAACGTCATTCCAGCAGGTAGACGTTGACTGAATTCACCGAACTGATCAGTGACCACTGTGAATTCCAAACCATTGCCATGGAATCGAACTGGTACTGAACTTGCGTTCTCGTAAAGTTTCGCATCTTCAGGGAGGGCAAGCCATTCCTCGTAGGTAAATCCAGCAATATTTGGAGCGTCAATGGAGCCATTAACCCAAACAGATGTAGCATAAGTAAAGTCCAGAGTCATATCTGAATCCTCGACCGTGACTTCCTCGATGAGAATGTAATCTTCATCGCTATTATCGCTAATTGACCACTCTCCGATAGGAAGTTCGACATAAACAACACCGCTCTCGTCCGATACAATGTCAATTGGCATAAGACCGAGCGGGTCTGTGAAGTTGACTTCACGTCCTGCAACATCAAAACCTTCTGGACCATTGAGAGTAATGGTTAGATCATACATGTCTGGGACACCCATATCGAATGTAAAGTTCATTGGCTCATCGAAGACTTTCATTGTCTGATTGAGTTCAAAGAATCCATCGTCATCGAGGTCTACACGAACGTAGTATTCTCCAGCAGTGATCGGTCCATAAGTTACGTTTCCATCATCATCAGAAGTGAGAACAATCATTTCATCTTCTCCAAGAACTACATCGATGAGTTGAACTTCTTGGTTTGGAATCGCTTCACCAGACATCGTTGTTAATTGGTCCTCAAACAGTGAAGCAGGTACGGTCATGGAAAGATCATAACTTGGCTCAATGCCAACCTCAACCGGATCTGGCAAGAGAATCTCTCGACCATTCGGCATGAGTGCAATCATGTTGTAAACACCTGGAACTAGACCCGTTTGGTAGAAGGAACCGGGGCTGACAATGTCACCGCTAAAGGTTCCCGGACCGATGAACAGCCCTGTTCCATTGAGCGTTCCAACACCCTCGAAAATACCTGTACCTTCGAAGGTTTCACCGTCGAGTTCCTTGGTCAGTGTACTGATACCATCGGAAGTCAACCGGCCATTGGCCATAACTTCACCATCGAGGAGATAGGTTGAGAAATCCGTTCCTGTAGAGATTATACAGAGTGTCGCATTTGCAGGCATGGTCAAGTTTTCACCACAATCAAGCGATGCATTATCGTGTTCGATCCAAGTAGCTTCGATGGTACCCATACCAATCCAAGTTCCATTACCAGAGAATACTCGCGCATCCGAAATCTCTCGGGTGAAGTTTCCTGTAAAGTCGTAGGCAAGGGCAACACCTTCGCTTGTGAAGGTACCAATATCTGAGAAGGTCACTTCTCCTGTTCCTTGGAGAACACGGGTTTCATCGGTGTCAAAGGAACCGTTGGTGGTTGTGAGCGTGTAGTTTTCGGTCATTGCCCAGATATTTCTGAGAATGAAGTCCGTCTCAACAAGTGGCTCACCATCGAAATCACCATAACCAGTCCATGTAACTGTACCGGATACACCTGTACTCTGAACTTCGATATCCATTGATTCTGGAGTTGGTGCATCAGCATCTCGGTCCGCTTGGGCACCAGTGATGTTGAGTGTGGTCTCACCAAGCCAAGTCATGTTAGCTACTTGGCCAAGAATGGATGTAATAGCATAGACTTCACGATCTTCGTTGGTTTCGGTCAATACATCACTGAATCCATCGACAAATTCACCACTTTGGATTTCCTGAATTGCGAATGTGTCGTCAAAGACACCAGCGAATGCAGAAACTCGGATTTTACCTGCAGGTGCAAGGAAACTCCAGTCTCCGTTCTCATCAGCATCAGTCATACCGATTGGAATCCAATAGGTATCTTCGTCAAGATCTTCAGAACCTTCTCCTGAGAAAGCATCTCGCTCGATGAGGATTCGTGCATTCGGCAATCCCATTCCATCATCTTCCGTGACAACAGTACCTGAAATTTCAGCACCAGAGTAATACTTCATGATCTTTACATTTGCATTTGCAAGAATCGCAGGCGTATCAGGATCGTACCAATTTGCAATAACAAAGTGATTCATCATTGCACCAGGAAGCGGGTATGCTTGCTGTAGGAACGAGGTTCCGCGAGAACCTTCGCTGAGTTGCTGACGAGGTTGTGGATTGGTAGAACCTGCATCAGCACCAAGTGTAGAAGCACCATAACCGACGTAGGAACGAGCCAACATCGTATCAAAGAATTCTGGGAGATGGTCGACACGAATGTCTTCAACAGTCAGCGGTTCGATTTCTGCACCTGACTGTTGGTCCAAGATGTCCTTCAGCATTGCTTCATCAACAGCTTCTCGATCCATTTCAAGGACAGGTTGGTCACCACGCTTGGTTTCGTAAACTTCGTTGGTGAAAGTATTGAAATCTTGTCCTGAAAGGATGGTAGGTGCACCAAAGATACCCAATGGTCGTCCACCATTGTAGCCAGCCTCTGAATTGTAGCGGCCAGCACGTGGATACAGTTTGTCATCGATAGCAAAGTAACGAATCTCATGATCACGTTCGAGAGTTTCGCCAGGTGCTCCGTTGTAGTCTTGAACTTCGTAAATGTCCTCGAGTTCAATTATCTCATGGTAGAGGTCAACGATTTCATCATCTGTCAAACCATTGGTCAACAATTGAACTACAAGTGCAATGTGTGCGTTTGAACGGTGAATACTGGTTGAAACTGAAGAGTACTCTTCGACCAAGTCAGAAGTGTACCAATAGTCGCCGAAGGTGTAGTGTGTTGTTGCGTAAACTTCGGATGAACTAACATCAGCATTGTTTCGGAAGGTGCTGTTTGCAACTTCTTCTGAGATATAGTCTCCATTTGAACAAAATTCTTCACTTGGGTTTTCACATGGAATTAGCTCACCATCAGCCCAGACTCGATAATGGAGTCCGAGTGATTCGTCAGGGATTCCGTTGCTATCAAGAGGATAACCTCGGCTCATGTAAGCATCACCTTTGTTCTTGAAGACCTCGAATGAATGGTCAACTACAACATCAGCCATATCGTTGAGATCCTTTCCTTCCTGAATCATAATGAGTTCAAGTTCAGCAAATTGCTCTGCACTGTTGAATTCCTTCTTGAGTACTGACTCGAATGAAGGAGTGAACGACTTCTCACCTGTCTTTGCGAGGTTGTAAGTGATATCTCCAACCGCAAGATGTTGGATGAACATGGCTACCAAGTCGGTTTGGCTTCGTGCTAGTAACATGTTACCAGAAGCAGGAATACCGCTTTGGAAGTTATCTGATACGGAGGGGTGTTCACCAGTATTGAGTGCTTGGAAACCGTAGTCCCACCATGAGACGAAGGCAGGTTTGTCACCGAACTTCATTTCACAAAGACTGGATTCACTAACCCAGATACCATTTTCTTCATCGCAACCTGTTTTATCGGTTACACCTTCGTGGTAGATATCCTGTTCCGACAACCATTGATGGGCATCATTCCAAGACTGGCCATTGAAGCCACTTCCGAATGATCCCATGTATGCTCGGCCACCAAAGGCTTCGTAATCTCGACTATCAAGTATTGAGACTCCAAGACCATCCCATCGCATGATGTCAGGGACAGTGTAGTAGATCGACTCATCCAGATCACCTTCTGCAGGTGAATTGCTTGGAATAGCAGAGTCAAGACCGTAGGTTAGTTGTTGGCCTGAAAGCATGATGAGAACGAGAACAACTGCAGAGAACGATGGTGTGCGCCATACTACACGGCGCGCTCCAGCGATACGTTCCGAAGGAGTTCGGATTCCAGCACGTCGCCAATTTCGAACAAGACCGTCCCAACCAGCCCATTTCCAAAAGCCAACAATACCTGCTGCACCCATTACTGCAACTACAGGAGTTGCATTGAACAGGAAACGAGCAGCGGTCCACGACATGTAAGAAGCAGTGAAAATCCAGACTGCGAAGACCAAGGAAATTTGACTGCGTTGACTGAATGTCCTCCATGAAGAGGTCAATCCGACGACGAGTGCGAACACGAAGACGATCGGTCCAAAGCTTGCAAACATGTATCCTCGATCCGGAGCATTTGCTTCAGCAACAGTTCCGAAAATCTTGGTTTTCGTGAAGTATCCACTACCAGTGAATAACACATCCCAAGCATTGCTTAGGTTGGTGATCTTCAGAACATAGAGAGTCGCAAGGAAGACCGTTGCTCCGACCGCTAGTGTTCCTAGAACAAGCAACCAAGGCTTGTCACGGAATCCAGTCGTGATGTACATGATGACGACGGTGAACAACAGAATGAAGAGGAACGGTTGAAGACCTGTTCCATTCAACATGAGATTCATCTGCGGGTGTGCATAGAATGGTAATGCAACCAGTAAGTTCGTGAGCAACATCGTCAAGAAGAGCGTACTCAAAATCGTCGAGTCTCGACGTCGGAACATGTTGAGAGCAACCTGGGCAGCGTAGGCAAGGAACAAGATTGCAGGTCCTGCAACGAACCCTTTCCAACCAAGGCTTGCTGCACCAAATGCAACACCAGCAAGTACGGCATTTGACATTGCATACTTGCGCTCTTGCGCCACAGCGCCCATAGCTCGAAGCATGTCGAGTGGACGGATCGATGTGGTCCGAACAAGACGTTCTGATCCAGCATACTTCACCGCACGAAGATAGAACATGAATCCAAGAACAATGAACAACATTACGAACGAGTCGTGGTCCGCAAGACCCCAAGTCGAATGAGTAACGTGAGCAGGCATGAATGCAATCAACCAAGCAGCGATGACACCAGCAGCCTTTCCGAAGTGGTCACGAGCAATGGTAGCAACTGGCAAAATTGTAAGTGCACCATAGATTGCAGGAAGAGCGAGCAT
>MDSW01184537.1_pt1 | contig 23653 bp, 9 predicted proteins | sample 811171 | NCBI WGS metagenome assembly MDSW01 (sample SAMN05326641, study PRJNA326480) | marine metagenome | isolation source: seawater | place: Atlantic Ocean: North West | collected 2012 | reverse complement strand
CGGCGCAGAGGAGGAGGGGGAGGAGGGGGAGGAGGGGGAGGACGAGGGGGTGCAGATTTTGATCGCGCCGTACTTCGACCATTTCGCCGCGTGCATGTTCCTCGACCGGCTCCGGCTCGCAGAGCGCGCGCACTTCTGGCACGACGCCCCGCCGCCGCCGCCGAGGCGAAGGGCAAAGCTGTGATGTGTGCGAGAGGAGGTGGAGGGGGACGGCGAGTCCGACCGCGAGGGAAAAATGACGCTCTTTTTTACTTTCGAAAGTATTTCTTTTTTAACCCCGTTCGGAAGTGGTTGTCACCTAATGCTGAGGAACGCGTCGAGCTTTTCGACCATGGCCGGTGGCCACCTCCGCACGCGCCTGACGTAGTCGAGGTCTCTGTACCTTCCGCACCCGACGTTTCGCCCACACGCAAGCTCCCACGCCTCCTCCGCCTCCGCGACGCGTCCGTCAGCGTAATAGAGCGCAGCGAGCGCGGCGCGCATGTCCGCCGAGTTGGGGGCCCGCCTGGAGACCTTCTCCGCCTCCACCGTCGCCCCCGCGTCGTCGCCGAGCTCCGCGAGCGCCAAAGCCGCGTTGGAGGCGGCGTACACCGCACCGTCGAGCCTTTGCGTCGTGCTCGCGCCAGAGCGGAAGCCCTTGGAGGACTGAAACAGCCGCGCGGACTCGAGGTAATCCTCCCGCGCCCCTCCCCAATCCCCGAGCGAACCTCGACAGTTCCCACGGGAGTTTAACACGTAAGGGTCGGGTAAGAAGCCGCCGACCTCAGCGAGGCGCAGGGTCTCGTCGTAATCGCGCAGGGCGAGCGGCCAGGCGTACAGGCCCTCGTACGCGAGCGCGCGTCCGGCGCGGAAGCGCGCGGCGGCGCCGCCGTCGGTGACGGGATCCACCGACGCGAGCAACGACGAGTAGTCATCCACGGACGAGGCGAAATGTTTCGCATCGACCCCAACCTGCGCGCGGCCCTCGACCCACGCCGGGTTGCCCGGGTCCGCCTTCGCGAGCGCGTCGAGGGCGTCGTACGCGCGCGTGAAATCCGCGGCGTCGTACGCTTCCGCGGCCTCGCGGCGGAGCCGAGCAATCGTCGCGTCGAGATCCGCGGCGAACGCGGGTCCCGAAGCGTGCCACGTCGACGTCGCCAGGAGACCCGCGAGGAAGTCGCGGCGGCGGAAAGGGAGGTGACGCGCGGGGCGCTCCCGCCGTGAAACCAACTCGGCGACGCGGAAGGGTCCTCGCGTGACGGCCGTCGCGCTCCCCGCGGCGGCGGCGCGCGACATGGTGTGGTCGAGCCAAGACGCGCGTGAGGGACGTGCGAAACCGCCGACACTTCTGTCAGAAGTTGCCCGCTGTGGGGCGAGTGCTGACGACGAAACGTAGGTACAGTAGACTGACCCTAAAACCATTCGATTTAAAAAATGACGCGACGCGACTCAACATGTGATGTACGATAATATGGACTACAGGTTATCACTGCCGCGGCGGCGCCCGCGGCGGAAGTGTACTGCGAGAGTCTCGGAGAAACGTTCGCGCCCGCTTCGGCCGTTCCGAGGTCCTCTTGATCCCATCGCGGACGCAGAAGTCGAGCGCGTCGTCTCACGCCCGCACGCGCGTCGGCGGGCTACGGGAACGCACGCCGATCGAGCGGATCGTCGCGCGCGCGTCTCTGGCCGGGCGCGCGATGTGGGGAGCGGCGAGTCGGCGGCGTCCGTGATGAAATAAACTGCCGTTGACCGTTGTCCCGACGGCACGCGATGACGACGTGGGGCGCGATGGCCGCGGAGCCCAGCCTCGGGGACTTCGACGCGGACGCGGAGATGCGAAGGGAACTCGCAGCTATTGTACGCGCGCGCGCGCGCGCGACCGCCCCTCGACGCCCCCCTCGGTGCCCTCCCCGCCCGCAGAATCCGTGACGCGCGACGCGATCCCGGGCGTGTTGACCCGGTGCCGAGTGTTGACCGATGCGTCCCCGACCATCCACGCCCCGAACTCCCTTCCCCGAAACCACGCAGCGCGACGAGGACCTCTCCTCCTCTGATGCGTCCTCCTCGTCGTCCGAGGATGAACGCGACGACGGCGCGCGCCTCGACGGCGCGGCGAGCGCCTCAGACGCCGCCGCCGCCGAGGGACGGTCCGCCGGCGACGACGCGCTCGCGAAGATGCGCAACGCGTGGGCCGCGCGCGGGCGTCGCCTTCGCGAGTCCATGCGCGTTCGCTCGGACTCGAACGCACGCGACGGAGACGTGATCGTCGAAACCACGTCCGGCGTCGCCTCCCGTCGCCTCCCGTGCGTTTCGGCGCTCAACGACAGAACGACGGCGGAGGAGGGAGACTGCCCGTTGCACTCGGCGTCGGCGTCGGAGGCTGCCCGCGCGAGGTCCCGCGCCGCCGCCGCGGAGGCGCTTCGCGCGGCGATCGAAGCGGAGATGGCGGCGACGGCGGCGCGATCCGCCGAGACGGAACGCACGCTCGAGGAGGCGAGACGCGCGACGTTCGCGAGGCTGGACGCCGAATCCGCGGCCGCCCAGGCGAGGGCGGAGGCGGCGGGTGCCGCAAACGCCGTAAACGCCGAATCCGAAGTCGAATCCGAACCCGAACGCGCGACCGAGACGCTCGACATCGGGCGGGGCGCGAACGCGATGCTCGCGGCGCAACTCGAGGAATCGACGCGTCGCGAGGCTGTGCGGCGACGCGCCGCGGCCGAGCGAGAAACAGCGTACGCCGCGGCGGCGCGGCGGGCCGTCGCGGGCGCGCGGATTGCCCGCGCGACGGTTCGGTATTACCGCGAGAGGGTGCTTCCCGAGAGGCGCGCGAGGGAGGACGCCGCCGCAACGATACTGCAGAGGTACGCCAAGGCTGCCGCCGCGCGAAGACGCGCCGCGAGGGCGCGAGTGACACGAGAGGCTTGCCGCGTCGCGGCGCTCGCGCTCGAGGACGCCGCGCAGACTGGATCCGCGGCGGACGTTCATGCGGCGGTGAAGGCGGCGGAGGCGCTCGGTCTCGTGGACGAGGCGATGGCCGCGGAGGTTGCGCTGTCCGGGAGACTCGACGAGGCGCTGGAGGTGCTTCGTGACGCCGCGGCGAACGGGGACGCCAAGGACGCGGCCTCTGCCATCGCTCGCGTACGCGCACTCGGCGGCGTGGACGCGCGCGCCGGGATGGACGCGCGCGAGCGGGCGTCGACGAGCGCGGCGTCCACCTCGGCGCGCGCGGCGGCGGCGGCTCGCGACGCGGAGTCGACGTTTCGCGGACGAGCGGCGGCGGCGGAGGAGGCGCTCCGCGTCGCGGCGGCGCGTGATCCGCCGGACTCGGAGGAGATGTCCCTCGCGGCGGCGGAAGCGACGCGGCTTGGAGCGGCGGAGACGGTGGAGGCGGCGCTCGCGGCCTGGGCGCGGCGGGGGGAGGAGGCGCGTCGGCGGCTCGAGGACGCGGCGGAGGACGCCGTCGGCGGCGACGACCCGGACGACGAAGCGCGCGCAAGAAGACGGCTCGATGACGCCGCGAAGGACGCGGCGGCCTTCGGTCCGGAGTTTGCGCGCGTCGCCGCGGAGGTGAGGGACGCGGTGCTCGCCGAGCGCGAGACGCGTCGACGGAATGCCGCCGCCCTCGTGGGCGCGTTCGCGTCGCGAATGACGTCGTCGGCGGCGAGCGGCGGCGGGGGGTCGACGTACGAGTACGACGGCGCGCCTCGAGGACCCGCCAAGGATACCTCCGCGGCATCGTCGGTCGCTTCAGCACCGTACAAATACTTCCGCGCCGCCATTGCCGAGGCGGTGGCGGAGTCGCGAGCGCGCGGCGCCGGTCGCCTGGTGTGGGCGCCCGCGCAGTGGACGCGCCGCCCGACGGAACGGACGTTTTCGGCGTTTTCGGGGTTCGCCGCGAATCCGTCGCGCGCCTCCCCCGCGTGGTCTGACGCCGGCATCGTGGACGAATGGGACGAGGCGGCTCGCGCGCGCGTCGCCGAGGCGGAGGCGCTCGCGGAGGCAGAGGCGGAGGCGAGCGCACGCGCGGACGCCGCCTCGGGGAGGACCCTTCGCGACGGGACGAGGCCCGGGGGACCGCCCGGGGCGCTGACGGCGCGCACCGCGAACGGCGCCGTCTCGCTCACGGCGGCGACGGTCGAGGCGAACCTCAGGGTCGCCTCTTCATCGACCGCCTCCGCGAAGACGCTCGATCTCGCGATGGAGAACGTAGGGGACGTCTTGGCGCTCCCGCGGCTGTGCCCGGACCTCCGCGGCCTCGGCCTCGACGACAACGCGTTGGCGTCTCTGCGCGGGGCGGACGGCGCGCCGCGCCTGGAGCGACTCTTCGCGAGGCGTAACGTCGTGCGCGGCTTCGCGGACGTGCGGTTCTCGAACCTCGCGGCCCTGACGCTCGACGGAAATCCCCTGGAGACGCTCGAGGGGCTTCGCGACGCCGCGCCGCGGCTCGAGGCGTTCTCCGCGCGCGCGTGCGGTCTTGACGCCGCCGCCGTCGCGTCGCTCTCCGCGACGACGGGCGGCGGACTGGCCGCTCTGACGACGCTGCGCCTCGGGGGGAACCCGCTGGGCGCGCGCGGCGTCGCGGCGCTCGTCGGCGCCGCCGGGTTCCCCGCGCTCCTCAGCCTCGACGTCTCCCGGACGCGAGCGGTCGCCCTGGACGGCCTCGAACTGTGCCCGCGGCTCGGCGCGCTCGACGCGTCCGAGAACAAGATCACGCGCCTGCCCGAGAGCTTTCGACCGTGGACGCCGACGCCCGGACGCCCGACGTCCCGCGCGAGGAACGCCGGCGGGGCGCACGCCGCGCTCCGAGAACTGCGCCTCGACGGGAACTGCCTCGAGGAGATACCCGACCTGTGGCTGCCGTGCCTGACGCGGCTGCTGGCGCGAGATAACCGCGTGCGCCGCGTCGGCCGACTCGACGGCGCACCGAACCTGGTGGAGTTGGATCTCTCCTTCAACCGCGTCGGCGCGGACCTGTCCTCGCCGCCGATTCGCGCCGCGGCGTTCGTCGCCTCCGCGCCCGCGCTGCGAATCGCGCGACTCAACGATAACCCCGTGGCGAGCGCGGAAGGGTACCCCGAGGCGCTGTTCCCGTTCCTGCTCGAGCTCCGCGAGATGGATAACCGCGCCGTGACCGAGGAGGATGTCGCCACAGCCGCGGACGCGCTCGCGCGACGGAACGACGAGGACCTCACGGGGGGCAGGCGGGACGAGACGCCCTCCCCCGCGAGCGAAATCGATTCGCCGCCTTCCCCCGAGGAGGTGGCGTTCGAAACTTTCGACGCCGAGGCGGCGGAGAAGGCGGATCGCGCGTCCGCCGAGGCGGCGGTCACGCTCGGGCGTCGACGCGCGACCGCCGGCGCGGTGTCGGTCATCCCCTGGACCACCCTCCGGGGTCTGTCGATGGAGTCCGCCGCTCGCACGATTCGGGACGCCGCGCGAGCCGGCGACGACGCGTCTGGTGACTCGCGCGACGGGCGAGTGGACCCTCAGCGCCCCTCGCGCGCGTTCGGCACCGACGGCCATTCGACGATCGGTGCCGCCGCCGCCGCGATGTTCGAGGCGGCGCCGCCACCGCCGGGTCGCGTCCCAGAACCCGAGTGCTCGACGGACGACGAGGGACCGTTCGACGTTCTCGAGGCGCGGTGGGCGCGCGAGGCGTGGCGCGCCGCCACCGCCGCCGCCGTCGACGCGGGTGTCGCCGCCGCCGCCGCGAACGACTGGCGCCTGGCGGATGGTCCATCCGCCCCGGAGCCCGCGTCGGAGGCGATGCGCGTGGCGACGCGAGAGGCGCTCGACGCCGCGACGCGACGGCTCGCCGAGTACGATCCAAGACAACACAGAGACGCGGCGACGTCCAGGGCGGAGGAGAGAGAACGCCGAGAGGAGTTGATCGCGGCGGCGACGAAGCTACAGGCGCGCTGGCGAGGGAAACGCGCCCGGAATGAGGCGACGCGGCGTAAAGCGGAGGCGCGCGAGGCTGCGCGATTGGAAGCGGAGCGAATCGAAGAGGCAAGAATTCGCGCCGAGGCGGCGGAGGCGGCGAGAATTCGCGCCGAGGCGGCGGAGGCGGCGAGAATTCGCGCCGAGGCGGCGGAGGCGGCGAGAATACGCGCCGAGGCGGCGGAGGCGGCGAGAATTCGCGCCGAGGCGGTTAAGGCTCGCGCGGAGGCGGCGAGGGCTCGCATCGGCGCCGCCGTTGCCATTCAGGCAGGGCTGCGAGGATGGTTCGTCCGACGTCGCTTCGCGCGCGCTAAAGTCGCGGCGAGGATCAACTCCGACTCCGACGACGGCGAGTCGTACGCCGGCGTGGATGAGAACTATTACGCCCCACCCCCCGACTTGGACCTGGAGATCGACCTCGAGTTCGCGTCGGCACCCGTCGCTCGCGAGTCCGAAGGAGCGTTTGGTGCCCATGGTGGTGGAACTTCACGAAGCGCCGCGTCCGCGTCGCCTGCGGGGTCCTCCGCCGGTTCGCACGACCGCGGCCTTCATGTTTCGTCTGGGGGCGGCGGCGGTATCAGGAGACTGGCGCGCGAGCTCGAGGCGGCGGCGTCAGATTGGGGCTTTCGCGACACGGGACTCGCCGCCGAGGCGTTTTATCGCAATCGCGCCAAGGCGCTGCAGCGGGAGCGACGGCGCATGAAGGAGAGGGAGATGCGCGATCCGATGAAACGCGTGGCGCGTTTCCAGAGAGTGGCGGCGGCGACGAAGAGCGCGTCGGAGAGGAGCGCGAAGCCGATGAGCGCGTCAAGATGGGCGCCGGCGGAGGAGGGAAGAGGTGCGCGGTGACTGACCGTTTTCGTGGTGTGAGAAATCAAAACTGACGTCGAAAAATACAAGCCGTCCCATCTTTTCTTCGGAATTCGCTCCCGTCACGCGTTCTGCGCAGACAGCGAGGGGCGCATGTCCGCGAATCCGTGAAGCTCGTACGTCGCCGGGCACTCGCATTCTCCCTTGCGTTCGATATCCGAGACGGTCCCCGGCGGCGGCGGCGGTCGAATCGGGGTCGGCGGGGCGAGCGCCGTCGTCTTGTGGAACGACATCATCTTCACCCCGACGGCGTTGGGCTCGGGCGCGTCGACGCGCGTCGCGAGCGTCGCGTCGCTCACCACCGTCCCGTTGCTCACCGCCGTCGCGTTGACGCATACCCGCGCTCGCGCGTTCCAGTGCGACATCATCTCGGTCTTGTTGTGGACCTTGTAGTGACAGCCGACGACGTCGGCGGTCGCCCCGGCCTCCACCTGCCGCACGTAGGAGTTGTCCTCGTCGTGGGAGAAGGCCAGTCTCACGAACCGCATCGTCCCCGCGCCCGAGAGGTTCGCCTTGGCGGGGTAGTCGCACGCCGCCACCATCCCCGCCACCGCGGGGAGGAGGAACGGGGAGTCCCCGTCGTACTCGCACGTCGCCTCCGAGGTGATCGTGCCGTTGAAGCACGAAAATATCCCGTACGCCTTGAACCCTTCCTCGCACGTCGGCAGGCACGACGCGCCGTGGTCGAGGCCGCCCGAGCACGCGCCCAGCTGCCCGTTCTGCGGCGCCGCGACGGCGGGGCACCCCGGGGCGGTTAAGTCGAAGATCGTCGTGCCGAACTGCTCGGCGATGGGATCGAAATCCGTCCCAGGGCACGCCGACGCGGCGGAGACGAGGTAGTACGGCACCGAGAAGTCGCAGCGGTCGATCCCGTCGTCATTCCATTGCGACATTTGGCATCGGGTGTCGGCCGCGGCGGCGCAGGCGTCGGCGTCCAAACCCAAGGGCTCGCACGTCTGGCTCAGGCCCTCCAAGTCGTGATACGCGAGGGCGACGTCGTTCGCGCCGTCCGCCTCGAGCCGCACCGTTTCGCTCGCGATCGTGGGCACGCACCGGTCCCCGTGTTCATCGGGAAACGCGTCCCAGTAGCACCCGGCGTCGGCGCAAACGGTCAAACTGTCGTCGGCGTGCACGGCGCACGCGTCGGACGCGTCCTTGTTTGCCATGCCGAACTTGTCCTGCAACTTGGCGAACGCCGACACACCCGCCGCGTCCTTCGCGACGCAGTTTCCGTTGGCGTCCACTTCGCAGAGGCCGTGCGTATCGCTGGAGCAGGTCTCGCTGATCACGTTGCAATAGACCTGGTCCCGCCACGCCGGGCAGAGCGACGCGGCGTCGGGGTACGGCCCCGCGTACACGCACCGACCCGGCTGGAAGCTGCCGTCGTCGCACGTGCTGTTCGACGCGAGCAGGTACCCGTCGTCGCACGTCGGCGAGCACTGCGCGCCGTGGTCGATGCCGCCCGAGCACGCGCCCAGCTGGCCGTTCTGCGGCGGGACGACGCTCAGGCACGAGGAGTACGACCCGGAATCGGGCGAGGATCCGGACGTGGGGGTATTAGACCCGGAATCGGGCGAGGGTCCGTTGTCGTTGAAACAAGCTCCCGTCCCCGTGTAATAGTCCACGACATGAAAATCCAGTCCCTCCGCGCACGTGATGCAGCTATACTGCGTGTCCGGCCAAGGCGACTCGCCGAAACCGCATTCCACGCACGCGGAGTGGCAGCGGCATCCCGAAATCACCGTCCCCGAATTTAAGTCGTCCGGGTTGGCGTAGCACGCCTCCGGTCCTTGGCCGTCGCCGGGCGGGATGGGATGGCAAAACCCCGTCCCGTCGGGGTAAAACTGCTGAAAAACGTGCCCCGGCTGGCACGTGATGCAGTCCGCGTTTTCGGTGGGCATACTGTTGTACCCGCACGACGCGCACGTGGAGTGGCAGTTGCAGCCACTGACCGCGACCGTGTCGCCTTCGTTTTCGAAGCACTCCGCGGGTCCTTGGCCGTCGCCTTGGGAAGGCTGGGGACCGCCATTCGACCCGGAATCCATGGGGGGGGCGCCCGAGATGGCCGCCGACTCGAGGGCAGCCATGTCCGCGTACCCGTAGGCGATGGCGATGTTGTCGTCGCTGACGTACGGCTCCCCACACGCATCGGACATGTTCCACCTCGCGTAATCGCCGAAACTCTGGCACATGGTCATGGAGCTGATCCAAAAGCACATCGGGGCTTCGTCTCCACACGAAACCTCATCGGAGAACTGTGAACAATGATCATGTAAGCCTTTGTCAACAGCGAGACCCATGATGTGCGCGGGAGCGCCAGCGTCCTCCAAGATTTGCAACTTGCGGTGGAGTTTTGTGCTGCAAAAAGGATAGGTAGGAAAGTCAAGGTAAACGCAGTCCGAGTCCGTGTTGCACGAGTCTAGATCGTGGTGCTGGTAGCAGTTCGTCATATCGTTGTACGACGACCAGACAGAGTTGAGGATGTCGCTGTTTCCATACGGTAATCCTTCCGCGTTGAGGCACCTCATTCCTCCGTCGGGGTAGGGGTTTTCGCCCCAAGTGCACCCGTAAGCGGAGGAATAACTCTCACACGCGGTTTGATCATTCGTGTGCGCGTGGCCGCCGCACACTTTGGAATCTCTCCAAGCGTCGCAAATCTCGTCGGCGGTCGGAAAGGAGTACGTGTTGAGAAGCGCTCGCGCGCGCCGCGGCGCTCTGAGGAGCGAGCGGCGCCGACTCGCGCCGCTGGTGCCGTCTTTGGCGAGCAGACGACGCCCGCCGGATTGGTAGTCGCACGGGTTGGAGCCGACCGCGGACCAGCACTCGCCGGCAGAGCCACTGGTCGCATCCCACTGGCACCCGGTGATGTTCAAACACTCCGACTCGTCGTAGCCGTGGCCCTCGCACACCGTCTCGCAGTTCTCCGCCGTGGCGTTCGTGGTGGCGTTTCCGCCGCCGGTGACGTCTTCGCCGCCGGTGTCGTGCACACACGCGCCGAGGTTGGAGAATTCCGCCTCGTCCACCACGTGCACGATGGACCCCTCGCCCGGCGCGTCTCGCATTCCGGCGCCGACGAGGTACGCCATCGCGGGCATCGCCGCCGCGACGGGGCGTCCCTGGTGGGACAGCGCCGTGCCGTTCCCGACGGTCGAGAAGGTCTCGTCCCAGAGTGCCGCGGTGGTCAGCATCTCGACGGGGAGATACGCCTCGACGCGCGCCTCGCTCACGCCCAGCCCCGCGTCGTCGGGACCCGTGGCGACGTTCCGAGCGTTCGAGGAAATTCCCCACTCGACCGTCACCGTCTCGTCCGCGGCGCCAGCGCAATTGGGTAAATTCGCGCGCTTCGCGCCGTCCGAGACGGCGAGGACGATCCCGTCCGTCTCGACGAATCGAACCGACACCATCGCCAATTCGCCGTCGCCGGACCTCGAGGGATCGCAGGTCCACACGACGTACGCCGCCTCGCGGGGGTGCTGATGGTCCGCGAGACGCGTGATGTTCGCGGCGCCGGCGCCGGAGGAATTGGCGTCGCGGCCGCTCAGGCGCGCCTCGACGAGGCGGAACAGCGTCGGGTCCTCGATGGAGACGGACTCGTTGGCGCCGACGAAAGGACCGACGAGGGCGCCCGCGCCGAGCGCCGGCGGCGCCGGGAAGAACGTCTCGAGGGGATAAGCCGAGAGGTACATCACCCGGTCGAACGCCGGCGGCGACGGAGGCGCGGGCGGGACGTTCGGTTCCGCCGGGTACTCGCAAAAGTGCAGCTCGCCGCTGGTCCAGCGACCCCACGTGCCGTCCGGACCCGTCAGGAGAAGGCACTGGTCCTCGCGCGCGCATAACAGGTCCGACGCGTTGTACGGCTGGCCGAACACGCCGCCCCAATCTGTGTAGTACTCCCGCGTCCACGGCGCGGATGCCTCCCCGAGAGAGAGGCGAATCCCAGGAGGCGATTCCGCAGATCCCGCGGTTCCGATGTCATACGACTCGCGCCACGCGTTGTTATCGCCAAACGCCACCCTCGCCGAAATTCTGTCATTGTAAAAATACATGAAGTCCTCCCAGTCGTCGCGGGGGTCCATGCACGTCAAGTCGCCATCGATGTTCCGGACCGTCACGCAAGGGTAATACGCGTACGGACTGCTCTGCGCGTGCACGCCCTGCAGGTAAATATCCACCGCGCGTTCCGACTTTCTGAAGTTGAACTTGATCTCGAGCGAGTAGTCCGTCGAAGGCTCGAGTGCGTGCGTCTCGGGGTTCAGCTCCACGTTCGGGTGGAGCTCTTCCAGTCTCGCATCCTCCGCGCACTCGTGAATCACCACCTTGGCCTTGTTGTTGTACTGGCGAATCGGAGAGAAATCGCCCTCGGCGTCCGGCGCATACACCGGGAACAGACTCACGCACGTCTGCATCTTGACGTTCGGAGGATTGTCGTCACTGTGATATCGGGTGAGGTCGAGCGCGAAGAGCCGGATCCGGCCCTCTCGCGGGATCGGGTCGCCGCTGCCGCTCAACGAGTGCCTCGGTCGGTTGAAGTACTCGGGCGTGGTGAACCGCAGGCGCACGTACGCGAATCGCTCGTCGAATTCGTCGTACGACCCGAGATCCGCGAGGTTCACCTCATCTGACTGGTGTTCGTTCGAGAGCAGAGCGTTTCGTTGCCAGGGCTCCGTGGCGCTGTACGAGTACATGGGCGCGGCGGGGGCCCTGACCTTCGCGTCGCAACGGTTCTCCCGCGGCGAGAACGCGACGGGAGGGAGGGAGCGGGGGGGAGGGTCGCCGCGCCAATCCGCGGGGCACCACATCACGTCTCCGCCGTCCAGCTCGTCCCATCGGTTAGGGGTCTCGCACGTCAAGTTCCTCCCGGTGGGATCGTACTTTCTCCCCTTCGGTCCGTAGATCGCGCGCATCTCCCCGGACGACTTCTGATCGTTGGCGCGCCCGAACAGCCTCTCGCGAGGACCCGAGAGCCGCTCCAGGTAGTTGGGCGAGAAGCAGCCCCCCCACGCGTCCTCCGAGACCGCACCCGCGGACGGTGCGAGGTGCCCGCCGAGGCCAACGGAGAGGGGTCCAGCGTCCGGCTCGGGAAGCGACGCGTTGAACGCCTCGTAGACGAGGTCGCCGTCCGCGTACATCCGCAGCGTGGCGTGCGTGTTGTTCGGCCGAAGGTAAAAAAACTCAACCTTGGTCGCCTCGCCGCTGAGCCTGCGCCCCGGGCCGTTCTCCAAGAACATCGTCGGCGAAGAGCCGCTGACGCAGCTGCGGTGGGCGAAGAAGAGACGCCCGCGAGTCCCGTGAGCGTACGTGCGATCCTCCACGACGCCGCCGAAGTAGCCATTGCACACTCTACCCGAGTTCGAGGAGCCACCGAACGCGAAGAGATTGTGCGTCCGCGACGAGCCGCCGCTCGCGTCCGTCGCGTTGAACGCGCTCGGGGTGAGAACGTGGAAGCGTGCGTAAAAAACGCGGTCATCCCGGAACGACTCATCCCGGCCCGTGAGGTCCGAGGCCGTGCGATTGATCCCGTAGCTCACCTCCTCGCAGCCGGAATGGTAGCCGGAGTAGAGGCGGTAGTCGCCCTCGTAGTCTGACGCGAGCGCCGCGCGCGGGAGCGCCGCGGCGAGAGCGAGAAAGAGCGCGGCGAAACGCCGCGTCGCGCGCGCCGCGTCGGGAACACCCGCGCGCGTCATCTCGATCACGGACGCGCTAGAGAGCGTGACCGCGAGCGGCTCGCCCGAAAGCGATCAGGACCAGCGAGCGCAGTTGTCGCCCTCGTTTCCCGAACCAAGGGGTCGGTCGGTCGGTCGCGGGATGTCGATCACGCGTCGAACTATCCCCGGGCGTGCGCGGGTGGACTCGCACGCCGCGAGCGACCGAAACGCCCGGATCGAGAGCGCGCGCACGGGACGTCCGCGGAGATGGGTCCGCGACGCCGCGCGCGCGCGTGCGGTGTGCGTGTGCGCCGGGGAGCGGGAAACCTGGCGCGTCCCTCCAGGGTTCAGGACTCCTGGTGGGACTCCGGCGGGGTGTTCAGCATCTGCTAAGTCATCCAGCCAGCAATCTCGCGCCGTCGACGAAGGGCCTTTCGCTCTCTCTTGACGATGTGATGAAGGAATTGCTAGATAGATAGTAGATAGCTTTAGCTATCATAGTAGAGTCTACTTGCTTGACCGAGACGCGCACGTGTAATTTACAGTACTACGTATTTGCGGCCGCATTCGTGACAACTCCAAATCTGAGGTTCCGATTTTTTGGGAAACGTTACACATACAAGTACTGGCAACGGCAACATGCTGTGCACTCGCGTGTCTTGCGGACGCTGCTGATCCGTTCCCTCATCACGCCATGTTTCTCTTTTCGTCGAGCGACTTGCGCTTCACCTCCTCCTTTCTTGCCTTGATCACCTCCGACATCTCGCCGTCGACGCCGTAGTCGTGCTCGAGGATCCACTGCATCTGCGCCTGCGTCATGACGGTCACCTTCATCGCCGTCAACGCCCGGACGTCTGCGCCTCTGCGTCCACCGACCCACTTGTTCTTCACGCGCAACAAGGTCGTGATACTGGCCAAGTTTTTCGTGGTGACCTTCGAGGAGTCCGCGTCCGCGACCTCCCGCGATGCCGCCTCGGGTTCCGCAGGAGCGGGTTTGACGTCGTACTGCCCGTCGGCTTTGATCTTGATCCCCATCTCGCCGATGAACTCGCCCTCGCCACGCTCCGCCACCTTCATCTCCGATCCGTCCGGCTTGTGCACGATCACCTCGCACCGACCGGACTTGATCAGGAACACCTCCTTGGCCCGGGCGCCCTGTTTGATGAGGAGGTCCCCCGCCTCGAGCTCGCGCGTGGGTAAGTCGTGGCTCATCTTGTTCTCGGCGAAGCGGCCCATGCGCGTGCGGTCTATCGCCTTTGCCCCCGCCGTCACGTTCTTATTCGTCGCCGCGCCCGTGATCCACCGATGCTCCAGCGCTTCCGCCGCGGTCAGGCGCTTGACTTTATCGACGCACAGGAGTTTCTTGAGGAGATCCAGCCCTCGCGCGCTGACGGCTTCGCCCGGCTCGTGCATTGCGCCCTTGGCGATGCGCCGGTACATCGCCTGCTCATCCTCCTCGAAAAACGGCAGCTCGCCACACAGTAAAGCGTACATGATGCATCCCGTCGCCCACATGTCCACCGCAGGGGTGTACTCTTGCCCCGTGATCACCTCGGGGGCGACGTACGCGGGCGAGCCGCACTGCGCTGTGAGCTTTCCGCGCGCCGTCTTCATGCGCCTCGCAAGGCCGAAATCGGCGATGCGCAGCGACGACAAGTTCCCCTCCTCGGCCAGGATGAGGTTCTCCAGCTTCAAGTCCCTGTGCGTGATGTTCTGCTCGTGAACGCGCACGAGACCGGTGAAGATCTGCTTCATGATCGTCGCCGCGTTGGATTCGGAGTAATGCCCCAAGTTCATCACCGCGTCGAGGAGCTCCCCGCCCCGCAGAAACTCCATCACCACGTACACGTGCTTCTTCGTCTGGTAAAAGTCATACACGCGAACCACCTGAGGGTGCGCGAGCGACATCGTCAAACGAATCTCGTCCGCGATCTCCTCAATCGTCATACCCTCGTCCAGCTCCGGGTTAACGGAGATGCTCATCACCTTCACCGCGTACGTCTCGCCCGTCCGCGCGTGCGTCGCGTGCTTGACGACGGCGAATCCGCCCGTGCCGAGCGTCTTGCCGAGCGAGAAATCCGCGGAGAGGGGGGTCACGATCCCGCCCGTCTTGACGTGCTGCGAGGGGAAAACGAGAGGAGAGGAGGATGGAGGAGAGGAGGCCAGAAAGGTCAGGACGGCAGGGTCAGGGCGGGGAGCCTGCCTGGTCTTTCAAGCGCCCCGAGAAAACGTCGGAGGATTGTCGATCCGAACCCCGTTCGAGCGGCGAGGGAATGCGCGGATCGGCGCGTGGAGGGAACGGACGCACCCGCTTGGGCGCGGAGGCGGTGAAGGTCTTCAAGGGAAGCGTGGACAGATCCGCCCCGCCGTTCGCCGCGCTCGACACGGCGGCTTTCTCCGCCCCGGGAGCACCCATATCGATGACGTCGGGGGAACTGACGTCGAAGAGGTCCCCCCGCGCGCCTCGAGGTCGGGCCTGATGCGGCTTCGGCCGAGCCTTCGGGGGTTTGCCCTTTGGCTCATCCGCGCAGGATGAAAAAAGCGCGCCCATGCGCGTCGCCTCGAAGGAAACGTCTCCGGTGGAGCGGTCGCGCGCGCGCGCGTGTGTGAGGCGCGTGGAATACTGCGCAGCGCGCGGCGATTGGACCGCCACGCGACGATCTCGCCGAACACGGGGTCGACGCGCAACGCCGGGTGAAAAAGATCTTTCCCTTCATCTTTCCCTCTACCAGTACTTCTAGCTCTAGAGCTAGTAGAGAAACCAGTCTAGCTAGAGTCTAGCTAGCTAGACTATACTAGTCTAGTCTATTATCTTCGCCGGCCCGTAGAAATACTTGTAGTGACGATGATGACCGACGGTTTGCGAACCGGTTCGAGCCAGCGGCTCGACGTGCGTGTGCGTTCGCTCTCCTCAGAGACAAGCCGGGGGCGCGCCCGGACTCGACGCGGCGGCCGTGATGCCGCCGCCCCCCTCTCTTCAGGAGCTGAGCTTCTCGGCGCTCGTGTCGAACGTGGCGAACGTCACGGGCGAGGAGGTCGCCGCGCTCCCCGATTTCATCCAACTCTCCTTGTTCGACGCGGTGTTGGCTGCCGGGAAGCTCACCGAGGGGATCCTGGAGGCGTTCGCGGAGGCGGCGCGGGGCAACGAGGCGCTCGCTTCGCGAATCGCGAGCCTCGACCTCCGTCCCCTCCCGCCGCGACCGACGGCCACGCGCTCGAGATGGCTGGGGGAGAACCCGAGCTGGTACTGAGAGCGAGACGAGACGAGCGCGAGCGTGTGCCGAGATGTGAGATCCGAGATGTCATGTCGAACACAAACGGTCTACGCGCCACGCCTCCCGCTCGCGTCGCGTCATCACTCGGCGTGGAACATCTGCACGCCTCGCCCCGAGACGGCGACGCTCACGCGCCCGTCGTCCCCCGCGAACGCGTCGAGCCCCTCCGGCTCCGGACACTCCGCGAAGCTCCCCGCGACGCCCCGCACCTCAACCGCGACGCGCGGCACCCCCAGGTCGCGGTCTCCCCCCGGCCGCGGCCCCGCCCCCGCGCCGACCCCGATCACCTCGACCGCGACTCGCCACACGCGAAGCCTCTGGTCGTGCGACGTCGTCGCCAGCGTACCCCCCCCGCGCGGGTCGAGCCACACCCCTTTCACCGCGGCGCTGTGCGCGAACGCGACGACGCGAACGCCCAACTCCGAGACGCCGAGGCTTCCGAGTGGCGGCGACGCTCCCGAGACCGGCGGCGACCCTCCCGACCCGGGGAGGGTCGCCGCCGCGCGCGCTCCCCCTCCCCGTTCGCGCGGTCCCGTCGCGGCGTGCACGGCGACGAGCGCGACGCGGACGGCCTGGTCGTCCCCCACGCTCGCGACGAGCGCGCGACCCGCCGCGGCCGCGCCCGGCGGCGGCGGCGCGAGCGCGATGCCGTTGACCCCAGACTGGTGCGCCCGCGGGAAGAGCGCGACGGGCGCGAGCGAGGGGGCGGCGGCGCGCGCGTTCGCGTCGCCGCCGAGCCCGTCGGGCTCGGGCCCGGGCCCCAGGTGGTCCTCCAGCGCGGTGAGATCCCACGCGGCCAACTCCCCGTCCGTCGCCCCCGTGAACGCGACCGTCGCGAGGGAGCCCCGGGGACCCCGGTCGAGCGCCACCCCGAGGACGGCGACGGAGAGCGCCGGTCGGGTGTGGTGACGCAAGGTCGCGGCGAGGCGCCCCCCGCCTCGGTGGGCGGCACCCCCTCGCGCTCGCCCGCGCCGCCGCGCCGCGTCCCCGCCGCCCCCGCCCCCGCCCCCGCCGCCGCCGGACTCGAGCAGCGCGAACGCCGCGACGGAGCCGTCCGACGACGCCGCGAGCACGACGCACGCGGCGGACGAGTCGGCGCGATTCGAGCCGGTGCGTTCGGAATCGGAGGACGCCGCCGAGCCCCGGAGCGAGGGGCGGGGTTCTTTCATCGCGGGGACGTACGCGGTGACGTCCATGTACCTCTGGTCCGAGGCGACGGAGGCGCGGAGGCCGCCGCAGCCTTTCGTCCACTCAGCGTGGCCGGGCTTGGCGGCGCCGCCGCGCGCCGCGGCGAGCGTCGCGCGGAGCTCCCACGCGCCCGACCGCTCGCCGGGCGCGGGCGCCGCGGACCGCGACCAACGCACGCGCCACGCCTGGATCACCTCCTTCGCGCCCGCGGTGATGAGGAGGTAGGAGGCCGGCGGCGAACTCGGAGCGTCTTCGACGCCGGGGACGGCGCCGCCGAGGCCGCCGCCGGGGCGCTCGGGGACGACGCGCATCGCGCGCACGCCGGCGCCGGCGAAGTGCTGGCCTACCTCCCCGGGGCTCCGCGCGACGCGCTCGCGCGTGTACACGGCTCGGAGCACGGTGCCGTCCTCGGATCCGGTCAGCACGCCCAGGGGGGCGTCCGGGTCGCCCGTCGGGGGAGGGACGATCGCCACCCCGCGAGCCTCGCGTCTGCGCGGGGGGGGAAAATCAGAACGCGCGTCGGAACGCGGGCGTCAGAGCGGAAGAGATGGAGAAGCGCCGCGGGGCGGGGGCGGGGGGCGGGGGCACGCCTCGATGCGACGCGCGACGAGGCGGCGGGCGAAACGCCCGCCCGCGCGCGGAACGAACCGAGCGTCGAAAAGAAAAACGTCGCGACGCCGCGAGCGCGCGCGATTACGCGCTCCGAAAAGACCAAACCTCCTCCGTTCGCGCCCTCAGCTTCGCCTTCGGTGCCGCATCCCGCCGAGGGTCCCGGTCCGGTCGCGGTCGCGCCGCCGCGTCCGCGACGAGCGGGGGCAACGCGGACGCGCGTCCGGACCGTTTTGTATCGGCGGGCGATTCCCCGAGCGTCGCGCCGCTCCCGGCGGCGGCTCGGGGACTCAGATTACTAAAGATATGGATCCTCCTCGGGACGGGAACGGAACCGGGCGCGCGGAAAAGAGAGAAAACCTCGGGACGCCTGACGCGAAAAGGGACGCACCCGTGTGACCACACGTTGAGGGTGCGGGCGTTCCACCCGCCGCTCGCGTCTTTCGCGCCCCTCGCGGGCTCCCCGGCGCCCTCGCGGCGGAGGAGCGCGAGCGTCCCTCCTTTGCAGAAGGCGAACGCGAACCCCCCGCCGCCGTCGCCGTCGAAGAGGAACGAGCGGGGGCGGTGCCAACCCCCGCACGCCGCGCGCATCAACTCGCGCTGGTTGCCCAAATCCAGCACCACGAACTCCGTCTCGCGAAATCCCGCCGCGAGGGACGGGAGCGCGAGCGCCGCCCGACCGGGGGCCAACGCCTCGACGCACGTGATCCCGTCCAACCGCCGCCGCGACGAGCACGCCAACCGCCGGGGGGCGAGCCGCGCCGCCTCCGCCGCCTTGACCGACTCCACGCGAAGCGCGGCCGCGTCCGCCGCCTTCGCCGCCTTCTTCGCCGCCGCGTTTCGACCCCTCGACCCGTGCGGCCCAGGGGCGAAGAGCTCGGAACATTCTCGCGAGCTCGAAACGCGCCGTTCGCCGCCCTCCCCGCCCTCCCCGCCCTCCCCCCCGGGGGGACTCGTCCCCGTCGCGCCGCCGAGCCCGGCGAGCGCGTCGAGCGCGTCGCGCGCGTCGGCGAGCGCCGCGGCGTCCGCCTCCTCGCGCTCGAGGCGCTTCGCGTGCGCAGCCGCCGCCGCCACGTCCGCCGCCGCCGCCGGGTCGGCGGGAAGGATCTCGTACGCGCACACGCGTCCGTCGCGACCGCACGACGTGATCTCGACTCCCTCGTAATCCCCCGGGGAGGAGGACGGGCAGAAGTCCGGAGCGCCTTCATCCGCGCCGCCGCCTTCTTCGCCGCCGCACTCCCCTGTCTGCACCCCCAACCCCCCCCCGCGCTCGCGTCGCACGTCCACGAGGGTCACGGGGTGCTTTCCGTGCGCTGACCGCGCGGCGGCGACGAGCCGAAGCTCGAGCCCGTTTTTGTCGCCGTCGCGCGCGAACGCGGCGACGTTCCCGGCGGCGTCGCCGAGCACCACCAGGCCCGCCCCGCGCGGCGCCCTCGCCCCGCGGAGACGCGCCGCCGCGACGACCCTCCGCCGGAACGGCACGCGCGCGATCCCCGCGAGCGCCCACGTCTCCGCTCCGGCGCACTCCGTTCCCGCGGCGGTTTCGTTTTCGGTCCACGCGCGGACCTTCCCCCCGACCTCCGCGACGAGCACCGCTCCGTCGGCGGCGAAGACGTCCAGGAGCCGCCTCGGCGGCGTCGCGCGCCACGACGCGCGCTCGATCGCGGAGGACCGAGCGCCTCGGGGGTCGATCTCGAGGATCACGACGCGCCCGGATGCCTCCCCGAGCGCGAGACGGTTCGCCCCTAGGCGCGCGAGGGAGACAATCGCGGCGCCGTCCGGCGTCTGGAACGCGAGGGCGCGCGCGAGTCCTCGCCCGGCCTCCGGCGACGGCGATCCGGGCAGCCCCCGGGGGGGGAAATCGAGCCGTTCGAGCCTCCCGCGCGTCGACCCGACGAACAGCGCGTCGGGGGAAGCGAGCGCGAGCGCGCTCACCTTCGCGGCGCCCGAATCCGACGAAGACGGCTCGAACGCCGGCGCGGTTTGCGCGGCGTTTTCGGCGTTTCCGGGGGCGACGAGCGCGCGATGTTCGACCGCTCCGGCGGCGCTTTTCGTCTCCGACTTCGCGACGTACTCGGCGAGGTCCCAGAGCTTGATCGAGGCGTCGGCGCCAGCGGTGACGAGGACGTCCGAGCCGTCCGGCGCCCTGAGCGTCGTCGCGCGCCAGATCCCGCGGCCCCTGTGCCCGCGGAGCGTCGCGACGGGGGTCTCCAGCGCGGGGACCCCGGTGTCGGCGCGCCGCGCCCACAGCCGGGCGGCGCAATCCTCCCCCGCCGTCACCAGAAGCGGCGCCGAGGCCCCGCCGGCCGCGCGGCCCACCGGGCGGCAGTCCCACACCCGCGCGGCGTGGCCGTACGCCGTCGCCAGCGGCGCGACGATGGTGGGCGGCGCGGGGGGGGCGGACGGCGCGTCACGTGGACGCGGGGGGACGGCCCACGCCCGCGCCGTGCGATCGTCGGAAGTGGAGAACACGAGGTCGCCCCCCGCGCCGTGACGCGCCGCCGCCGCAGCTGCCTCGTCCTCGAAATCGGACGCCCACGTCACGCGCATCACGCTCCCGTCGTGGCCGCGGAGGATCGCCCACGGGTCGGGGCGCGACGACGCGTCGTCTGAGGCGTCGGAGGCGTCCTCGCCGAGGCCCGGGGCCCAGAGCTGAATCTCGTTGAATATGGTGCCCCCCGCGACCTCGAGCGCGCCCGCGGTGTCGCCGCGGAGGGCGAGGGAGTACAGCATCGAGCGCATCGCACACTCCACGCGGCGCTTCCGCGTCGGCGGGTCGTTCGGGTCCGCGGGGAACGTCCAGAGCTCGACGGCGTTGTCGGCGAGGCCGAGCGCGACGGCGGGGGCAGGCGCCGCGGCATCCGGGCGAAGCGGGCGCGCGTCGTGGACCCAGTGTCCAAGGGGCGGGAGCGCGCGCGAGATGGAGACGTGGCGCGCCGCGACCGAGACGCCGTCGCCCGCGACGAGCGCGACGAGCGCGACGCGGCGCTCGCCGAAGACGACGAACGCGCGGGCCGGGGGAGGAGGCGCCGAGGCGGCGATCGTCGTGGCTTCGTCGCCCGGGAGGGAGGCGAGCGGCGGACCGCGCGCGGGTGCCAGCAGCGCGTCCAGGGAGGGGGCGGGGGCGATGCCGTGCACGCGCGCGGCGGCGAAGACGCGGAGCGTCAGGGCGGGGGCGTCGTCGAACCCGCCGAGGGGATCGTACCAGTGCACGCTCGCCCCGACGCCGGCGAGCAGCGTGTCGCGACCGCGCGCCTCGGCGCTGTCCGCGGTCGGCGGCGGCGGTACCGCGCACAGCGCGGTCACGTCGCCGATGTACGCGCCGCGCTCGAGGCGGGCCACGGATCCGAGCATCGCGCCGCGCCCGACCCGCGCACCGCGCGCTCACCGCGCGCTCGTCCCCGGGGCCCACTCGCGCCGCGCCGCGAGTGGTGGGGTGTGGAGCGCTGGATGAGGAGCACCACGACGCCAAGTCGTCGAGACGGCGCTCACCTCCTCAAGAGACTCGTGACGACACGCGGGTGTTCTCATGCGTGAGGGCCCCGCTCCTCATCATCAGCGTCGGCCACGTCGCGAGGACGATCCTACGCCGCGCGTTTCCGCGCACTTTGGCTTCGCTTTTCGATCCGTCTCGCGCCCTCGCTGTCACCGCGGGGCACTGCACGCCGCGGGAGGTTTCATCCGCGCGCGCCACCGCCCACACCTCGACGATGCCCGTTCCTGTGTCCGTTTCGGGGTGGAAGAGCGCCGCGGGGGGCGGCGTCGACGCCGCGCCTTCCGTGATGGAGACGTCCGGTCCCTTCGCCGCGCTCGCCAAGCGCAAGGCGGAGCGCGAGTCCCAGGGCGGGGTCTCCGAGGTGACCGTCTCCGCCGGGCCCACCCCCGCCGCGAAGGCCGCGGCGGACGCGCCGCCCGCACCCGCGCCGAGCGCCGCGCCCGGCGCCTCGAACGGGTGGGGCGTCGCGGTGAACGACCTCGACTGGTCCTACCCCGGCATCGACGGCTCCCCCATCGCCGGCAGCGAGCCGCTCATCAAAGGCATGGACCTCAAGCTCAAGCCCGGGAGCTGCTGCCTGCTCCTCGGCGCCAACGGCGCAGGCAAGACGACGCTCCTGAAGATCCTCGGAGGCAAGCACATGGTCCCGAAAGATAAGGTCCTGATCCACGGCCGCGAGGCGTTCTACGACACCTCTTTGACCACGAGCGGGCAGCTCTCGTACATCGGCGGGGACTGGCAGAGGGACGTCGCCTTCGCCGGGTACGGCGTGACGCTCGCGGGCGACTTCCCCGCGAGCAAGATGCTCGACAGCATCCCGGGCGTGGACCCCGAGCGCAAGAAGCGTATCATCGACGTCCTCGACATCAACCCCGAGTGGCGGATGCACCAGGTCTCCGACGGGCAGCGAAGGCGAGTCCAGCTCGCGTACGGGTTGATGATCCCATACTCCGTCCTGCTCCTGGACGAGATCACCGTCGACCTGGACGTCCTCGGGCGCGCGGACCTCATGGCTTTTTTGCGCCGGGAGTGCGAGGAGCGCAGCGTGACGATCGTGTACGCGACGCACATCTTCGACGGGCTCGAGGAGTTCGCGACCCACGTCGCGTTCGTGGCGGGGGGGCGGCTGCGGTTCTGCGAGGCGATTGAGGACATCGAGGGGCTCCGGGCGCGCGAGCCGGGCGCGCTGCTCGCCACCGTCGAGGGGTGGCTCAGGAAGGAGGCGGAGATCAAGAAGGAGGAGCTCGCAAAGCGCGGGATCGTCAAGAAGAAGGTGTTCGAGTACGCGCGCAACAGCGGATGGGGAGAGGGGCGCATGGCCGCCACGGTGAGCTTTGGGCCGGAGCTCGGAATGAAGCATCAGGGCATCAAGGGGAGCTCAAACGCCGTCATGCGAAACTGAGCGCCCCGACGGACACGGAAAGGTGGCGGCGAAATCGCCACGCTCAGAGACCCGCGGCACACGATATCGCAGAGAGTCGTGATGTTATGATATCCACACTTATAGAGTCATCAAGCAGCATCGCCCCGACGATATCTCATACGACGGCGCCGCGCCGTCGCCCCGCCAACGCGTCACCGCAAGCCGAACTTTCTCCTCAGTTCTTCGTTCTCCGCTTTGAGCGCTCTGATCTTGCCCTCGCGCTCCGAGCGCGCGGTCGCGAGGCGCGTCTCCACGTCACGCATCGCGCGCTCCCTCGCCGCCTCCCGCGCCGCCGCGTCGGCGCTCATCCTGTCTTCGGCGTCGCGCTCGAATCGCTCCGCCGCCGTCTTGGCGGCGGCGGCGGCGAGTGAGCGCGCGGCGTTGCCGAGAGGGGTTCCCTCGGGCGCTCTCGCCGCGAGGTCCAGGGGGGTGACGCCGTCCGCTCCGCCGCGCCGAGTGAGGTCCGCGCCCGCGGCGACGAGGGCCTCGACGATTTCGGGGTGGTCCCCGCGAAGGGCGGCGAGGAGGGGGTTGTCCCCGGCTGCCGCGGCGTCCACCGGGCGCGGCGCGCGATCGGGATTCGCGCCCGCGTCCAGGAGAGCGGCGACGACGGGCGCGAAGCCGCGCGAAGCGGCGGCGACGAGCGCCGTCTCGTCGTCGAGCTCGCACGCGTCAAGGGAAGGGTCGGAGGAGAGCAGATCGCGCGCGGCGTCCGCGTCGCCCTCCCGCGCAGCGAGGACCAGGGCGTCGCCGGGTGAAACCATCTGGGGAGGGAAGAAGGGTGCCCAGTTCTTCTTCGTCAGGGGTCCACGAGGGGTGGGGGGGGCAGAGGGTAGCCCGGGGCTCGCGAACCCTCGGACGAAACCGCGCGCGCACCTCGAATCTCCTGTTCATGTCGCTTCCGCGCGCGGGGTGGCGCCCGGGGGTGGCGCCTCACGTCCGCGCGTCGCACATCAGTGAGATTTCGTCCAACGTGGCTTTTTCGTGCCACTGCGTGAACTCCTCGTCGGAGTAATAATAACTGTGGCAGGATCACAAAGACTGCTGGTCGTCGAGTGGTGTAAAGAACATCTCTTCGGCCCGCGGGTTCGCGCGCTCTTCGGCCGCTCGCGGCTCTTCGGGGCGGCGCGTTCGCTCCTCCGCACGTCACCCCTCCGCCCCCCCCCCGCGCGCGGTCGCTTCCCCCCCTGGTCCTCCCCCCCCTCCCGCCCCGCCCCTCCTCTCCGCG
>MDSW01125411.1_pt1 | contig 23654 bp, 23 predicted proteins | sample 811171 | NCBI WGS metagenome assembly MDSW01 (sample SAMN05326641, study PRJNA326480) | marine metagenome | isolation source: seawater | place: Atlantic Ocean: North West | collected 2012 | reverse complement strand
GATTATGCGTTTTATCAATTATTTTATTAATTTTTGAAATATTCGTAGTATCACAGGCAACAAATATTTTATTCTTTTTCATTATTTAATTTTTTAAACAAATCTTTAGCCATTTTGAAGTGAATAGTTCTTTTTTTTGGCGTATTTACTTTTTCTCCAGTTTTGGGATTTCTTGAAATCCTCGCTTTTTGTATTTTAGTTGAAAATATACCAAAACCTCTAAGTTCTACTCTTTCATCTCTCTTAAGAGTTTGTTTAATTTCGTTTAGAACTATATTTGTAAATTTTTCTAAATCTTTCTTTAAAAAATTAGGATAGTTTTTTTGGAGTTGTTTTAAGAGCTTAGATTTTACAACAGCCAATTTAATAGTCTTTATTAGTTTTAATTTTTTTCCTCATCTTTTTTTTTTAAGTCTTCTGATAATGATGAGAAAGGTAGATTTTTTCCAGATCCTTCAGCTCCATATTTTTCAAGTGCAGCCTTACGGTCAATTTCTTCGAGTAATTTTATACTTAAAACAACTTTTCTTTTTTCATAATCTAATTCAGCTATAGCACAATCAATTCTTTCACCTCCAGTGAAACGAGAGGGCCTAGCATCTGCAGCATTAATTGCAATTTGGGATTTTTTTATAGTAAAATTCATTTCACATCCCTCAGGTTTTACAGTTAAACCTTTATTATCAGTTGAAACAATCTTAACAGTTATTGTTTGATTAATTTTTTTATCTTTGAACCATTCAAATGGATCAGGCTGTGTTTGTCTTAAACCAACTCTTATTTTTTGTTCTGATACCTTTATTTCTAAAACTTTGACTTTTATCTTGTCACCTTTTTTGTATTTCGTAAGTTCTTCCTCGCCATTATTTAAATATGTTAAATCGTTACAATGTAGAAAAGCATCAACATCTAAATCTTGAATTTTAATAAAAAGTGAGTACTCATTTTTATTAACAACTTCACCATCTACAATAGATCCAACAGGAAATTTCTTTTCTAATATCTCAAACGGGTTATCTTGAGTTAATCTATGAGAGATAGCTATTCTTCTTTTTTCTTTATCGATTTCTGTAATCACACACTCAACTTCATCTCCAACTCTAAACATTTTTTTTGCAGACGCATTTTTTTTAGTCCAACTCAATTCACTTGTATGAAGAAGAGAGGTAAGCCCTGGTTCTAATTCAGCAAATGCCCCAAAATCCATAATTTTTATAATTTTCACTTTATAAATTTTATTTAGTTCGTAATTATCAATATGCTCGAAAGGGTCAGGAGACAGCTGTTTGACTGAACACCCAACTTGTAGTTTTTCTTTATCAACAGTGATTACTTTTAAATCTACTTTATCTCCAATATTAAAAAGTTCATCAGCGTGATTTACTCTTGAGTATGACAGCTCGGATGTGTGACACAAGACGTCTAACTCACCATTCACATTAAAAAAACATCCAAATGTACTGTAGCCCTTTACCTCAGCTCCTTTAATAATGTCACCAACTTTATATTTTTCAACAATTTTTGCTTTATCTTCTTTTTTGAAAGATGAAATAATTTCTCTTCTAGAAACACAAGCATTACCCCTAACTTTGTCAAGTTTAATCAGAGCAAATTTTTGTGGTTCGTTCATCAAGTGACTTATATCTTTTAGAGGCTTGTCGCTAATTTGAGAGCCAGGCAAGAACATGAGAGAGCCTGTATCAATATGTTCTACGATACAACCACCCTTACATTTTGAAGTTATCTTTCCCATAATGGGTTCATTCTTTTCAAAAGCTTCAACAAGTTTATCCCACCCTTTAATCTTTTGAGCTTTACTGGCAGAAACTAAAACCTCGCCATTTTTATCTTCAATTTTTTCAAGAAGAACTGATATTGTTTCTCCTACCTTAATTTTATCGGCTAAACCCATGCTTTTGAGCTCGTTAATATCTAAAACAGGTTCTGATTTTAATCCAGGAACGTACAAGAAGCAGTATTTATCTGTAATTTTATTGATTTTACCATCAATAATTTTTCCCTCTTCAATATTTATTTTAGATAGTTGGCTGTTTAGTAATTTTTCAAACTCCTTTGAGGCAGCGTTTGATAAGTCAGAATATATTTCCATTTATTATTTTAATATTAAATTTTTATAAAAACTTGGATCTTTTAGTTAAGTTTAGGCTTTTAATCAATACTGTTTCTTTAAGTATTTATTAGTTTTTGTGAGGTTTATTTAGAAAAAATACAATATTTTAACATTGATTAGGTTATTTTAGCTCCTAATTTTTTGATCTTTTTGATAAAGGATGGAAATGACGTGTTGATTGAATCCTTATCAGAAATATTCCAGTCACCTCCAAAAGTAAGCGCTGCAATGACGCTAGTCATGAAAACTCGGTGATCTTTCATAAAATTTTGAATGTAAATTTTTTTTTCTATTTTTAAATTGGGATTGCCATAAATTTTAATACTATCTTTAGTCAAAAGAGTTCTTATACCCATCAATTTTAAGATTTTTGATCCCCAAATAAGTCGAGGACTTTCTTTTTGATTAAGTTCAGATAATTCTTTAAAATAAGAAACACCTTTAGCTTTTGCGGCTATTAAAAAAATTAATAAAAACTCATCAATAGCAGCACTATTTAATCTAGTCGGGCAATTAATTGCTTTAAAATTCTTTTGACTTTTAACAGTAATATTTCCAATTTTTTCTCCTTTGTAAATTCTTTGTTCTGTAATTTTTATTTTTATACTCATCATCTTTAAAATTTTCAAAATACCAACTCTTGTTGGGTTAATGTTTACATTCTTAATTGTTATTTGTGAATTTTTTGATAAAGCAGTTAAAACAATAAAAAAAGCACTCGAGCTAATATCAGAAGGAATTTTATAATTTAATGGCTTAATTTTTTTTGGTCGATCAATTTTTATTAAATCATATTTTTTTCTTCTATTAATTTTAATAGGAATATTAAGATATTTAAAAAGTAACTCAGTATGATCACGAGATTTTTTTGCTTTAATTATTGTTTTTCCCTTAGTATTCAAGGCCGCAAGCATAATACTACTCTTACATTGGGCGGAGCCTTTTTTTTCATGATAATTAATTGGTTTTGATTTATTTGTACCAATTATTGTTATTGGTAGTTTTCCTGAATTAGTTTTGAATGATGCTCCAAATTTCGTTAAAGGTTTAGTTACTCTTAAAAAATCTCTTTTTGATAAACTTTTATCACCTTTAATAAAAATTTTATTTTTCGAATGAACCAATAGACCAAGGATTAATCTTCCAAGTGTTCCAGAATTACCAGCATCTAGTTTGATATTTTTTTTATAATTGAAACCATTTAAACCTGCTCCAAATATTTCACAAGTATCCTGATAAAGTTTAATCTTAATTCCAAGTTTTTTTAAACAATTTAACGTGTTAATTACATCGTCAGATTTTAACAAATTATAAGATTTTGACTTCCCTGTAGCTTGAGAAGCTAATAATGCCCACCTAATAGAAATACTTTTGTCACCTTCTATAGTAATTTTTTTTTTAAAAGGATTAATAATTTTAGAAATTTTTAAAATATTTCCCATACTAAATTAAAATTAGCTGATTTTAAAAGAGTCACCAAAATAAGCATTTTTTGCGTCTGTATTTTTAATTAGACTTGTTGGCGTTCCCTGGGCCACAACTTTTCCATTATGAATAATTACAGCTGTGTCAACGCAAGCTAACAAATCTCTTGCCTGGTGATCACACAATATAATTGATATAGAGCTACTACTTTGTAAATTTACAATGATTTCTTGAAGAGTTTTAATTGTCATAACGTCCAATGCTGCAAATGGCTCATCTAAAAGTAATATTTTAGGATCAGATATAAGTGCAATAGCGATTACTAACTTCTTCTTTTGTCCACCTGAGAGAAATTCAGCCTTAATATCCCTAATTGGATCTAATTCAAATTTAGAGATTAAAGAGTCAATTTTTTCATTTCTGAAACTTTGATTTTCAATAGTAATTTCAGCGATAGCTTTAAGATTTTCATAAACTGTTAAATCATGAAAATAACCACCATACTGCGGTACAAATCCAATCTTAAATTTTAATGTTCTTTGATAAATTGGGTATTTATTTACAACTTTTGAATTAATAACAATTGAACCAAAGTCAGGTGAAAGTAAACCTGTAATTAAATTAAATATTGTTGATTTTCCAACACCATTTGGTCCTAGAAGCCCCAATATCTGACCATTATTAAGTTTTAAATCTAAATTATCAAGAATAATTTTTCTTCCAAATTTTAATGAAATTTTATTAAGAGTTAATATTGATTTATTTTCTTTAAAATTTTTAATTCTAAATTTTTTTATATTTGACATAAAGATTTTTTATTTAGAATTTCCTACAACTTTGTTTTTGGGACTGTTCATAAAAATTTCTACGTTATTTGTGATCAAATCAAGAATCATATTATCAGCTTTTATATCTCCCTGTAAACCTTGGTATACAGCATTATCATAAATTATCACATTATTTTTACTTAAGTTTAAGTCTAATTTTTCTGAAGAAATAGCATGCTCTAAATATGTTACTTTTACGTTTTTCTTAAATTTTGTATCATAAATCGAGCTATTAAATTCTGCCTCATCTGATGTAATAGTTAATATAGAATTATTTGTATCTATAAAAATTGCTTTAACTACTTTCATTAATACTATTTCGATATTATTCTCTGTCGTAATTTCACTTACTTCTGATGTAATTATATATTCACTTTTGTTATTTAATTTTATTTCGTATTTTAAATTTTTGATTATATTATTTTCATTTTCTATAGAAGCTTCTTCGTTAACGATTAAGTCAACTATGTTTGAGTTTTTTTCATCAGTAAAATAATACTTATAAAAAATTATTGATATGATTATGATTAAAAAAAAAGAAATAATTGAATATATCTTTTCATCTATAATTTAACTTAGATTATTTAATAGATGATGGATATGCAAAACACCAATAGTTTTCTTCCTATTATCATTCTTGTAAATACATACATTTGTAATTTTCTTTTTATTCATTTGAGATAAAACTTCAGAAGCGAGTGTATTTTTATCTATTTTATAAGGGTTCTTAGTCATATATGTTTTTATCTTAATATTTTCTATTTTTCTTTTTTTTTGCATTAATCTTTTTAAATCACCATCTGTAAAGACACCTGTTGTTAAACCCAAATTATTTGTAATTACTAAAAAACCAAGTTTTTTATTATTCAAAACTTTTAAAGCTTTTTTCATTGGTTCATTTTCATTAATAAATGGGATTTTATTTTTAGTAAGCATTAAATCACCAGCAGTTTTTAATTTTGTACTTAAGGATCCACTTGGGTGATATTTTTTAAAATCTAATTTTCCAAATTTTTTTTTTTTCATCAAAGCTACTGACAAGGCATCACCAACAGCCAATTGAATGGTAGTACTAGATGTAGGCACAATACCATCTCCAGATTCTATCACCTCTGGAATTAGTAATTTTATGTTTGAAGATTTGTATAAATTAGAATTTTTATTAGAGACAATTCCAATTAAAAGAATTTTATTTAATTTCGCATATTTAATAATATTTTTTAATTCAGAGGTATTTCCAGAATAACTAATTAGAATCAAAACATCTTTTTTTGTTATACGGCCAAGGTCACCGTGTGAACAATCACTTGCAGACACAGAAAAGGATGGTGTACCTACTGATGATAAAGTCGCAGAAATTTTTGATGCAATTATTCCACTTTTTCCTACCCCACAGATTATTACTTTTGATTTACATTTTATTATAGCTTTAACTGCATTATCAAAAGATTGATTAATTGAAGCTTTTAATTTTTTGAGAGCTTTGATTTGTAAATTTATTACGTCTTTACCAATTTCATTAATTTCATTTTTCATTTTAATGGGACCAAATATCCTCTTTGAATAAGGCCAAATCAAGATCAACTCTTGTCTTTAAAAATTTTAAACAATCTTGATATAAATTAACTCTATTTTCTCTCTCTAAAATTTTATTTAATTCTTCGTGTATTTTATGTAAATAAATTACATCATTACTACAGTATTTTAATTGTTGTTGTGATAAAGTGCCCCCAAAATCAGAACTTTGAAATTGTTTGCTAATTTCTACATTCATGAATTCTTTAATTAATGTTTTTAATGAGTGATTATCTGAATATGATCGTGCAAGCTTTGAGGCAATTTTGGTATCAAGTATATTGTTAGTATCTGTTTTAAGATAATGTTTAATATGAGCCAAGTCAGCCCTTCCATAATGAAAAATTTTAGTAATGGAATTATCTGCTAAAATTTTAACTAAGTTTGGTGCATTATAGTTTGATCTGTCTAATTGAATAATGTGAGCGTCGAAATTTCCTGAAGAAATTTGTATCAAACATAGAGGATCACGTCTAACATTCAAACCCATGAATTCACCATCCACAGCTAATACGTTGCCTAAATTTAAATCATCTGGTAAATCATTTTTATGCAGTTTAATTTCAATATTCATTTATTAAATATATATATATGAAAGCAAAAAATTGTCTAATATTTGGTGGAAGTGGTCAGATCGGTAGGCATCTGATTAGGAAGCTAACAAGGAATAACATTAGGGTTACTGTAGTAACACGAAATATTCATCAAAAAAGCTATATTATAAAAACCCAGGCAAATGCTGGTTATGTTGAGATTGTAGAATCAAATATTTTTGATGAAAAAAAAATAAGAAAATGTTTTGAAACTGCAGATATTTGTATAAATTTAGTTGGTATTCTTTTTGAGAAAAAAAAAGGAAATACTTTTAAAAACATTCACTCAATTTTTCCATCAATATTAGCCAAACTTTGCTCCGAGTATAAGTTAAAAAATTTTATTCATCTATCGGCTCTCGGTATAAATGAAGCAAAAGACTCTAATTATGCAAAAAGCAAACTAGAGGGAGAAAAAAATATTTTGACTAATTTTCCTCTTGCCACAATACTTAGACCTTCGGTTGTCTATTCAGTCGATGATAATTTCACTACAAATTTTATGACTTTATTAAATAGGTTGCCTTTTTTCCCACTTTATTATTCTGGAAAGACAAAATTTATGCCAATTCATAGTTCTGATTTAACTGATATCATTTATCATGTTATTAAAAATAATTTACATTCAAAAATAATTGAATGTGTTGGGCCAGAAACATTTACTTTTAAGCAAATCTTACAAAAACTTCTTAAATTGATTGATAAAAAAAGAATTTTATTTCCATTACCACTACCAATGGCAAAATTATCTGCAAGTTTCTTTCAGTTAATGCCAAAACCTTTGTTAACTTTAGATCAATTATATCTTCTAAAGTATGATAATATTTTATCAGGAAGATATTCATCTAACTTTGATATTGGTCTTCCGAGCAAACGTTATTTTGATAAAGAAGTAAATGAATACTGCTATATGTGGAAAGATGGGGGGCAATTTTCAAAAAAAAAAGAGTAAATTAAAAAAATTTTTCTTTATGCTGATTTAATCTTTTTCTCTATATATTCTGGAACTTCATCCTTCTCTGAACTTTCATCTTTTTTACCTTTTGGTTGATAAGCGTAAAGTAAATGAAGTTTACAATAAGAAAAATCTTTAAGAGAAGATCTCCCACAAAAATAAAAATTTTTTTCATTTGGATGATTTATCGGCCACTTACAAAGACTTTCATCTAGCTCCTCAAGTTGTTTTGGATTTTCAGGTTCAAAATCCTTATCAATCAGTAGAGATCTAAATTTACTTTTTCTTCCTCTTTTAGAATTTGCATTTTTTATCTCAGAAGAATTTTCAAAACTTTGATTAGATGTAGCTTTTCTTGTTTTAATCTTAGCAGATAGATTCAATCTAAAGCTTTTTCCAATAACAGCATTCCTTGAAACACCCCCAATTATTTCAGCTATTTGGCTTGCAGTTTTTCCAGATCCCCAAAGCTCTTTAAGTTTCGCTACTTTTTCATCAGTCCAACTCATATAAATCTATATAATGTGTTTCAATAATTAATCAACACAATATAATGTTATAAAATGTTTTAAAACAATGAAATTATTGAAGTTATTAACATTAACGAAAAAAATTATTTTGTTAGATTTTCAATCCCAACTTGTATTTAATATTTTTGTTTATACAAAGTTTCAAAAATAAAAATTATGAGTTTTTTAGCAAAAAATTACAATAGAAAAAAACTTTCATTTAATAAAGGTAGAGGAAGTTATTTGTTTTCAACTAAAGGAATAAAATACTTAGATTTCATTCAGGGGATAGCTGTAAATTCACTAGGTCATGCACACCCAAAATTAATTAAAGCTATGAATTTTCAAGCAAAAAAACTTTGGCATGTTTCAAATGCTTTTACCATTCCAGAAGGAGAAGAGCTTGCAAAAAATTTGGCAAAGAAAACTTTCGCCGATTTCGTTTTATTCCAAAATAGTGGTGCCGAAGCAACTGAGGCTGCTATAAAAATTGCAAGACGATATTTCTTCTCAATAGGAAAACCTCAAAAAAATAGAATAATTTGCATAAAAAATTCTTTTCACGGAAGAACAATCGCTGCTATTTTTGCAAGTGGTTCGAAAAAAATGACAGAAGGGTTTGGTCCAAAAGCTAATGGATTCGACCATTTTAATTTTGGAGATCATAAAAAATTGAATAAATTAATTAATAAAAAAACAGCCGCAATAATGGTTGAAACCATAATGGGTGAGGGTGGAATAAAAGTAATACCAGATTGGTGTCTTAAAGGACTTAGAAGATTATGTAATAAAAAAAAGATATTACTTATCCTAGATGAAGTTCAATGTGGAATTGGAAGAACAGGAGATTTTTTTGCATTTGAAAAATCAAAAGTAAAACCAGATATAGTTCCTATAGCCAAAGGAATCGGTGGAGGATTTCCAATAGGAGCAGTATTAATGAATAAAAAAGTAGCATCAGGAATGACAGCAGGTACCCATGGATCAACTTTTGGAGGAAATCCATTAGCAATGAAAATTGGTAATGAGGTCTTAAAGATTATTTCAAACAAAACCTTTTTAAGAAATGTGAAAAAAAATTCTATTTATTTTCATAATGAGCTAGATAAATTAAAAAATAAATTTCCGAATATAATTAAGGAAATCAGAGGAAGAGGTTATTTAATTGGAATACAATTACATAAAGATCAAAATATTTTTATTAAAAAATTAATGCAAAATAAATTACTTACAATAAGAGCAGCTGAGAATGTAGTTAGAGTTTTACCACCTTTAAATGTTAAAAAAAATGAAATAGATCAAGCCTTGAAGATAATTAATAAAGTTTGTCTTAAATATTAATTTATGAAACATTTTATAAATCTCATAGATATTCCAGCAAAGGATTTAAGAAAAATTTTAATAGATGCAAAAAAAAGAAAAAATCGTAGAGCAAAATTAAATACTTTAGAAATAGACAAAGGTGCCCCTCTTAAAGGAAAACTTTTAGTCCAAATGTTTGAAAAATCTAGTTTAAGAACTAGATTAAGTTTTTACTTAGCAATCAAGCAGCTTGGAGGCGGAACATTAACTTTGAGATCTAATGAATTACATATTGGTCAAGGTGGAGAAACGCTTGAAGATACAGCAAAAATTTTATCTACTTACGGTGATGGCTTTATGCTTAGAACTGATAGTGATCAAAAGATTGAAAAATTCAAAAATTATCTTTCCATACCTGTTATCAATGGTTTGAGCCCTTCTTCACACCCAACCCAAGTTCTGTCTGATGTTTTTACAATCGAAGAAATTAAAAAAAAACCGATTTCAAAATTAAACATCGCATGGATTGGAGACTCAAATAATGTTCTTAATAGTTTAGTTGCAGCATCTGTCAAATTTAATTTTAAATTAAAAATTGGTTGTCCAAAAAATTATTTTCCAAGTAATTCAGTTTTAAATTTGATAAAAAATAAAAGTAAAAAAATTAATATTTTTACAGATGCAGAAAAAGCAGCAACTAATTCAGATGTAATTCTCTCAGATAAAGTAATTTCTCTAAATGATAAAGTTAATAAAAAGAAAAAGTTATTTCATTTTCAAAAATTTAAGATTACACAAAAATTAATGCGTAAAGCAAAGAGTGACTGCATATTTTTACATTGTTTGCCGAGAGGATCTGAAGTTGATGAAAAAGTTTTTTTTAACAAGCAGTCAAAAGTTTTGCAACAAGCTCTAAATAGAGTACATGTTCAAAAAAGTATTTTATTATATTGTTTTGAAAAACTAAGGTAATGGTTGAGGATTATCAGAATTTTGATTTAGATACTTAATTATTGAAGCCCTATCTTTTTCTTTTCTTAGACCGGCATATGCCATCTTTGTTCCTTTAATCCACTTAGCTGGTTTTAGTAAAAAACCATTCAATTCTTCAAATGTCCAATTCCTCTCATATGTCGCTAAAGCTTTAGAATATTTGTAGTCACTAACACCACCAACCTTTCTTCCAACTACATTGTATAATGCGGGACCAATTTTATTTTTTCCACCTTTATTTATAGAGTGACAAGCAGCACACTTTTTAAAAATTTTTTCTCCACTAACAGCATCTCCAAGGGACATCAGTGCTGCAATGTCAACTTTTTCTTCAACTACTTTAGCATCATCAGAGCTTAAATTACTTGCAACTTGTTCTGTCTCAACTACATACCCCTGTGTTTTGGGTTTTTCTACATGGAAAATTACACCCGATATTTTTCCTATACCAATTACCAAAAGAGCAACCATTAGAATAGCAGCAACTATTTTATTTATTTCGAAAGAATCCATTTTATAAAAAATTGTTTTGAACGTATAACATTATAAATTAAAAATTGCTTATAATTAAATGTACAATTTTGCCTCTGTTTATAGTCTAATAAAGAATAAAAAAAATGAAAACAACAGTAATAATCCCCTCTAGATTATCTGCAACTAGATTGCCCGGTAAACCCTTGTTCAAAATTAATGGTTTATCAATCATCTCACATGTTGTTAAAAAAGCAAAAGAAGCCAACATAGGAGAGGTATATGTTGCAGCGGCAGATCAAGAAATAATTGATGATGTAAAAAGTAATGGAGGAGAGGCAATTTTAACAGATAAAAATCATAAAACTGGTACTGATAGAATTTATGAAGCAATTAAAAAACTGAATAAATCAGATATTGAATTAGTGATGAATCTTCAAGGTGATGAGCCGCTCATGGATGTTGATGATATAAAAAATCTTCATAGACAAATGATTAAAACAAACTCTAAGCTAGGCACTTTGGCTTCGACAATCACAGATCAAAAATTATATGAAAATAAAAATGTTGTTAAAGTAATTACAAAAGAAAATTTGATAGATACTCAATTTCCAGAAGCGTTAAGGTTTAAAAGAAAATTACCGATTTCAAATAAAAATACTTATCATCATTTAGGAATTTATTGCTATCAATTAGAAACGCTTAAAAATTTTATTTCTTTAAATCAATCAAAAAATGAAATTAGCAATAAGCTAGAACAATTGAGAGCTTTAGATAATAATATAAATATTAACGTAGCACTTGCAAAAGTATCACCAATTGGATTGGATACAAAAGAGGATTTTGTGGCTATAAAAAAAATTATGGAATATAAATCTTAATGGATAAATTTTATTTTCAGGGAACGTTTGGAGCATATTCCCACTTGGCAGCATTATCTATTGACCCAAATGCTGAAATTATACCTTGTAAGACATTTGACGAGTGTTTCTTAAAAGCCTCTAAAGATTCAAGTTCTAAAATAATAATTCCTGAGTCAAACAGAATTACTGGCAATATTGGTATAGAATATTTAATATTTGAATATAGATTAAATATTTATTCAGAATATTTTCAAAAAATTGAGCATAATTTATTAGCATTACCAGGTGCAAAAATTTCAAATATAAAAGATGTTTATTCTCATGGACAAGCATTATCACAATGCTCAAAATTTATAAAATCCAATAGTTTGGTTGAACATGTTCGAGCTGATACGGCTGGATCAGCAGAAATGATTTCAAAATCAAAAGACAAAACAAAAGCAGCAATAGCTTCTTTGTTGAGTGCAAAGACTTACAATTTAGAAATAATTAAAAAGAATATTGAAAACGAAAAAGGAAATCTCACAAGATTTTTAATTATGGGAAAAAATATTTCCCAACCAGAGTTTGGTAACAAAAAATATATTACTTCATTTCTATTTAAGTTAAAAAGTAAACCTGCTGCTTTATATCAATCTTTAGGAGGATTTGCTATCAATGGAGTGAATCTAACAAAACTGCAAAGTTATCCAGAAAAGAATTCTTTTGATTCCTTCTTCTTTTTGTGTGATCTTGATGGACATATTGAAGATCCAAAAGTTCAAAAATCTTTAGAAGAATTAGGATTGCATTGCCAAGACTTTCACGTCCTAGGTGTTTTTGAAGCAGACAATAAAAGAGAGAAATAATTTTAATCTTTTCTTGTGGATTAGAAAATATTGCTGTTATAATAGTTTTGGAGGCTAGAGGTGGATGCTGCTTGAACCCGACCAGATCTTAACGGAAGCAGTCGTAAAGACAGTTATTCAGGTTCTAGTCTCCTTAAAAAAATATGAATAATAACTCAAAAGTATTAGCATTAAAATACAGGCCTTCAACATTTGATGGTCTAATAGGTCAAGATGTTGTTGGAGAGACAATAATAAATTCTATTAAGGCAAACAAAATTCCAAATGCTTATTTATTTACAGGCATTAGAGGTGTAGGTAAAACAACAATAGCAAGAATAGTTGCTAAATCATTAAATTGTTTGAATGGTATTGAAAAGTTATGCTCAACTAAGTTATGTGAAAATTGTGAGTCTATCTCAAATTCAAGTCATATAGATGTTTTAGAAATGGACGCCGCGAGCAAAACAGGCGTTGATGATGTTAGAGATTTAATTGAATTTTCAAGATATGGACCAACATCATCAAAATACAAAATATTTATAATTGATGAAGTCCATATGTTAAGCAAACAAGCTTTTAACGCTTTATTAAAAACGTTAGAAGAACCTCCACAATATTTAAAGTTTATTTTTGCAACTACAGAAATCAAAAAAATTCCAGTAACTGTTGTTTCAAGATGTCAAAGATTTGATTTATCTAGGATTAAATCCTCAAAATTATTTGAATTTATTAAACAAATCAAAGAAAAAGAAAAGGGTAATGTATCGGACGATGTTCTTAAATTAATTGTAAAAATTTCAGAAGGTTCAGTCAGAGATGCACTGTCTCTACTTGATAGAGGATTACTGAGTTTAAAAGATAATAAACATTTAGATTTAAATACAGCCCAAAAAATTTTTGGTCAATTTGGAAAAGGACAACTAATAGATCTTTTTGATTTTATTTTGCAAGGGAAAGAAAAAAATGTGATTGAAGTTTATAGACAACTTTATGACCAGGGAGTAGAACCAAAAATATTTATTAATGATTTTTTAGAATTAATCTATTATTTTAAAAATATTGATTCATTAACATTAGAAAGCACAAACTTTTCTTTAAACGACGAAGAATTTTCAAAAATTAAAAAATTATCAAGCAGGATAGATAACAATGTTCTAATTTTATTTTGGCAATTTACTATAAAAACTCTTGAAGAGATCGATGTAGTTTCAAATCAAAACTTAGCAATTGAAATGTTTTTAATAAGACTAATTTATCTTGTATCTTTCAAATCAAAAGATGAGGTAATAGAAAAAAATGAACTACCAATCTTAAATGAAAGCAAAAACATAGTCTCTGATTTAAATGTAGAAGCTGTAAATCAAATTAAAAACGTAAGTCAAGAAAAGAAAAAAAAACCAGAAACACAAACAGATGTTAAATTTAGTGGAAAAGAGACAATCAATTCATTTGATCATCTCATCCAGATTTGTGCAGAAAAAAAAGAAATGAAACTAAAATATGAACTAGAAAAAAATGTAAACCTAGTAAGTTTTGAAAAAAATAGAATTGAAATATCTTTTAATGAGGATTTAGACAAAAATTTCGTTAAAGATTTATCTTTAAAACTTTTTGAATGGAGTAATGAAAGATGGATTATTACATTTAGTAAAATAAAAGGTGAAATATCAGTTAAAGATCAGGAAAAGAATAAAAAATTTGAGTTGATAGAAAAGGCAAAACAATCAAAATTATATATGAATGTAATTTCTAGATTTACAGATGCAGATTTAATTAAAGTTGAACAAAAAAAAAATGATGAGGATTAATTGACTGATTTTACCAAAATTTTAGATAAAGCAAAAGAACTTGAAGTAAAAATGAAAGAAAGCCAAGAGAATATTAAAAAGATTAGAGCTGAAGGTATTTCGGGTTCAAATTCAATTAAAATAATTTTAGATGGCGATGGAGAAATGCAAAAAATCGAAATCTCAGATGAAATTTTAAAGGAGAAAAAATCTATAGTTGAAGATTTAATTGTTGCTGCTCACAATCAGGCAAAAGCTCAACTTAAAGCGAAGACAAGTGAAGAAATTTCAAAAGCAACTGGGGGATTTGGAATTCCTGGATTTAAGTGGCCACTTTAAGTAATGCAAAATATAAATGAGATTGAAGATTTAATTAAACTTATTTCTAAACTTCCAGGTTTAGGACCAAAGTCAGCTAAAAGAATTGTTTTAAAGCTTATAAATAATAGAGATGAACTTGTAAAACCAATGGCAAGTACATTGGCACAAGTTTACAAGAATGTTACAAGATGCAATTCTTGTGGTTCATTAAAATCGAATTCAAATGGATGTATAAATTGTAAAGTTTCTAAAGAAAAATTTAATAAAATCTGCGTTGTGGAGGATATAGCTGATCAATGGTCTATTGAAAATTCTAATATATTTAGGGGATATTTTCATATTTTAGGTGGAACAATTTCTTCTGTAGGTCAACGAAAAGAGGATTTGTTAATTAATTCTTTAGTTGAAAGAGTAAATAGAGAACATATTGATGAAGTAATTTTAGCAACGAGTGCTACGGTTGAGGGCCAAACTACTGCATATTATATTCAGGATAGCCTTAAAAACACTAAAACAAAGATTACAAAATTAGCTCAGGGATTACCTGTTGGGGGTGAAATAGAAAGTTTAGATGATGGAACATTATTTTCAGCTTTTAAAAATAGATCAAAATTAAATTCTAATTCTGATTAATTTTCTTTTTTAGCCTATTTAAATGTAATAAAGGTTCTGTATAACCAGATGGTTGCTCTTTTCCCTTAAAGACTAAATCACAGGCTGTTTTAAATGCTTGAGATCTATCATAATCATCACTCATCTTTATGTAGTTTTTGTCACCCTCATTTTGTTTATCTACAACCTTTGCCATTTCCTTCATTATTTCTATAACTTGAATTTTTGTTGTAATTCCATGGTGAATCCAATTTGCAATATGTTGAGATGAAATTCTTAATGTTGCTCTATCTTCCATAAGTCCAATATTGTTTATATCAGGAACTTTTGAACAACCAACTCCTTGATCAATCCATCTAACCACATATCCTAATAATGTTTGTGCAGAATTTGATATTTCTGAATTAATTTCAGAGACTGACCAGTTTGGCCTATTAGCAATAGGTATATTTAAAAGGTCATCTAATTTTGCTTGTTCACGATTAAGAATTTTTTTTTGCTCATCAAATATGTTTATTTGGTGATAATGAAGCACATGTAATGAAGCAGCTGTAGGAGACGGTACCCAAGCACAATTCGCCCCTGCTTTTAAGTGGTTGATTTTATCAATCATCATTTCTTTCATTTTATCTGGCATTGCCCACATTCCTTTTCCAATTTGAGCTTTTCCAGAAAAACCACATTTAAGTCCTATATCAATATTGTTATTCTCGTATGCGGTAATCCATTTTGAGGATTTCATTTCTCCTTTTTTAATCATAGGTCCTGCTTCCATTGATGTATGCATTTCATCTCCTGTTCTATCTAAAAAACCAGTATTAATAAAAAATACTCTATTCTTTAATGACCTTATACACTCTTTTAGATTAGCTGAGGTTCTTTTCTCTTCATCCATTATTCCAATTTTACAAGTGTATTTTTCTAATCCCAACAATTCTTCAACTTTAGAAAAAATTAAATTTGTGAATGCAGTTTCGTCTGGTCCATGCATTTTTGGTTTAACAATATAAATAGAACCAGTTCTTGAATTTTTCTTTTTTTTTAAATCATGAATTGCAGCCGCTGTAGTTATAAATGCATCCATAATCCCCTCTGGCACTTCACTTCCATCTTTTAAAATTATTGCTGGATTTGTCATAAGGTGCCCGACATTTCTGATTAAAAGAAGACTTCTACCGTGAAGCTTCAATCCTTTACCATCTTTCGAAATGTAACTTCTGTCAGGATTTAGTTTTCTTTCTAAATTTTTACCACTTTTTTCAAACTGTATTTTTAAATCTCCTTTCATTAAACCTAGCCAATTTTTATAGCAAACAACTTTGTCTTCAGCATCAACAGCTGCAACACTATCTTCATTATCACATATAGTTGTAAGAGCAGACTCTGCTATAACATCACTTATTCCAGCTATATCATGTGCTGCACTAAATGCCCTTGGATTTATAATAATTTCAAAGTGAAGATTGTTATTTTTAAGTATTATAGCGCTAGGCTTCTTTGCATCTCCTCTGTGACCTACGAATTTATCTTCATTCTTTAGCTTATATTCATAATCATCTTTTAAAATAATTAAATTTTTCTTATCAATTTTTAATCCAGCAATATTTTTCCAACTTGTTCCATCTATTGGAATGTACCTGTCAAAAAATTCTCTTACATATTTTATAACTTCTTGTCCTCGAAGAGGATCATATCTCTCACTTCCACCTTCATCTGACTCAATTATATTTGTACCATATAAACTGTCATATAAACTTACCCACCTTGCATTTGCCGCATTGAGAGTATATCTAGCGTTCATTATTGGTACTACTAATTGTGGCCCAGCAATTTTTGTTATTTCATCATCGACATTTTTTGTTTCTATTTTGAAGTCTGGTCCTTCATCTTTCAAATAATCAATTTCCTTTAAAAATTTTTTATATTCATGAATCTTAATTTCGTTTCCTTTATTTTTGATATGCCAGGCATCAATCTTTTTTTGTAAGGTTTCCCTAATTTTAACCAATTCTTTATTTTTGGGTGCAAGTTCATGTACAACTTTATCAAATCCTAGCCAAAATTTTTCAGGGGATATGTTTGTGCCTTTTAACAAATCATTATTAACAAAAGCTAGCAATTCTTCTGAAATTTTTAAATTATTGATACTTTGATAATTTGTAGGCATAAAACTATTTTTAAAAGCATAGTAAAATAAGTCAAATAATTAATGGAAGCATTGACATTTTGTTGTCATTTTTAATACTTATGTAATAATTAAGATTATAATGAAAAATTACCTTAATTTTGAAACTGAAATCAAAGATTTAGAAAGTGAAGTAGAAAAACTAAAAGACCCCTTTAATCAAAGTGGGCTTTCAGAAGTTGATACTCAAAAAATTTCTAAAATACAAAATGAACTAGATGAAAAACTGAAGTCAATTTATTCAAATTTAGATCCTTGGCAAATTACTATGGTGGCGAGACACGAGGATAGACCAAGATCAAAATATTTTATTGAAAATTTATTTGAAGAATTTATCTCACTATCTGGGGATAGGTATTACGGAGAAGATAAGTCTGTTTTAACTGGATTGGCTAAATTTAATGGTCAATCAGTCTTAGTTATAGGTCAAGAAAAAGGCGATGATCTTGACAGTAGAATAAAAAGAAATTTTGGAATGATGAGGCCAGAGGGATATAGAAAAACTATACGACTTATGAAATTGGCAGATAAATTTAACATACCAATCATATCATTTATTGATACTCCCGGAGCTTATCCTGGAGTCGGCGCTGAAGAAAGAGGGCAAGCTGAAGCAATAGCAAAATCAATAGAATGCTGCATGAAACTAAAAGTTCCAACTTTGGCAATCATAATTGGTGAAGGAGGATCTGGTGGAGCAATAGCTTTAGCATCTTCAAACAAAGTTATAATGTTAGAAAATGCAATATATTCAGTAATATCACCAGAGGGATGTGCAACAATCTTGTGGAGAGATCCAAAAAAATGTTAGATGCAGCAAAAGCAATGAAACTTACAGCAAAAGATTTATTAGAACTTAAAATAATTGATGAAATAATTTTAGAACCTGTTGGTGGAGCTCACAGAGATAAAAATTTAATCTGTGAAAATCTTAGGGTTTCAATATCTAAAAACTTAGAATATTTTAAGGCAATGTCGGGTGATGAGATTTTTAGTGATAGGAAAAATAAATTTTTAAAGATTGGAAGAACCAAAGGTTTTATTCATCATACAACTGAATTGAGTGATTTAAACATTAGGACAAATCGTTTTGACAAAATTTTAAAATCTAAAAAAATTGTTCTCTCAACAATAGTACTATCTTTAATTATTTTAGTGTCTGCGATTTTTCTTTTATAAAGCGCCACAACAGCGTTTATACTTTTTCCCTGAACCACAAAGACATGGCTCATTTCTACTCATTTTTTTCCCAATATACTTAGGATCAATTTTATTTTGTTTTACTTCATTTTTTTTTTCTATTGGTGCTTCTACAACTTTTAAATTCATCAATAGTGTAATGAAATCTAATTTTAATTTGTTTAATAAATTTTCAAATAATTCAAAAGCTTCTTTCTTATATTCAATTAAAGGATCTCTTTGCCCATAAGATCTTAAACCTATAACCTGTCTCAATTGTTCTAAATATTGAATATGAGATTTCCAATTCATATCAATCGTTTGTAAAAAAATTCTTTTTTCAATTTCTTTTGATTGATTTTCATCTAAAAGTTTAATGCGTTGATTTCGTGACTCTGTGAATTTATTGATTATTTCCTTTTTAAATAAATCGTTATTTAATGTAACAATATTCTTAAATTCAGACTCCTCAAAGTTTTTACCAAGAATTAGTTTGAGTCTAATATCAAAGTCATTATTTTTTGGATTTGATGTTTTAATTGTTTTTAGCTTGATGAGATCATCTATAATTTCATTTAAAAAATCATTTGAATATTCAAAAATTTGATTGCTATCCATAGCATTTTTTCTTTGCGAAAAAATTACATATCTTTGATCATTGAGAACATTATCAAATTTTATTAAAGTTTTCCTTATATCAAAATTTCTAGCTTCCACTTTTTGCTGTGCTCTTTCTAATGCTTTATTTATCCATGGGTGATCAATACTTTCACCATCTCTGAGCCCTAATTTTTGTAAAATATTATTCATCGATTCTGATCCAAAAATTCTCATAAGATCGTCCTCTAAACTTACATAAAAAATTGAACTACCTTCATCTCCTTGACGTCCTGATCTTCCTCTCGCTTGGTTATCAACTCTTCTTGACTCCATTCTTTCAGTACCAATTACAAATAATCCCCCTAGAGATTTTATTTTTCCTTTATTTTTTTTTAATTCATCATCTTTTATTGACCCCCTTTTTCCTCCCAATTGAATATCTACACCTCTTCCAGATATACTTGTTGTGATTATTACTGAATATTCTTTACCAGCATTTGCAATAATTTCTGCTTCATTTTCATGATTTTTTGCATTCAAAACAACATGTTTAATATTTTCTTTTTTTAAAAGTTTTGAATATATTTCTGATTTATTTACACTAGATGTAAAAACTAACAAGGGCTGACCTTTTTTGTGACATTCATTAATTTTTTTTATTATTGCGTTGTTTTTTTCCTCTTCAGTTCTAAAAATTTGATCATTAAAATCTTTTCTTATCATTTCATTATTAGTTGGAATGACTATTACTGGCAGATTATAAATCTCAAAAAATTCTTCTGATTCTGTTGCAGCTGTTCCAGTACAACCACAAATTTTCTTGTAGAGTTTAAAATAATTTTGATAAGTAATTGATGCTAGAGTTTGATTTTCTGCCTGTATATCAATTTTTTCTTTAGCTTCCAATGCTTGGTGCAGTCCGTCTCCAAACCTTCTTCCTTCAAGAATTCTTCCAGTAAGTTCATCAATAATTTTTAAATTGTTATCTTGAATTATATAATCTTTACCTTTCTGAAATAAATGATTTGCACGCAGAGCTTGGTTAACATGATGAACTAAGCTTAAATTTTCTGGATCATAAAAATTATTATTCTTTAATATGCCTGCATTAGAAAATATTTTTTCAACATTATTAATTCCGTCATTTGTTAAAAGAATATTCTTATCTTTTTCATCGATTTCATAATCTTTTTTATTTAAATTTTTTATTAATCTATCAATAGCCAGATATTGGTTGGTTTTATCTTCTGCTGCTCCAGATATAACTAGTGGTGTTCTTGCCTCATCAATTAAACAAGAATCTATTTCATCAACTATTGAAAAAAAATGTTCCCTTTGGACCATTTCATCTCTTGAATATTTCATGTTATCCCTAAGGTAATCAAAACCGAGCTCACTGTTAGTTGCATATGTAATATCACAATTATAATTTTTTTTTCTTTCATTATCACTTTGATCATTATTTATAAAACCAGATGTAAGACCTAAAAAATTGTATATTTCCCCCATTTCTTGTGAGTCTCTTTTGGCCAAATAATCGTTTACTGTTACGATGTGAACTCCTTTTTCCTGTAAAGCATTTAAATAAGCAGCAAGAGTAATAGTAAGTGTTTTTCCTTCACCTGTTCTCATTTCAGCTATTTTAGCCTCATGCAAAACAATTCCCCCAATTAACTGAACATCAAAATGTCTCTCACGTCTTATTCTTTTAGAGGCTTCTCTCACTAAAGCAAAAGCTTCAGGGAGAATATTATCAAGAGCTTCACCTTCTTTAATTTTTTCTTTAAATTCCAATGTCTTTTTTGGAAATTCTGAGTCACTTAAATTTTTGACAGTTTCCTCTAAAATGTTAATTTTTGTAACAATTTTGCCTATTCTATCTAGCTCTTTTTGATTATTAGATCTTATGAATTTTGAGATGAATGTTAGAGGATTTAGCATTAGTTTTTGATTTATTAATTACTTATAACCTTTAATATAATTATTAAATAATTATTTTAAATAGCATGGGTATTAATTTAACAAATTTTCTATCATCCAAATCAAAAAATAAGAGAATGATGGAATTTCAAGACTTAAATCATATTGATGGATTGTCAATTTCGACAGTTAGTGCAAAATTATATAAAAATCCAAGAGATGATTTGGTTATGTTCTATTTTAGAGATGGAGCTAACTATGCCTCAGTTTACACTCAATCAAAAATTATTTCTGAAAATATTAAATGGAATTTAAATCAAAAAACTCAAAGAGTATTTTCATTAATTGTAAATACAAGAAATGCGAATTGTTTTACAGGCAAACAAGGCTATAAAAGTTTAGAAAAAATTGCAGAGGAAGCATCCGAAAAATTGACTGAAAAACAAAGAAAGGATGAAGATCAACCACAAAAAATAAAAACTAAAGAAATTATGTTTGGATGTACAGGTACAATTGGTGAAATATTTCCAGAAGAAAAAATAAAAAATAAAATTTCAGATTTAATAGAAAATATAAAATATACTCAAAACAAGTATATTTGGATGAAAGCAGCTCTTGGAATAATGACTACAGATACTCAACCCAAGTTAGCTATGGAAGAATGCTTGATAGGAAATAGTGAAATTAAAATTTATGGGATAGCAAAAGGTTCTGGCATGATACAACCAAATATGGCAACAACACTTGGCTATATTTTTACAGATGCTAACATTTCTAACAATATTTTAAAAAAACTTTTAAAAAAAAATATTACTTCAACATTCAATGCAATTAGTTGCGATGGGGATACCAGCACCAATGATATGGTCACAATTTTTTCTACTGGAAAGGTAAAACATTCTAAAATTGAAAATATTAATGATGAAAAAATAAAAAATTTTGATGAAGCCTTGAATAAGGTTTTATTAAATTTAGCAAAAAGAGTAGTGGCTGATGGTGAAGGTTCATCGAAATTTATTTCAATCAAAGTTGAAAATTGTAAAACAGATAATGATGCTAGAAAAATTGCTTTTTCAATTGCCAATTCTCCTTTAGTAAAAACTGCGATAGGAGGAGAAGATCCTAATTGGGGCAGGATAATTATGGCAATCGGTAAAGCTGGAGCAATTTTAAATTTTGATAAATTATCTATAAAATTTGGAGATTTAAGTATTATTCAAAATGGTAAAATTAATATCAATTACAATGAAAGTGAAGCATCTGAATATATGAAAAATGATCATATTGATATTGTTGTAGATATATCTAGTGGTTCAAAGAGTTTTACAGCCTATACGATGGATTTAACAAAAAAATATATTGAAATTAATTCTGATTATAGAAGTTAAAATCTATTGAATAAAAAAAAAGAATAACTAAATCTTACTTATGATAAAATATAAGCTTATTTGTAAAGATTGTGAGTCATCATTTGATAGTTGGTTTGGCTCATCTCAGGAATATGAAAAGTTAAAGAAAAAAAATTTTTTAAATTGTCTTAAATGTAACTCAAAAAATGTTAAAAAAACTTTAATGGCACCAAGATTGATAAATAATTTTAAGATTAAACAAAATGAAAATGATAATCCAAAATATAAAGAAATTAGTAAGAAAATAAAAGAATATCAAAAATTTATTACAAAAAATTTTAAATATGTTGGTAAAAATTTTGCTTACGAGGCCAGATCCCTTCATTATGAAAATAAAAAACAAAAAAAAGGTATTTATGGAACAGCTTCAAATAAAGAAATTAAAGAGTTAAAAGAAGAAGGTATAGATACAGAGCTGGTGCCGTGGGTAAATGATAGAAATAATTAGTTTTTTATAAACTTTCCTATGTAATTAACAGATTTATCAGAACTAATATTCCACTCATCTTTAATCATATTAAATTTCATACCATCTATAATTTCTAGTCTAAGATTGTGCTCTTTTAAAATTTTTATCAAATCATCAGGTTTTATAAATTTTTCCCATTCATGAGTCCCAATAGGAAGCCAGCGAAGAACGTATTCAGCACCAATTATAGCAAAGAGGTAAGACTTTAAAGTTTTGTTAAGTGTCGCAACAAACATGATGCCATTTTTTTTTAGGAGATTTGAGCACGATTTTAGAAAATAATTTACATCTTCAACATGTTCTACAATTTCCATATTTAATATAACATCAAATTTTTCTTTAGTATTTAGTGTCTCTGGTGATGCACATAAGTATTCAATATTAAGATTTTTTTTTTTCGCATGCAATTTTGCTACGTTGATGTTTTTTTCAGAAGCATCAATACCTATTACTTTTGCTCCCAATCTAGTCATTGGCTCTGAAAGAAGACCACCGCCACAGCCAATATCTAAAATCTTAACTTTTTCTAAAGGCTTTTTTTTATTTTTGAGTTTAAAAGAGCTAACTATATTGTCTTTTATATATGAAATTCTAATTGGGTTAAATTTATGTAAGGGTTTAAATTTACCTTCAGGATTCCACCATTCTTCAGCAATTTTAGAAAATTTTTCTATTTCTTTTTTATTTATTGTGTTATT
>MDSW01171870.1_pt1 | contig 23659 bp, 20 predicted proteins | sample 811171 | NCBI WGS metagenome assembly MDSW01 (sample SAMN05326641, study PRJNA326480) | marine metagenome | isolation source: seawater | place: Atlantic Ocean: North West | collected 2012 | reverse complement strand
CTTTTCAAGAAAGTACCCTGTGTCAGGGTCTAAACTTTCGGGGGAAATATGATGCCCTTCATCACCAACTCCGTATGCCAGATCAGTCGCAAATACATCGTTTTCTTCAACTGCATCCCCATCTTTACTTGGTCCGTGACTATCCTCAGCGTGCTCGTCATGAGTTTCAGCATCGGATAAGCCTGGGTGCGACGCCATCATCCCCATGTGGGGATCATTGTGATGTCCATCGTGAGAAAGGTCATTCATCACAAATTGCACAACTTGTTCGAAAGCGATCCTTGAAGGGTCTTTCCTACCCCAGTCGGCAAGGGCTGCACCAGCGGGCTTGGCATCCTCAAAACCTGGAATGTCGTGACATGAATAACACGCAAGCTTTCCAATTGTTTTCTTACCAACATAATTAAGAAGCACTTCGTTACGCTCAGCAGCAGCCAGACCGACAAAGACCTCTTCATCTCCAAGAATCGTCGTACCCTCGGGGAGTCCGTCACGAAGAACAGCAGATGCCTTTTGCACTGGAAACCTTCCCTCAAGATAGAGCGTCGCAAGTTCTTCAAGTGCAGCTATCTCATCACCAGACATTGTCGCGGCAGGAATGTCTTCTGGTTTCCAACCCTCTGTTGACTGCAAGAGGTACGCAACCGCGTCCGCGGCCGGATCGCTCACCGACCCATCCTCATGCGTCACGGGATCAAGCAAAACATTCGGCATGATCGTTCGAGGATGATACGCGGCTGGATTGCGAAGCCAACTGTAGAGCCATCGAACGCCGTTCGGTTGACTCGCAACTTTCGCACCAATTCGGGATAGATCCGGGCCATGGTTACTTTCGGCCGCGGGAAAATCTGCATGCTGATGGCATGCAAGACATCCCCGAACTTCCACAACCTTCTTACCTCGAACCACATCTGCGGGAGCCGTAATACCTTGATATGGCTCAATGTACTCAAACGGCTGGCTACTCGACGTAAGGTAGGCGATCATGGAGCGTATTTCGAGAGGCTCATACCGCTCGGATTCTTCAAGACCAGCACCCTCAAGATGCTCCCATAGCCCAAAGAATCGTGGCATTTTTGTAGAAGGCCGAAAGTCTTGAGGATTCCGAAGCCAAGCGTACAGCCAATCAAAGCCAACTTTCGAAGCAACATGCCGAAGACTTGGTCCTACCTTCGGAAACATGCCGGGCGTCTCGGGCGTCTTCAATAGAGATGCGAGTACGTGAGTCCGATCAGTCAACTTCGCGTCATCACCAAGTGCTGCATCTGCGTCAATCGCTGCTCGAAGACGCTGTCGAGCATCATTACCATCGGGACTTGAGATTACATCGGTTACCCAATCATTGAAGGTGCCATCCATTTCCTGTGCACCTGGATCTACAGCAACAGCTTGTGCCACCTCGTGATAATTTGGCTCGAGTCGCATATCCGGTCCAACTCTCTGATCCGGACCTGACCACCCTTTGATCTCATGGCACCCATAACAACCGTACTGCCGAATCAAGTGGTAGCCGGCAACAACCTTAGGCGCTGGAGGCTCCGGAAATCGCTCATTTGGCTCAAGATCCACAACCTCATGATGACACTTCAAACAACTTGATTCTTCGAACCTTTCCGGCAACATCGGAAAAATCCAGTGGTGATTGTTAAACCAACCGTATTCATCATGCCAGACGTGAGACTGCTTCGGCGTGTTTGGTGAATGAGAAGACCACTTGAAACTTGTTGCACTGCCCTGCCCTTGATGGCAGATAGTACATCCAAAAGTCTGCATTGAATGAGGGCTGGAATCGCTCACAAAAAGGTCGAGCCGCGGATGCGTTGCATATGGCTGAGGGACACCTCGCTGAACTTCTAAACGCAAAGGCTCGCCCCATGAAACATTTTCGAGCAAGGCAGCAACTGCCAGCTCACGAACAGACGTTCGCCCACCACCAACCGAGGTTATTACATCTCCACTTTGAAGGCCGGCAATCGCGGCCGGAGATTCGGGCAAAACAACACTAATCGTTGGGGAATCCTCACGAAACAATCCTTGGCTCGCAAGCGAAAAGCCAAAGGCGCGTTCCATCTGCAGCGATTCAGTTTCGGCTCCTTCGGACGCTGGCGGATCATTCGGCGTCGGAAGCACAATTTCAACAATTGTGGCTTCCGGGTAAGCCGGCTCCGACGGAGCCCCTTTTGCAGACTTTGCCATACCTTGGTGGCATGTCGTGCATCGATCAAACCTAGCAACATCACGAAAGTTATTGTTCAGCGTTAACTTCGGAAGCCAGATCTGATCGACTCGTAATGGGCCATTAAAGGCATCGAGTACAGGCAACTCCAAGATCGTCTTGCCTGCATTCGGCGCTCGATCGCTCAGAGTTTTTCGAAGCAGCGTCAAAGACTGACGATGGTCAGCAAGATTTTTCGCCGCAGCATTTTCCGTCGCAGTAATATTTTTTAATGCATTAGCAAGCTCTTTTCGATGTGTGTTCGCAGCTTGAAAAGCAAGCGTTGCATCCGTAACTTTTTTCTTTTGCTCATCAGTTAGAGCTAGCAATTCTGTTTGCCTTGAAGCTCCTGCTTCATTTGAAACGGCCAACTCATAATCAGCCCGCCGCTTGTCAAGATTTGCCTTCTGTAATTTCAAACTACCGGCAAGGTTGTCTTCACGAAACCTGGAACGATCAACGATGTCTTGAAAACGTTGCAGTAAGTCGCCTCGGATCTGAAACCGAATATCTGGATCCTCTGCTTCGCGCAAGCGGCTGACATCTTCTCTTGCAATCGCGGCGGCCTCCGCGTCCTCCTTGACTGAGCCTGCTCGATCAAGAAATTCCGTTACTAAGGCTGGGGCAAGATCCGCCCTTCGAACTTCGGCCAGAGAAGCCTCCAGCTCAATCGATTTTGCCTTAAACGCTAATGAGTCCTCTGAATCAACTTGCGCCGCCGCCGACCACGTTTCGAGATCGCGAAACGTTCTCTGATATTTTTTCCACGGGCGATTGTGGTCCGCGGCAAGCATAACTACGGTCGCAATTAATAACATCACCGCCAACACACAAAATGTGATGTGAAGGACGTGCATGTCTCGCCAAGTTTTTTCTGTAGCTGGCATTTATAAGCTCGCGAAGATTGATCTACTTAATTAATCGCCTTGAGGTTGAAAAAGTCAAAAATTCAACGAAAACTCCGGGATACTGATTATGTACTTCAAATTGACCGTCCAGCGGAGAATCATTTTGAGCGGAAGAGTAAGCATCAACAGCATCAAATTCGACATTACCATGTATCTTATGAAGCCCATTTTGGCATAAAAACCACGGAAGATTGTGACGGCCATCAAAGGCGGAAGAGCAACTAGGTAAGCGCCCATAATGAGCAATCCGGGCGCCTCTCTCAAAAATATGAACCCAATTTGTGACAGGACTCCAGCATCTTGCGGGGCGCGTGGGAGAGGCTGATTAAGCCACTGGACCCAAAACATTTGTGGAAGATCAACATTGTTGAGAACTTCCACCTTATACGGTGTCCAATATTCAAACGGACCAAAGAAATTCCAATTGGGCCCTCTTAGGAAGGTGCCAAGAATGATCAGAGTGATCCATAGCTCAAAAAAGCCGAACTGATAGACGAGGTAGCTGAACTTCCGCTCCTCAATTGAGTAATAGCCATTTCCTTTTTTATTGAAGTCGAGATAAGGCATCGCCATCAAGCCGAATACAACGAGGCTTGGGAGAACGACCCCAGCATACCAAGGATCGAAGTACACCAGCATTTCTTGAAGACCAAGAAAATACCAAGGTGCTTTTGAAGGGTTTGGTGTCTTCACACTTGAAGCCGGCTCTTCAAGAGGCGCGGGAAGGAAGAGCGCCCAAACAAGAAGCAAGGCAGACACACCGACCATGCAAATCAATTCCGTGTACACCAAATCTGGCCAAACAAGCACCTTCTCGTCATTTTCTTTTTCAACAACCGGCAAACCCTGCTTTATTCGTTCGTCGTTGACGACTGCCTGCTTCGTTGCCACCCACGTAAAAAACGCTAGCAGGTAAACAAGGCCAACAATCGGCACGTTGTCCGGCTTCATCACAATGGCTGCAAAGTTTTCATCTGCCATTGATAGGCCCAAGAGGAGCAACGTCAAATTAAACACAGACCAAGCAGCCATTGGCTGAACAAAGAACTTCCGGAAAACAAAAAGGCACGTAAATAGTGCTGTTGTTCCGAGCGTGTACGCCACCGGGCCAGAGAGATAGTTCACAACCCCCCGAGCTGCAGCCGGCAAAACCGGCACCATCGATTTTGACCCAGACAAGGCAAGACTCGCCAAGATCATCATGATGCCGGCGAAAACAGACCACACAAGCGCCCATCCTGGTGAATCCTTCTTCCGCCACAAAATGAGTGCAGCAATGCCATTCATAATCGCTAGGAAGACGTAGTAACCGCCTAAGAACCCAGCGACATCGTTAAGAAAAAAACCACTCGAATGCATTTTGAACGATTACCTTCAGTCGTAACTAAACTTAAGCGGGAAACTCTATTGTCTTATCCAACACAACATCGTCCTCGATTACAGAGGACCACTAATACCACCGTCTTTACGAACTCTCCAAAAATGAATCGCCATTAAAAGTGCAGCTGCCAGCGGAATAGCGATGCAGTGCAGCACATAAAACCGATTTAAGGTTTCTTCACCGACAAATCGTGCACCAAGCAGACCAAACCGGGCATCAGATCCATCTGTAATCATGTCTATACCACCAATGGTTAAGAGCTGCTGGCCAGGCCCTTCATACCCAAGGATTGGCGTCGCACGTGCCATATTCGAACCAACGGTGATAGCCCAGATCGCCAATTGGTCCCATGGAAGCAAATATCCCGTAAAAGACAACAGGAGAGTGAGTAGCAGTAGAATGACTCCGATCACCCAATTGAATTCTCGTGGAGGTTTGTAACTACCAGTCAGGAACACACGATACATATGCAGCCATGTTGTGATGACCATTGCATGCGCACCCCACCTATGCAATTCCCGGAGGATGCCGAGACTCGTAACGTCGCGAAGCGCGAGGATGTCGTTGTACGCCCACTCAAGCGTTGGACGGTAATAAAACATCAAAAGCACACCCGTGACCGTTTCAACAAGGAAAAGGAAAAAGGTGACTCCACCCATGCACCACGTAAAAGAAAGTGCAATTCCCTGCTTCTTAATCGAAACCGGATGGAGGTGGAGGAAAAAGTTCGTCAGCATGACGACAATTCGATTCCGACGATCTAACGGCATCGGATGACGAAAGATACTTTTCCAGATTTGCGAATTTCGGATTGTTTCACCAATGGCCATTGAGTGCAGCCCAGTTTAGTAAGTTAAAAGTGCTCGCCTTGGCGAGTTGTAATATTGTCACGCTGTTACGAACGAAGCCGGGTCGTTCCATTGCCCAAGTTCTTCCTGAAACGATTTACTTTTGTCGACCTCAAGTTGACCGTCATCAGCAATTTTGATCGCATATCGTTCAAGGGGCCGCGGGGCGGGGCCTTCGAAATTGATCCCGTCTTTATAAAATCCACTGCCGTGGCAAGGACACTTAAATTTCTGTTCAGCCTCGAGCCAATTTGGAGTGCAACCGAGGTGCGTGCAGACAGTTTTTAGGGCATATATCTGCTGGACACCCTCAAAGTCTGCATTCACAACCCATACGCCATACTGGGCGACAAATTTTGTTTCAACTACTCCGGCAGGAAACCCTTCCTTACTCCCAACTTTGAAACTACTTGGAGGTTCTGCCAGCACATTAGGGAAGAAGAACCTCGCAAGCCCCATACCGAAAAGTCCACCGGTTGCTGAGAGCGCCGTAAACCCAACTGCCATAAATGAACCAACGGTGTAAGCCAAAAAACCCCTTCGTTCCTCAGTTTTTGCACCTTTGCTTGCCTTAACTGTCTTTTCGCGAACTGGTCGCGGTGGAACAGGTCTTGGTGGGACCTTAGCGACTTTTTTTGCTGCGGGCTTCGCGGTAGGTTTTGAGAAAGCAGGAGCTTCCGCTTTGCTCGTCGGACCTGGTTTTTTCTCAGACAGTGCTGCAGCCAGAATGCTCGCGGTATCTCGCTGCACATTCTTTTTCGCCGTTCCAACAGGAGCAGACTTTGCTGCTGAAGGTTTCTTACTTGGGGCTGATTTTTTCGATGACTTCGGTGCCACCGGAGCAGGAGGGCTGGGGCTCAGGCCTGATCTGGCTGCTGCTAACTTCTCAGCGACGGTCATCTTCTTACCGTCAGCAGGCGGAGTTTCAGTCGCCGCACTACTCGTTTCGGCACCACCTCTTGCTGCTCGCAATTTATCTGCGACGGACATCTTTTGGCCGGATGAAGATTCAGGCGGTGTACTAGCCGGCTCTGCCGAACTGCTTGATGGTTTCACTTCAGCTCTCGCTGCAGCCAACATCTCTGCCACTGACATTTTTTTCTTTTCAGCCATTAAGCACCTTCATCCAACTGATCCTCAAATTCCAAGCGCAGGCGGTACCGTACGGAGCATTTCTCGGTACGATACGGTGCATTTCTGAACTCGAGGCAAGTTTCCAACAACACGCTGCTTTTAAAAGGGCCATGAACCAACCATTTTCCGCAAAAAATCCATTTTCACGGGCCTTGGGGCGACTTCGTGATTTTTTTCACGAACTCTCTTTAACTTTATCGATCACACCGCTGGTGTCAACGTCGGATGGAGCAGGAATACACCCTCGAAGCCCTTATTTCGGGTTGTTTTTAAAGGGTTTTTGAAAACCTGCTCAATTCCCTCAATACTTTTTCCAGAATTAGGGCAGAATTGAGAAACACTGACGCCCTTCACAATACACCAAGAACAGATTTTTTAACCAGAGATATAAATTTTTCATGCACAGATCAAAAAACATACTTGTTGTAGGCGGCGGAGGACGCGAGCATGCCCTCGCTTGGAAATTGGCTCGCGACGGAGCCAATGTCTTCGCCGCTCCTGGAAATGCTGGGACCGCACGCGAAGCGACAAACCTACCTATTCAGGCAACTGACAGTGACGCCCTTCTCGCGGCAGTGAAACAGCATGAAATCGACCTTGTTGTTGTTGGCCCTGAGGCCCCCTTGGTCAATGGACTTGTTGACAAACTCACCGACGCTGGTGTTCGAACATTCGGCCCAAGCGCTCTCGCAGCCCAACTCGAGGGCAGCAAAATTTTCTGCAAAGAGTTGCTCCACACCAACGATATACCAACTGCGACCTATCGGCAGTTTGATTCACTCGACAAAGCCCGCGGCTTTCTCGAGTCCCGTGAAGATGAACCTGTTGTTGTGAAAGCCGACGGACTCGCCGCCGGCAAGGGTGTTTTCGTTTGCAGCAACCGTGAGGAAGCACTTGACGCAATTAACCAGTTACAGCGAGATCCACAATTTCGTACAGCAGCATCTGGCGTGCTCATTGAAGAACGGCTCGATGGGGTTGAGGTCAGTGTCATTGCCATAACAGATGGCCGTACCATCGTGACGCTACCACCGCTGCAAGACCATAAAGCTGCGCTCGATGGTGATCGTGGACCGAATACTGGTGGAATGGGTGCGTTCTGCCCTGCTCCCTTTGTGACTCAGGCACTTATGACAGAGATAGAGGAACAGATTCTCGTCCCAACTGTTCACGGCATGCGTCGACGTCGAACACCTTTTCATGGGATTCTCTACGCCGGACTCATGCTCACGTCACAAGGTCCCAAAGTCCTTGAATTCAACGTCCGTTTCGGTGATCCTGAATGCCAGGCTCTTTGCATCCGCCTTGAATCGAGCCTCCTTGAACTCATTGACGCGGCCGTTGATCGGCGTCTCAATGAAATAGCCGCACCAATATGGAAATCTGGGGCGAGTGTGACTGTCGTTATGGCTTCGGAGGACTACCCCGACACTGTTAAAAAAGGACACACAATTCGTGGGCTTGGTCAAGCTGACGAACTGGACAATGTTGTCGTGTTCCATGCCGCAACAACAACAAGCCCAGACGATCCGGAAACAGTACTCACCACAGGTGGCCGAGTTTTGGGAGTAACTGCTCATGCTGAATCTCTGGCACGGGCAAAACTCAAAGCGTACGAGGGCGTCAAAGAAATCCGCTGGCGAGGCGCATGGTGCCGCAAGGACATCGCTGACAAGGGCTTACGACACGAACAAGAACAAGCGGCCGCTGAATCCACTGATTCCAGCTCACTACCTTCAAAAGGCACGGCATGAAACTGGGTGTTGCAATTGTCGGCCTCGGGGATCGCTGGGAAGGGCAATACCTTCCAGCGATTCGATCGCTTGCTGATCGGTTTGAAGTTCGAGCAGTTTGTGAGCAAGTATCGCTTCGGGCTGCTCGTGCAGCGTCTGAACTTCATGCCGAAGCAGTTGATGGTTTCAGAGTCATGGCTGGCCGCGAAGATGTCGATGCGGTTCTCTGTCTCGGTGACCAGTGGTACGGAACCGCTCCTATCCTCGCTGCGTGTGACGCAGGAAAGGCAGTGTATTCGGCGGCTTCTCTTCCAGCCTGCCGAAGCCAATTGAGTCAACTGTTCAATCGGGTCGAATCCTCTGGCATTGCCTTTATGGCTGAACTGACACGAAGACATGCGCCAGCAACGGTTCGACTGAAAGAGCTCATCGCCACGCAACTCGGACGGCCGAAGATGCTTTTTTGTCACCATCGACTCCCCCAGCCGTCAGATCCGTGCAAGCAATCTGTACGAACCGCAGGCAGTGACAGCTGGGATCTTCTTGAGATGGTCGATTGGTGCCGTTACGTTGTGAACAAGGAACCAACAAGTGTTGTCTCAGTTCACCACACCAGTCGCTGTCAGGATGAACTCTCTGACTATCAGATGATGAGTTTGGACTTTCCGGGCGACGATGATTCCACGACTCGTTCCTTGGCCCAAATTAGTTATGGCCAATATATCCCCTCCTCATGGCAGGAAGCTGTTGCTTTTCGGCCTCCAGCGGCTTTGCAAGTCGCGTGTGAGCATGGCATCGCATTTATCGATCCACCGACAAACCTTGTCTGGTTTGATGAAGCCGGAAGACACCAAGAGGCACTGGAAAATGAACGGCCCGTCGATGAATCAATGCTGCTTCAATTCCATCGATCGACAATGAGTCTCGTTCGCCGAATGGGTAGCCTCCAGGATATTACGCGGGCCCTTCAGATTGTTGACGCAGCTGCCTGTAGCCAGAAAACGGGAAGTCGTGTCTCAACAGTAACCGCGTGAACTGCGTGAGCCTTACTCCGGTGAATCGAGGGCGGCGACTACTAAGTCACCAACCTCACTTGTACTGAACCCCATGCGTCCGGCAGCCTGACTCTGCATTTTTGTACCAGTGACAGAAGCTACGGCCTTATCAATTCGGGCAGCTGACTGGGGATGACCAGAGTGCTCAAGGAGCATCGCCATCGCATTGATGGCCGCAATTGGATTGATCTTGTTCATGCCCGTGTACTTCGGTGCACTTCCACCCATCGGCTCAAACATACTCACTCCACCATCGTCTGGATTGAGGTTTCCGCCAGCTGCCACGCCCATTCCACCCTGAAGAATACCCCCGAGGTCAGTGATGATGTCACCGAACATATTCGTGGTCACAATGACATCGTACGCATCAGGGTTTTTTACCATCCACATACAACAGGCGTCGACATGGTTGTAGTCTGTATTGACATCTGGATATTCCTTCGCAACCTCTTGGAAGGTTCGCCACCAGAGATCGTGACCAAACGTTAATACATTCGTTTTCGCGACAAGCGTTAACGTCTTCTTGGGACTATTCCTGCGACGGGTGTACTCAAAAGCCCAGCGAATACATCGCTCGCAACCCTTTCGGGTGTACACAGCTTGCTGCACGGCAACTTCGTCTGCAGTCCCTTTCTTCAGATACCCACCAACACCGCAGTAGAGGTCTTCGGTGTTTTCTCGCACAACCACAAAGTCGATGTCGTCAGGCCCACGGTCCGCAAGCGGTGTTTCGACTCCAGGCAAAAGTTTCACGGGTCGCAAATTGATGTATTGATCCAACTTGAACCTCAACTCAAGGAGCAGACCTTTCTCAAGAACACCTGGTGCAACATCAGGATGACCAATTGCACCCAGAAAGACAGCGTCTTTCGATCGCAGCAGATCGAGGCCGCCCTCAGGGATTATTTCACCGGTTCGCAAATACCGATCGCCGCCCCAATCAAGCGATTCGACAGTGAATTCAAATCCGTCAAGACGGGCAACTGCATCGAGAACTTTAATGGCCTCCGATGTTACTTCAGGGCCAGTCCCGTCTCCGGCAATGGTAGCGATGGAAAGCGTAGTAGTCGTCATGAAACTTCTCCTGCAGAGGCATTGAATATCCAAAACCTACTGACCAGCCAAAGTTCCGCAAGCGTGACACAAAGTTCCTGCTAAAAAATGAATCCCAACGACCGTACTCGGTGGCTCATCCGCGACTGTGCAAAAAAGAGGGCTCTACATCTATGGCAACCGCACGCAACACGAGATGCTGCGTTTAGGACATGCGAATTGCAAGAATCACTTCTTCAACTGGGGTCAGTTGTCACTAAAAGTAAATGACTTGTTTGACTGAATCCCTAAAGGATTTTGAAGGAAACGCTGCCGACACGCATCACACAAATCAAATCGAAGTGAACGAGTGCCATCGTCAAGAAATGCGGCAAGATCCTGTTCCTCGAGTCTTTCGAGAAGATCGTGCATGTCATCGAGATGATCGTCACCGAGAGATTCACTGCCGGGGGAACAGCTCTCATCATTTTGGGAACCGACCGCAGGAAATACATTGATCTTCACAACGTGCCGAATACCGACCGCAGGGTCGATTGGCCTTTGACAGAAGTCACAAGAATAGTGAAGCACTTTTGCCTCCAGAGTCTGTCGAAATAATAAATAAAAATATAACTCTGTGTCGGGGACTATCTGGTTTTTGACCAGTGCATCCTCACCCAGCCAAGACGCTATCCCTCAAGACGTTATCCTTGAAGTGTGACGGTATCCGACAGGAAAGGCAAGTCATAAACCCTTCATCATTTTGATCTCCCGAATCTCTAGCTCTGCCAGCTTGATTTAACAATACGTGGAAATCCTAATTTGGCAGCAGTTTAAGCGAGTAAGTACACTCTTGTTCGGTCAAACGGAGAAGTAGCTAGCAACACAAACAGGCACACAACGCAAACAGGGCACAAGGATGAGCACCGCAGCAAGCCTCCCGTTTCAACGACACACGGCTCTGGCCATGAGTGTTCTTGTATTAAATCGCTCTTTCGTTGCTGTTCATGTCACGAATGTCCGCAGGGCCCTTGCACTCCTTTTTCGCGATGTTGCAGAAGTTGTGCATATCGATCAGGGCCATTTTTCAGCTCACTCGATTGAATCATGGCGGGAACTGTCTGCTCTCGAAGCACTCGATAGCTCCCCCAATCAGGACTGGATTCGAGGTGTTGGGTATGACCTCCAGGCCCCCCGCGTCATTCGGCTGCCTCGTTGCAACCAACTGCCACGAGAAAACATGCGATTTAATCGTAAGAATGTGTTTGCCAGAGACGCAAACCGGTGCCAGTACTGTGCCCGTAACCAGCCGACAAGCGAACTGTCGCTCGATCACGTGATCCCCAAGAGCAAGGGTGGCCCAACCACCTGGGACAATATCGTTTGTGCCTGTGTCGCCTGTAATGTGCGTAAAGGTGGACGGACTCCACGAGAAGCCGGCATGACTCTCATTCGAAAACCTCGCAAGCCAAGATACAGCCCACTCCTTACCATGAAACTACATAACCCAAAATATGTGAGTTGGAGAAGTTTTGTTGACAAGGCTTACTGGCTTGCGGATCTTCAACAATGAATAGAGCCTCACTGCTATGAGAAGCATGAGGCCCCATTTATTTGTTCTTTACGAATTGTAGCGTTTGCAGGAAGACTCGGTTAACAGAGTGGGTCCTTCTTCTCTGTAATCACCGGCAGTTGCGGCGACATCTCAGCGTTCAATTCGGTAAAGGGTTTCCACTCTTCCGGCAAATTGTCCTCGTGGAAAATTGCTTCTACCGGGCACTCTGGAACACATGCCTCACAGTCGATGCATTCATCCGGATGAATGTAAAGCATCTGGTCGCCCTCATAAAAGCATTCGACTGGGCACACGACAACACAGTCTGTGTACTTGCAGGCGAAGCAGGGTTCAGCAACGACATGCGTCATAACAGGCTAACTCCTTATCAAAATGACCTTAAACCAAACCGTGTGCGACTTCTCGCATCGGTATTCCAAAATTCCAAATGAGCCAAGAAGTCAAACCGTACCGAATGGGCAAAACTTATCGATATCGATGGACGTCTCAACAGCGGCATCGTAGGCAGCACCGAGCCACCTGTCAACGAATTCTCCATCGGATAGACCGGAATCAGAACTTCAACAAGAGTCTCCAGGGGGGGAAAATTCGTCTCTTCGGCACACACCCAACTTGGTTGTTAGCAGAAACAGGGGGTATAGTTCATAAACTGCAAAATTTCTGCGGAGACGTCGCCGTGACTGAGAGCACGAGAAACTTGGACAATGAGACTCAGTCTCACTGCTCCCCTATTGATCAAGCACTCATCAAGGAATGTCTAACTGGTGACGTCCAGGCTTGGACTACATTTATCAGGCGGTTTGGACGTCTTATTCGAGCCGTCGTCACCAAGACCGCGCAAAGACGAGGCTGGAACATCACAGCCGCCGACTGTGACGACATCACAGCCGAGGTCTTTGCCCAACTGGTTTATCGCAATGCAGCCTCTCTCAGACTCTTTGCCGGCCGCTCAACATTGACAACCTATCTCACGGTCATTGCTCGGCGGGTTACCGTACGAGCCATGCTCAAACAAAGCACGCTTCCAAAAACTCTTTCCCAGAGCACCTCTTTCCCAGAACAAGCAGACCGTACTGCCCTTCCACAACAACAAATTGCACAACAAGACGAAATAGAACATTACCTGAAACAGCTCTCAACAGAAGAGCAGGTGCTTCTTCGTATGCACGACCTCGAGGGACATAGTTACAGCGAGATTTCCCACGCAACCGGAATTCCAGTCAACTCAATCGGACCTCGCTTATCCAAAGCTCGTAAGTCCATCCGTCAGAATGATCACGTGACGGATAATGACAGCGGCATGCCAGACGAGAGCCGATAAGGCTCATTGGCCCGGCGAAGCAACAGCAGGTGCGATGACGACTGATGGATCGGCTAAATCGATTGGCTCGTACCCATCGTACGCTGGCATCTGCCAGAGTTGTCCCGGATCAGTCGACGGAACATTTGTCACCAAACTCGTCACCTCAAGAGTAAACTCCACTCCAGATCCCGGCCAAGATACATCAATAAGCCGTGGTAACGCTGCACCCGACCCAGGGTCCACTCTATGTCGTGATGCACGAACACTCGCCAAACGCTTACCAGCGGACGTAAACAAGTGCTGTTCTTCAACGAGCCCTGTAATCGGGTGGAGGATAATCGATCGGACGAGTTGTTCGTCTGAAGAATTAATCGTGCTACGAATTTCGAGTCGACCGTCGGCAGTCATAAATGGCCCTTCATGTCGGTGCTGAGGGCTGAAGCGAACCAGCCCCAACAACTCCGGCATCCAGTCCGCTCGAATTGGTAATACTTGTCGAGCAGAGGATTGTTCGTACTTATCATGCTGACAAAACAGCATAATCGGCGGTTCATGCCGGCGTATCCAGAGCCAAAATAGATCATCGTTACTGCCAATATCGAGTTCATTTCCAGTCAGTGATGTTTGGGCACGTAACCGAAATCGTCTCGGAGGCTCACAGGCAACCTGAGCAGAAAGCCGTGGCACCCCCGGCACGACAAGGACTGCCTGAGTGGCCGCATAACTGCGCACCCGTGACGTATTATCCTCAATGGCCGCAATGATCTGCTCACGGGTTGGCTGTGCCGGAAGTGTCCGAGGCAACGGCATCATTCCAACCTGATAACCACGGATTACATTCGGGCAACTTGCACCACTGCCTGCAACAAGAACAACAGCAGTCACAAAAAGCACTAATGGAACAGACGTTCGAGTCGGCAACTGGTTGGAAGAACTCATGACTCGCCTCCAGACCACAGGAGCGAAGCCAGTCGCTCTTCGAGTGCAGCATATTCTTCGGCTTCAGGCATAGCTGCCACAACCTCGTACAAACAATCTCTTCGACGGCATGCAAGCGACACAACTTCATTTCCACCATCACATGTCTCGCTACTTTCCGTCTCGTCTTGACTGGGGCTGTCAGCAAATCGAAGTACCTTACGACGCAGAAGTTGAAGGGCTAACAGGTAGCGAAGTGACGCTTCCTCAGGCTGACCAGCAAGCGATTCCAAGGTATCCAGAAGAGCTTCAATGGGAGCTAGAGAGACTCCTCCGTCTTCTTGCTCCGGCACAACGCTTCGCCACCATGCAAGTGTTTCATCAGGAGCGCCTGCCCACTCGTCGTGGGACCAATCATAGCGAAGGAGTTTTCCTTCCTCTCGAACAAGCGCAGAAAACATTACATCGCCAGCCTTGAATTCAGAACCGGACTTTTTGCAGGTTGGCGATGGTCGCTGAATCTTGAGGTCCATGTAGATTTTCCATGTGCAAATTCGGCGTTTCAACCGAATGGCATGACAGAAGAGACACGTACCATACCTCTAGAGAACACGCCTTTTTCTCACAAGGCGAGTCGTCAAAAACAGCTCGCCGTGGCAAGATGCGAGAGATAGGCGCTAGCGGCTTGTGAGAATCTCTACTAATTCAAGAAGCCCACCGGATTCATGACAACCAACAACATAATCTGCTGCGTCCCGCACTTCTTGGCGGGCATTACCCATCGCCACACCAAGACCTGCCCCAATAATCATTGGGAGGTCATTTCGGTCATCACCCGCGGCGCAAATAGCTTCAGCTGGAATTTCCCATGATTCTGCAAGTTGGGAAACACTCGACCACTTGTCGACGCCAGCAGGAGCAATCTCACAAAGCCAATCACGATACCGAGGACTGCGTATCGTATGGACAGACAACATGTCAGGGAAACGTGAATTCAGGGTAAACTCGAGCGTCTCCATTTCACGGACGTTTCCCATGACAAATCCTGAAAACGCATCTGCAGGTGGAGATTCACAGAGCGTTGCCACGACCCGAGCCAGCTGTTTGTTTTTCTGGAGGTATTCACCAAATCCGGTCAGCTCACCATACTTATTATGTGCCACAAGCGTTCGACAGTAGAAGTCAAAACCTTCATTGAAACTGTCGGTGTAAAGAACTGGCTCATGGCCAAGGCCGACCACACACTCGAGCACTTGTGAGAGTGTCGTTTCCGGAAAACCCGAGCGAAAAATCGTTTCGTGATGCACCGGCATCTTCACAAGTGCCCCTGAAGCAGTCACGACTGGCCCAACGAGCCCCAGTTCAGTAGCCACAGGAAGGACGTCCCGATATCTACGACCGGTCGCTAACATCACACGTATGCCTGCAGCTTGCGCCTTCTGTACAGCTTGCTTCGCTGCTGCTGTGACTTCGTGCTGACTATCTGTAACTGTGCCGTCTACATCAAGCACTAGGAGTTTGATTGATTGGGGCACGTTGTTTGCTCGTATAAAAAACGACGGAAAATACAGATGATCGATCTGACAATTCAGATATCATAAAGAAGGAGTACACATGACAATTAACACCCCTGACATTCCATTCACACCAGTTCTTTCTACTGGTGAAATACCGGCTGGTGAAGGCCGCACGTTCGAAGTTGCCGGACGACTCATCGCGGTCTTTTTCGATGGTGAATCCTACCATGCAATGGACGATCTCTGCCCACATATGGGCGCATCACTTGGTTCCGGACCTATCGTTGAAGGTGTCGTCACCTGCCCTTGGCATGCATGGCGATTTCAGACATGCGATGGTGCTTGGTGTGATAATCCCGCTCTCAAGGTTGATGTTTTCCCAGTGCGAGTTGTTGACAGCAAGGTCGAAGTGCAGGTGCCAGAGAGCGAATCGGTCGACTGAAACTCTTCCGTTTCCTGTGACTTGCCCGCCTAACAATACTCAACAACCAGAGCTTGAGCCTCGACTTACTTGAGGGTTACTGATTGTCCGGGTGCAGGCACCTGCGGCTCAGCGACCCCTCCGTCACGAACGCAGCTCGCCCATGCCTCTACATCCTGCTCAATAGGAGGCCATGTACCGTAATGACAAGGGATCACCAACTTTGGCCTTAAGAGACGAATCGCTTCGAGCGAATCGGCTGGTCCCATCGTAAACATGTCACCGATCGGGAGAATTGCCAAGTCAAGTCGCCTACCTTGACTGTCCGGCCTGCCGATACGTTCCATATCAGAAAAGAGGCATGTATCACCCGCTACAAATATTCGCTTCCCTCCTATATCGAGCAGCCAACTTGCTGCGGGACCGGCGTATGTACCATCCGGAAGACTGGATGAATGGTGCGCCATTTCCATTTTTGCAGAACCACCCGGCACCTTCGTCGTGCCACCAAGATTCATGCCTACGGCACCCTCGATGTCTTGCTTGGCCAACCACTCGGCTATTTCAAAGGCACACAGAACTGGACATTGTGTTCTTTGTGCAATCGATACGGTGTCAGCAACATGATCAAAGTGGCCGTGAGTGATCAGAATTGCATCACAATGAACATCTGATGCCTGAATGGAGGACGTTGGGCATTCATCAAGAAATGGATCGATAAGAAGCACCCCTGCTCCAGTATCGACAAGAAACGTTGAATGTCCTGTCCATGTGATTGTAACGGCCATTTGTTTTCCCACACCTACGAGCATTGAGACCTAAGAACGCCAGACAATAGAACTTCAATCACCCTTCGGGGCGAAGCCTTTTCATCATGAATTTTTTATATGCCTCTACGCCCGGCTGGCCGTAAGGATTTGTTCCAACGAGTCGTCCCTCGACAACCGTAGCGAGCATGAGCATCTGCAGAAGTTGACCAATTGTAAATTCATCGATTTGGGGCAAGTGAATCGTGGCCGTTGGACGCTTGACCGAGGCATATGCTTCATTCGTACCATCCGTCGCAGCTGCAAGCATCGATGGCCAGGTTGTGCCAATAAGGTCATCGAGCTGATCTTCGTTCCCGAAAGAGCCGCTCAGCGGCGGCAGCCCAATGTGATCACGGCGAGACTCGCCAACACACAAATTCGTAATAATCTTGTCGCGGCGACCATCTTGGTGCTGCTGCCCCCGTGAGTGAAGATCTCGAGTTGTGACTGTAGTAAGCGGTGTCGCCCCCTTTTCATCCTTCCCAAGACTTTCAGAAAGTAGCTGGTCGTACCAGAGACCGACTGACTCAAGCTGGTTACTCCAACTCGAAAGAACTCGAATCGTTGCTCCCATTTTTTTCTCAGCCAAGTGGGACACTGCAACGTATTGCAGCACGGGGTTTTCCGAAACCGGTGACTCACGAAAGCGTCGCGTCATTGCTGCAGCACCCTCCAGCAAACGCACAACGTCGATCCCAACAAGTGAGGCTGGCAATAGACCCACCGCGGTAAAGACAGAGAAGCGGCCGCCAACGCCATCAGGAATACCAAAAACATCAGGACATCCGAGGGTCTTTGCCAGGCTCGCCAGCTTTCCACTTGCTCCGGTTACCGGTACAACTCGCTCTGCTACTCGCTTGGCGTCACTGCCAAGTGATTCAGAAAGCGCACTGAGAAAAAGTCGTGTCGCTGCAGCAGTCTCAAGAGTGCCACCACTTTTGCTGACTACGAGCATCGCCCATTGAGCAAGAAGATCATCCCCGTCGCCTCCGCTTGGGTGTGACCGCAGAACATCGAGAAGGCCCTGGGCAGAATCATTATCAATATTGAATCCTTCGAACGACAGTCGAGGCCGTCCACCTCGCTCTCCACGGGAAAGTTCGTTGTGAAAAGGATGGCAGCATGACTCAAAGAGTGCACGCGTACCCATATAGGACCCGCCGATACCGAGAACGACAACACGATCAACGGCTTCTCGAAGTCGCCGTGCCGTCTGCAGTATTGCAAACAGTTCACTCTCCGGACGACTTGTTCCGTAATCAGCCAAGAGTCGTTCCGGCAAATCAAGAAACGCTGGATCGAGTGACTCTCCGCCAGCACCATCTGCTCGCCAACGTTCGAGATCACTCAGGCTTTCTTCCCTTGCAGTAGAAAGCGGCCCCTCAAGCTCATCCAAATCTACTTGGTGAATTCCGCCAGTAGCAAGCACAGCAGCAGCATCATAGGAAATTGGATCATCAGACGATTTGGATCGAACAGCACTCATAATCGGGATAGCTCTTGAAGGAATGAGAGGAAAACATGGAAACAATGACGCTCAATCTTGAGCATGCTAGGCTTTTAGTCGAAGCGAAGCATACCAACCATCGCATTGAGAATGCGAAACCTTACCGGAGAAGAGTATGGCTCAGCAACTCTTTCAATTAACAAATACAATTGCACTCCTTGCCTGGATCCCCCTGATCTTGTTTCCGAAACATCATTTCCTCCGGGACACGCTATGCAAGCAACTTGTTCCTGGGGTATTGGCCGCTATCTACCTAGGCATTATTTCGTGGAAATTCGCCACAATTGGCCCTCCACAGGATGACGTGATGACACTTTCCGGACTCCGCACGATTTTCAGCGATGACTTTGTATTCGCGGCGGCCTGGACTCATTATCTCGCCTTCGACATGGTGGTCGGAACCGTGGTTGCCCGCGAAGCAGTCGCGTGCGGTATCCCCTGGCCGCTCCGCAGCCTCTCTTTGACGCTTACATTTCTGTCAGGCCCGATTGGTTATCTGACCCATCTCGGCTTCAAGCTTCGCTGGCAGCACGAACGTGAGGCCCCTCCCCTTGCAGACCTCGGCCCTGAAACCGACAACTGAGAATCCATCTGTCTGTTTTTCTACTCGTCTTCTGGAGACCCTGTTGTGACTGAACACGAACTGATCCAAGAACTCAAAAGCACGAATAGCTCCAAGATTATTATGCTCGTTGCAGATGGGCTCGGCGGGCTGCCGTTGGATCCGGGTGGAAAGACCGAGCTTGAGACTGCTGTGACACCAAACCTCGACAGGCTTGCTGGAGTTGGCACAAGCGGCTCAAGCATCCCCGTGCTGCCTGGCATCACGCCAGGTTCAGGTCCCGGACACCTTGGCCTTTTTGGCTACGATCCACTTCAGTTCAAGATCGGCCGAGGAGCACTCGAGGCGACCGGCATTGGCTTTGAACTTGGCCCTCATGACATCGCTGCTCGTGGTAATTTCTGCACACTCGATAGCAACGGACTCATCAGCGATCGACGAGCTGGTCGCATCCCTTCAGAAGAGAGTTTTCAAGTTGTCGAAAAACTTCAGGCTGTTGCAATCGACGGCTACGAAGTCTTTGTGAAGCCGGTCAAAGAACACCGTTTCGTCGTTGTGTTCAGAGGAAGTGGCCTTGATGGCAGAGTTGCTGATACCGATCCTCAGGCTACTGGCGTACCACCTCTCGACCCACAGCCGCTTGATCCAGCAGCGGCGAAAACTGCCGATATTGCAAAAGAGTTTGTTCGGCAGGCCTGTGAGATCCTCAAAGATGAGCCCAAAGCAAACGGTCTGACACTACGAGGATTTGCTGCCAAGCCAGCCTTGCCGACGTATGAAGAACTCTACGGGCTACGAGCGGCTGCAATTGCGGTCTACCCAATGTACAAGGGGCTTGCCAGTCTTGTCGGTATGAAACTTGTGGGCTCACCTCAGACACTCGGAGAACAGGTTGACCAACTGAAAGCCTGTTGGAATGACTACGACTTTTTCTTCCTGCATTTCAAGTACACCGACTCAACTGGTGAAGACGGGAACTTTGCAAACAAAGTGAAACAGATAGAGGAACTCGACAAGATGATTCCTCGTATTGAAGAACTCAAGCCGGATGTTCTCATCGTGACTGGGGATCACTCCACTCCGAGCAAGCTCAAAAGTCATTCCTGGCACCCTGTACCAACTCTTCTGGTTGCTGACCCATGTCGTCCAGACGGGGCAACGGCTTTCGGTGAACGAAATTGCCTCAGCGGTGGTCTTGGGCAATTTCCAGCCAAACACCTCATGCTTCTGGCCATGGCTCACGCCGGTCGTTTTGGCAAATACGGCGCCTGATCCAGCAAAGGCATTATCAGCAAAACCACCAGCGACTCACCCGGGCGAGGATGATCAACGCACAGGATTACACACTATGCATCACCCAGTCACGAATTGCTGCTTTGTTCCATATGATACTGAGGAACCCGAAGCGTCTCGCCATCACGAATCGCTGATTGGTGCGCCACAATTCCCGCAACGGTCATGTTGAGCGCCTGTGCGACATCAATCCATGGTTTTCTGTCCCGCAAAATAGCGTCTACAAATTCACTGGTCAGGTGACCGTGCGAGCCACCATGTGATCCAGCAGCCATGCCCGGTGGGAGTGCTGGCCGTGTCGTTGCCACTCGAACTTTTCCATCCTTTTGACCATAGACTCTACCTTGCTCTCCATGAGCAGATGGCATGTCCCACGAAACAGCCATTCGCGACATTCCTCCCTCAGCTGTCCGAAAGAGTCCAACTTCTGATCCAAATGGGTTTTTGTACTGATTGTTCGCGGGCTGCAGATGGGGCACAACACTTGGGGTTCCAAGGGCAGACACCTCCGTGAAACAGTGTCCGGTTACGCCAACATAAAATGCTGTCGCATGTGTTGGGTACCATTGGGGAGGCAATCCCTTGCGCCAACCGTTTGTATCAACAGTCCGTGTTTTCGGATTGTATCCACCTAAAGGCTTACCGAAGTAGTGATAATATTCTCCCTCGGAATAGACAATCTTCCCAAGGGCTCCCACATCATACCGACGGTGCCATGCGTAGAGATTTTTATGGAAGCATGATGTTTCAAACATCATGTAGTGACGACCCGTCTTCTTGACGACCTCGAAAAGCCTATCGGCATCTTCAAGAGAGCCGAACACTGCAGGCACCGCAGATGCCACGTGCTTACCGCGCTGCAGCGCGGCGATCGCCAGTTCTGCATGGCTCGGTGCATCCGTTGCGATATAAACCGCTTCAATGCTGTCATCATTGAGCATTGCTTCACAGGACTCATACACTTCCTCGCAGCGACATGCCTTCGCCAACTGCGCGCGGCGATCGGCAATCAGATCAGTCACAGCAGCAACATCAACATTCGGATGATCCTGGAAGCCAAATTGTGCACCGAATTTGCATAGACCGTATCCTGCAATACCAACACGTATTTTTCGATCAGAGAAGGGTTTCCACATTCCGTCTGATTCTGCCGCTGGCTGATTCGTTTCAAATCCGGCAATCACTTTTCCAGAGGCATCCACAGGAGCATCATCTGCACGAAGCAAGGAGGGGCTCATGGCTGACCCTGCAGCACCAAGTGCCATTCCTCCTGCGCTTATGCGAGCAAGAAATTTCCTTCGTGAAAGATCAGAAAATTGTTTCTCTGGCACTTTAGGCTCCAGTCGTAGTAGCTTTGAATTACGTTCCTATTTACGCTTGATCCCCTAGCCGTTGCTGCTCAATTCGGGCTCTTGGTCGTTCATCACATAATAAGAGACTGATTCTTATCCAAGCGTGTCTGCCGGAGAATCGGGCAAACACCTGAATTGAATCAAAAGCGTACACTCCTGCCCATTCAGGCTTCTCGTTGGCCTATTTGCTCCTCGTGAGCGGTACTATGAGTGACCACGCAGGCCCGCGGTTCGCACTTTGGCCGCATCGAAAACCTACACCGACTGGAGCATGGCAGCCTGCTTTTTTTTGCAATCAAGCCTTTGCGCCATCGACTCTTTCGAACTCGTGTACAAAAAGACCGCTACGAAGCTTCGGCTCAAACCATGTGCTTTTTGGTGGCATGATCTCATCTGCATCCGCAACCGCGAGTAGTTCATTCGCACTCGTCGCGTGCATGGAAAAAGCAACACCTTTGTCACCCGCACGTTTCTCTAATTCTTCGCAACCACGGACGCCTCCGACAAAAGCAATTCGTGAATCTGTCCGTGGATCACCAATACCCAAAATCGGCGAGAGCACTCGGTCCTGCAACAGAGCAACATCGAGACTTGCTATCGGATCATTTCGATCTATCGATGACTCCGGGAATGTAAGGAGCCACCACTCTCCTGCCACAAAAACCAGAACCTGCCCTGGACTTTCTGGCGTCCCGGCCTGTGCCTGTTCAAGTGAACCAACAGCCCGTAATTTTCCAAGAAACTCATCTGTAGAAAGTCCATTCAGGTCTGCTACAACGCGATTGTAGGGCAGTATTCTCAATTGGTCATGAGGGAAGACAACTGCCAGAAACCGTCCATATTCTTTTTCGTCACTAGCATTTGCATCTGTTTGCTTGGATGCTGTTGCTGCACGCTCCGCCCCAGCTGATCGATGATGACCATCCGCGATATAAAGCCTGTTCAGCTGATCGAATGCCGACACATACCTCGCTGGCTCAGCCACGCACCAGCCTGTGTGCTGAACACCATCTGGAGCAACAAAATCAAACAGAGGTGACAAGTCCATATCAGCCTCCATCATCGAATGAATGGTTGTGCCCTGATTTGGTTGATCACGAAAGCACAAAAAAACTGGCTCGGCATGGCTCGCGGTAGCAAGTAAGTGACGAGTCCGGTCGTCCTCTTTATCTGGTCTTGTTTTCTCGTGCTTTCGAATCTCACCAGACCGATACTGCTCTGCCTCGACGCATCCAACAACACCCACCTGGGCAATACCTTCTCGTACTTGCCTGTACAAATAAATGCTTGGCTGTGACTCTCGCTGAAGCACCCCGTCAGCAATCATGCCCTGAAGATTGTCACTCGCTTTTTCATAAACCTCTGGTGCGTAACAGTCTGTGTCCACCGGCAAATCAATCTCCGAGCGGACGACGTGAAGAAATGACTTTGGTTTCCCTGCTGCACGCTCCCTCGCTTCACTTGTCGAAATAACGTCGTAGGGATCACTCGAGACTTCCGAAGCATCCTCAAATGAAGGTCGTAATGCGGTAAAAGGATGTATCCGTATCATGAAGTCACCTTGGCGGGTTTTGCAGGAAAGGCTTTGAAGAATACCCCCTCTCACCAAGATGGTGCAAACACTGAGAATCTTAGACGGGCAATGAGACACTTCTGAGACAAGATTACAAAAGAGCTGTTTTTTCTGTGCCGAAGTCGCACGTCAAGCGGCCGCCTGCAATGCATCCCGAAGGCTCTTCCCAATGATCGGCGTCTCCAATCTGCTGGTAGCGTATTTGAGGATATTGTGCAGTACGTGGTATATCTGTTACCAGAAGGTTTTTGGAGAACGTACACTTTTTGCTTGCGTTGAAAAATCACGCCCATGGCAAAACAGGACCCATTCGATGATTCGTTCACCAGCAACACTGACAATCGCGAATTTCAATCGACAGACACTCGCTGATCTTCTCCGACCTGTCCTCGATCGTGCAATGAAACAGGGCATGGTCGGAACAAACGTTGTCCTCGAAATTGTCGCCGAAGCACTCAGCAAGATCGGCGACAGTGAGATCCGAACATTCCTTGATCCGAAAACAGGAAAACTCCGCGGCGG
>MDSW01082530.1_pt1 | contig 23663 bp, 26 predicted proteins | sample 811171 | NCBI WGS metagenome assembly MDSW01 (sample SAMN05326641, study PRJNA326480) | marine metagenome | isolation source: seawater | place: Atlantic Ocean: North West | collected 2012 | reverse complement strand
GTGGAAGCGCAGTAATGCGTGCAGCTGACCAGTACTAATAGCTCAATTGGCTTGATTTATGCACTGAAAAAAATTTTTTTGGTTTCGATATACGTATTAATAAATTTTTCATTTATTCTTTTTCAGCAATAATTAGATATATATTGCAAAAGCTATCTGGAAAAAATTTAAATAATAAATTTTGGATAATGTTACCTGAAACAGACAATTTATAACCTTCAATCCTTGCTTTATTCTCATCAAACTTTTTGTGGTTTGATGATCTAAAAAACTTGAATTTATAAAGAAACGGCATATTTTGAACGCTAAACACTTTTAAAATTTTAAATCTGTTACTTTGAAACAAATTAATAAATTCTTTTTTTTTTAGGTTAAGTTTATGAAATTCTTTATTACCTAACTGATTACCTTGATTTATCCAGTCTATAATTAATTCCTGAATATTATCTGCTCTAAAAGAGGCACAAATTTTTCCACCTTTTTTTAAAACTCTGTATGTTTCATTTATAGATTTTTCTAATTCTTTGGACTGAAAATTATGATAAAGGCCAAATGCTAAAATCTTATCAAAATATTCATCTTTAAAATCAAGATTAAGGATATTTCCGTATTCGACTTTTAAACTACGATCTGCTGCTTTTAGTTTATTTATTGCCTCTGAAATAAAGTCTATGCCAACAATATTGTAATTTTTTTCATGATAGTATCTTAAAATTCTACCTGCTCCACATCCAGCCTCTAAAATTCTTTCTTTTTTACTTTCTATAATCATATTGGCATATTTTAATGGGTATTCTTCAGTATTTTGCATTGGTTCATCTTCATTAATAGATGTCCAACGTGATGTCCAATAATCTAGATTATTTTTATTTCTAAAAGTTTTTCTCATATTTCCTAAATACAATTGATCTTAGAATGGGATGTATTACATAATAATGAGAGAAAATTTTCTTTCTTTCTTTTTTAATTTTGAGCTTATCAAAATTTTTTAGCAAGAAAATAATATTTTGTGATCTGATAAAGTCATCATATTCTTTGTCTATGCTTATTATATTTCTGGGAATAGGATATTTTTTTTGTAAGAGTATTTCTCCATCGTCTAAATTTTTATTTAAAATTATTGTTGAACAAAAAATATTTTTTTCTTTTAAAATAGAGTAATAAATAGTTGTACTTCCTTTGAAATTTGGAAGTTTTCCAGAATGGCTATGTATTAGTTTTTTTGTCTTTAAAACTTTTTTATTTTTTTCAATAATTCCAGGATAACCAGAATAAATTATAAATCTTTCTTTTAGTGATAAAATAAATTTTGAAACTTTAGAATTTATGTAATTGGTCTTAAATTTTTTCACTTTACTACCATTAAAATATTTTTTTTTGAAATTTATTTTTTTTGTTCGATAATCTAAATAAATTATATTTTTTGGCACAAAATTATTTTTTTTTAGATGTATAATATACTGCAAAGATCTTGTGGTATTGCTAATTATTATTGAAAAATTATTTTTCATTTATAGTAATTTTAAGATATTTTTCTCTATGTTAATCAGTAATAATAATTTTTTTTTTTGGCAAATATTAATATTTTTTTTATTTTTCAAAACTTTATCTAAAATTTTTAAGATACAATTTAACTTTTGCAAATTATTTAAATGTCTAGATTGATTAATTAACAACCCAAGAGTAACATAAGTTGGTAAACTCGTCTCATTATTTGACATTTTCTGAAATTTTTTGTTGTAAGCTCTTTTTAAACTTAAATTATTTTCAAATTTTTTGTAAAAAATATGAATTTTTTTTTCATTTTTAAGAATTTTTTTTGAATCGTATAAATTTTCAATTAATTCATATGTAGCATCTTTTTTTTTAACAATATCCCTATCATTTTTTTTTTTCTTTATATATTCCATCGCTTTTTTTCTTTGTTGTAAAAATAATTTGAAAAAGTTTTTTTCAAAAATTGTGACTGCTTTATATTTTTTATCAAGACTTTTTTGCAAGAGTTTATAATATTTTTGCATAAATTTTATTCTCAATTTTTTTTATATTCTTTAAAAAAGTTTTTTTAAAATCATTTTTTATTATTACATTCGATTTATAAGGTTCAGGAAAAGGTATATCTTTTCCTACAACATTTTTTTTCTTACTATAAATCATTTTATTGTTTCTAAATTTAAGTATTTTTGTATCTGTTTTTATGTAGATCTGAAAATAGTTAGAGAATTTTTTTCTGTTAATTTTTTGATGATTTTTAAAAATTGATAAAATTGAACATACAACAAGATAACCTTTTTCATCATATTTTTTGCAAAAATTTTGTATTCTTTTAGAGTTTTTTTTTCTATCAACTAAAGAATATCCCAAATCTTTTGAGTACCTTTTTCTAAACTTGTCTCCATCAATCCAAATTATTTTTTTTAATTTTTTTTTTTTTAAACTTTTGATTAAATGCTTACTTAAGTATGTCTTTCCAGATCCTGATTTTCCAATTATCCAAATAACCATTTAGTTAAGTTCTCTTTCGGCTATTTTTATATCATTATGATGATCAATCTCATGCCAAATACCGCTATATTTTACAATCTTCATAGAAAGAATTTTATTTTTTATACAAAGGGATAAAAAGCTCGTCATATCGATTTTTGGTGTATTTATTTTTTTGTAAAATAAATACATCTTATTTAGAGTTTTTCTGTTAATCTTAAAAATACCCATATATTGATAAAGGGGAATTTTATTTTTAATTTTATCTCCTATGTTAATTAATTTATTTTTGTAAGTAACCATATCTTCAGCATCATCCATAACTTTTTTAGTACTCATTCTTTTTTTCCAATATCTAAGCCAATTTGAATTAACTGGCATAATATTTCCTTTATTTTTTTTAAGAATACTAAATATATTTTTATTAAAGATGATATCCCCATAACATATTGTGATCTCACTTGATTTTTTAATATATTTTCTTGAAAGCATTAAACTGTGAACCATATTTGTACTTTTATATCTATTATTAAAAATTTCTTTAAACTTTTGAAGTTTGATAAGACTTGCAAGTTTATTTTTTTTGTAACCGGTTATAATGATTTTTTCTTCAAATCTTTTAAAGAATTTAAAATTTCTTTCAAATATAGTTATTCCATTTATTTTAGTTAAACATTTTGGATTTTCTCTAAATTTTTTTGGTAATCTAGAGCCTCTTCCAGCAGCAAGAAAAACTAATTGCATATATTTTTTATTAGTTCGTAATTATATTTTTTAAAAATTTTATCTCTTTCTGGATGCCACATAATTCCATATATTTTTTTATTTATAATTTTAAAACATTCTACTGAATCTTTCGAACTCATACCGATTTCTTGAAGATTTTTATTTTTTTTTTGTATACCGTAATTATGATAACATTTGGTTTTAATAAATTTCATATTTATTAAATTATTTTTAACAAATTTAATTTTGTTTATTCTGTTGTTATGACCTTTAATTTTTTTTAGCTTATTTCCATACTTAGAAGCAAGAAATTGCGCCCCATAACAAATACCCAGTATGGGTATATTTTTTTTTAACGCAATTTTAAGAAAATAGGTGTCTATTTTTTTTCTTAACAAGTTTTTTTTTGATTTTTTCACTTGGTAAACGTCATTGCCCCCACTTAAAATGATTAAATTATAATTTTTTTTATTATTGTCGTTTTTTAAAATTTCAACATTTGAACTTTTAAAATAATGATAAAAAAAGTTAACTAAATTTAAATCTAAAGATAATTCAAATTGATTAGGATATGGTTCTTTTACAGATGGCACAATGCCAATTTTCATACTAATTTATCCTTTCTATTTTTTTCGAAACACAATCTATTTTTAATGTTTTAGAAAGTATTAAATTATTATAATTTTTTTCACCAACTCCAATTAAGGCTGGTAAATTCATTTCTGCGCATCTAATAGCCATATGAGAATTTAATCCTCCATACTTAGTTATTAATCCTTTAATGTTTTTGTTAAACAGAAAATCATATCCAGGATCAGCATTTTCGATTAAAACTATTCCTTTGTAATCATTCAAAATCTTTTTTTTGTTAAACCTGATAATTTTTGAAGTGATTATTTTATCTGAAATAAAATTTATATAGTCAAATTTTTTTTCATGACAGAATAAATCTTTTGAGGATAGAATAACATCAGGTAGCCTAATTCTTTGGTTTAACAAATATTCTTTTTTATTTTCTATTATTTGTTTTTTCAAATTTTTAATAGTTTCATAGTTTGATAAATTAAAATAAATATCTAATATATTATTAATCTTAACATATGATAATTCATCCCTGCTAATATTATATTTTTTGCCAAATTTAATTAGATTTTCAAAAATCAAGTCTATACTTTTCGAAAATATAAATTTTGAATATTCTCTCTGAGCAATTGACTCTCTCATAAATTTAATTAGTTCACTTGGGTTTTTATAAATACCAATCTTTTTTAATGGTTTGTAAATTTTATTTTTAATATTTACTTTTTTTTGAAAAGAATCGAGTTGTTTTTTTTGGTTGTTAAAATATTTTTTATAATTTTCTTTGTAATTAGGCACATCAATTTCATAAGTTCCAGGTCTTAGGTGTCCATACTTTTTTAAAAAGGATTGTTTTGACAATTTTAAGTAATCTTGTTTTATTTCAATTAAAACAGTGTTTACATTAGATAAAAAATTACTTTTGTCTTTTTCTGTAATATAATCTAAATCTTTTAAAGAATTTAGTATTTCAATAGCTATAAAGCCACATCTAGCCAATCCTGCAAATGGTAATGTTCCATATTTTTTACAATCTTCCACCAACCAATATATTTTATCAATTTCGTAAAGATTTGATTTTTTAATAAGGTTTTGTTTTTTAACTAATTGTGTAATCAGGTTAATATCTTCATTTTTTTTATAAAGAGCAGTCTTATTTAAATTTTTTAAACTTTTATAAAAAATAGAAATTTCTTTCCGTGTAAGAATATTCTGCAAATTTTTTTTAATTCTTTTAAGTGTCGTAAATGTTGCGCATGTAAATAATATTTCAAATTCTATTTTGTCCTGTAAAGAATTATTTTTTTTAAACTTATCCAAATAATATTTAATAATTTTGTTTGAAATTTTTTTGTCCAAGTTCTTAGGAAGCCAGGAGTTAAAATCTATTCTTACATCAACATATGGTGTGCCAAAAAAAGTAGTCATTAAATGAAATTGACTTAAGTCTTCGTAACCATATGCAAGTCTATTTTTTGACCAAACATGATCTGTTATGAGTTCTTGGTAGAGAGATAATGCTAAAGGTTTAGGTTTTGTTCCAATAATTTCTGCAGGATTCCAATCAGGCATATTGCCAAAATATGTAGTATCACCATATAGTCCGTAATGTTTAAGTTTAAGTTTATCTATTTTTTTTGATAATTTGTTTAAATAGTTCTTAGGAGAATTAATTTCTAGCGTGGCTTTTTTTGGAACAATAAGCTTCCTAATCTGTAGAATATTAATTTTATCATTAGTTGTAATAGCAAATTCAATATCTAGATCTATATTATTAAATTTATTTATTATTTCTTTTACTGCAAAATACAATCTCCTAAATTTTTTTGGTATTTTATAATAAGAATTTTCAAAATATATTAATTGTTTTGTATTATTTCTTCCTGATGTAACAGTCTCAGTTTCACTACCTTTATGATAATTTATATTAATACACTTAGCGTAATTTTCTAAATCTCTAGTTAGTATTACTCCAGAATACTTAACTTTTGAGACCATTTTCTGGATAAAAAAATGTTCTTTTTTCTTAATATTTTTCTTTGATTTAATTAATTTATTTACGCAAAGATCAATTGAATCAAAATTTTTAGAATCAATATTTAAATAACTTACATATTTTCCTGCATTTGAGGTTGAAGAAGTATCTTCATTTTCAAATGAGGATCGTATAGCTATTTTTGAGGTTTTGAAAATTTTAGATATTTTATTAAAATATTTTTTTCTATCTTTTCTGTATCTATTAATATTAATCAAATATAATTTTGGAATAACAGATTTTTTTAAACTCAGAGAGGCAAGAGTTTGTGCTTTTGATTTCAATTTGTACATTTTTATTCTTTATTAATTAAATTAAATAGTAATTATAATTTAAAAATTGTATATTTTTTTTTAATTAATAGTAATTAGTTTATATAAAAAAAATGTTAAAAAAAATAGTTAGTTTTTTAAAATATGATGTTCGTACAAAATTAAAGAAAATAGGAATTTATCCAAAGCATGTTAATAGAGTTGGCTTAAAAAGCATTTATCCAAAATTTATATTTTCTCTAATTTATAATGAGAACTCTCGAAAATTAAAAAAAAAAAATTTTAATTTAATTTTCAATAATCAAAATAATATTAATCAAATAAATTATTTAGTTTCCACACCAAGTTCAGGCAGTATGTTTACTAGAAGTATGTTTAAAAGTTACTTAGAAATTTATTTTAAAATTGGAAATGGTGTTCCAAAATATGACAGCATTAATAATCAGTGGATGTTTTCAATTTCACCATTTGTAGGTCCAGATCTTCATAATGCAATAACAAATACCTATCCGCTTGTAATTCCCGAAGCTTTTTGTATTGATAATAATAAATTTATATCAAACGAAGAATTTAATAAGTTAAAAATAGCGTTTGGAAGGTTTCCATTAGGAGATCAAAATTTAATTAATATAAAAAAAATAAGACCAATCATACTTACAAGAAATCCAATGGAACAAATTGTTTCTCATTACATGAATTATGACAAAAGAGAAAATGTTCATAAATCTCAAATTGATTATAAATTACTTGATGAAAAAATATCCATGTATGAGAAGTACATAAATTATTGGTTAAACTACACAAAAGAAAATAATAAAAATAATTTTTTAATAATAAATTACAAAGATTTAATTTCTGATAGCGAGTCAGTTTTTAAAAAGATGTTAAAGTTTTTTAACTATGATTTAGATGAAAGTATTATAAAAAAATGTGCTCAAATTCATAGCAAAGAAAATACCAGGAAGTTAATTGAGGGAATTAAAATTAGAAAAAAAATTAGATTTACTGATGAAAATTTAAAAGAGATGCAAACAGCGCTTTTAAAAAATTATCTAATTGAAAAGTTTAATGAGACAGATATTTTAAATTCATTTAATAAATTAAACAATATAAGCTAATCAAAACATTTTATTTGTTAATGGAGTATTTTTTTTAATACTTTTTTTAGCTTTTTTTCCTAAAATTTTAAAATATTTGTCTGAACTTATGCCAACATTTGGCCTATAACACGCTATATTTTCATTATTAAAAACTTCTTTTTTCTTGATATCTTTAATTGAATAAATTGATCTTCTGAATATTTTGCTTGAATTTTCTGAAATTGGATTTGTTTTTTTTGAATTATAAATTTTATCCATTTTAATAGTCATTTCTTTTAAGTTTTTTAGTTCATTAGGAGTTATAGAAAATGATGAGTCTGGACTAGAAGTATTTCTTTTAATTGTAAAATGTTTTTCAATTAGTTTTACTTTATGACTAAGAGATGCCACTGAAGCATCAATTCCTTTAGTATGGTCAGAAAATCCAATTAGTTCAACTTTGGTATTAGTTCTTATTTTTTCGATATTTTTAAAATTTATATCTTCAAGTGGAGTTGGATAGCCAGATACACAATAAAGTAATATTATTTTATTATGATATCTTCTGATAATTTTTAGTGCTGCATTAACTTCAGAAATTGAAGAAAGGCCAGTGGACATAATAATTGGCTTCTTTTTTTTCGCAATTTCATTAATCAGTCTATGGTCGGTTAACTCGAAAGATGCAATTTTGTATATGTTTGGCTTAAAATTACTAAGGAATTTTAAAGCTCTTAAACTGAAAGGGGTGCTAAATAGTTCAATACCATGTTTTTTTGCTAATTTAAAAGCATCATGATGCCAATCAAATGGTGTTTGTGCTTTTTTATACAAATCCCATAAATTTTTACCTTTCCATAATCCTTTCTTTATTTTGAATTTTTTATTCACAATCATATCCTCAGGCTCGTAGGTTTGAATTTTAACTAAATCTGCTCCATATTCGTTTGCTTTCAAAATGTGATTTATAAAGTTTTTTTTAGACCCACAATGATTTGCTGATACCTCGGCAATAATTAAAGTTCTTTTATTATTCCCTATTTTAAGTTTTTTGTTTATATTTAATATCATTGGTTCACTTTTCTAATTCTCTTACAATAAAAAATGCTTCAGCAAATTTAAAACCTGAACTGGTTCCCCGTGATCTTGCAAGAGTTTCTATAGATTTTAAAGATCTACTATGAGGATAATTTCTTAATTCACTTTTATAAAATGAAATAGAGTGTAGCTTTTCTTTAATTTGATCAGTAATATTAATAAAATAGTTAGGTTGAAAAGATTTATTACTAAAAGCTGCCCAATCAGTACTAGACAATACTTCAAAAGATAATATTTTTTCTACTGGATTTTTCTTTAAGGGCCTACATGCAGTAATAGTAGATTTATATGCTATTTGATGGTCGACATTTAAACAATTTTCAAAATGCGTAAAAACTATATTAGGTTTAAAATTAAACAATATTTTTTCAATTTTTTTAACAATTTTTAATAACGGAATTTTATCAAGTTGATTATCTGGAAAATCTAAAAAAAATGGTTTGTCTAGTTTTAAATACTTAAACAAGTTTAAACATTCTTTTTTACGTTTGTTTTTTAGTTTTTTATTTGATTTTCTTGCAGATATTCCATCAGTTAGAAATATTACTTTAATCTTGTTGTTTTTTTTCAGTTTTAAAATTGTACCACCACATCCTAAAATTTCATCATCAGGATGAGCAGCAATTATTAAAATTTTATTTTTTTTTAACAATTTTGAATTTACCATTAATAATTCCTCTTTTATAATTTGCTTTATTAAATATAATTTTAAACTTATTTAAATTAATAAACGCATTTGGGTATTTTTTAGAATCAACCATTCTTATAAAATTATATATATCATAAAGTTTTAAACCATTAAATTTGAGCATGTTACTTTCTGAAGGCAATCTTCTTTTAAAGTAAGTCGATCTTCCACTTTGTTTTTTAAATTTAATTTTTTTCATCGATATTATTTGGTTGATCATATTTATAGATATTTTTTCTAATCTTATAAATATATCACTAGCTTTACCTTCTAAAGATAATTTTTTTTTCAGACATATATCCCCAGTATCAATTTTATTTGAAACTTTAAATGCCGAAATTTTTGTATTTTTTATACCCTTAATTATTTGATTCTGGATTGGACTGCCACCTCTAAATTTTGGAAGATCCGAAGAATGAAATTGTATGCATAAATGATTTTTAAATATTTCATCTGGTATTCTTTTTGACCAATGTAAAAAAAAAATTAATCTAGGGTTTATTTTTTTTATTTTATTTTTATTTATATTATTAAAATAAAATGTTTTTTTATTAAGATTGTTATAATTACTTTTTTTCCATTTAATTTTTGAAATAAGTATATAATTCATTACTTTACTTTTTTAAATTTAATTAAAAACTTTTTTTTTTTATAATAAAAAAAAGCAGGATAGTTATTATGGTCACACATTCTGATTAAATTGATTTGAGATTTTATTGACTTGTTAATATTTATTTTGCTATCTTTAGGCAGCCTCATTTTATAATAAGTTGCAATACCTTTTTGTTTTTTTGTTTTTGGAATTTGTTTTTTTTTTAATTTTTTTATAAATTTTATAATCAGATTCAGATTTATCTTTAATTGTTTTTCTTTTAATTCTTCAAATAATAGATGTTTGTGAAAAGTATATTTTTTTTGATAAAAAATTTTTCCGTTGTCAATTTTATTTTCAGCAGAAATTAGAGAAAAATAAATCTTAGATTTGCCCTCTAGAATTTGCCAGCTCAAGGGTGACATACCTCTACCTTTGGGGAGCTTAGACTCATGAGGAATTATATTATATTTTGATCTCTCAAGGTATTGATTTGGTATAATTTTAAAGTAGCTAAAAATTATATTCAGATCATAATTTTTTTTTAAGTTTATGTGACTTTTATAAAATTTAATATTTTTATCAAATTTATTTAGCTTGGCTTTTATATATTTTTGATATTTTTTTGCCCAAGAATTTTTGTCTATTAATACCTGGATTTTCATTTTCTTTTTTTATATGTATATATCTGATTTCACTTTTTTAAATATAATTAAATGAAAAAAAATACTAAATATTTTAAATACATCGATCAAATACAGCTTATACGACAGAAAAATAATGTAAATTGGATGGATATTTTAAGATTGGCATTTAAACATGCTCCAAAAGAAGCAAGTCGAATAATGAATAAAATCAATAAAGATGATAAGAAGATCTCTAATTTATTGAAAAAACTTAAATAATAAAAATTGAAAAAAAATTTATTAATTTTTTTATTTTTACTAAATTATTTCGGTATGTCTAATTTTTCTTTTAGCTCAGATATTAAAATAAGCACAAAAAAATTAAATAAAGATGAAAAAATTTTAATTGTAGATGGTTTTAAGCGTGCTTATGGACTGGGTGTAAGTGAAAATTTTATTCTTATACCCGATTTTGAAACAGGTTTAATTTATCAAGTTAATTTAATTAAAAACAAAACAAAAATATTATTTAGAGACAAAGATAATCTTAAGTATTTAAATTTTTTTCAAAAATTTAAAAAAAATAAACTCGGTAAGCAAATTGTTCAACCTCATGATATCATTATAGATGAAAATTCTAATATTTATATTTCACAGATGGGCCCGGGTCGGGGGAGCGGAGAAGGAAAAGTTACAATTTTTGATGAAAACTTTAAATTAAAAAAAGAATTGGGTTTAAAAATGCATAATAATTACGGGTTAATTTCACCTGTGATGATTAGTAAAAATAATGATAAATTTTATATCTCAGAATATGGAGCGCATAAAATTTTAAGATTTTCTGAAAAATTTGAATTTTTAGATTGGATTGGGCAAAAAAGTGAAATTGATGAAAAAATCAAAAACAACTCATGGGATTTATCAAAACAATTTATAAATGTTGACTTAAATAGTCCTCATGCAATAAAAATTGGCCCCAATAATAATCTTTATATTGCTGATACTGATAACCATAGAATTTTAAGATATTCAAATTCAGGTCAATTCAGAGGATGGATTGGAAAAAATCAAAATGGAGAGATTAATAGCAACTGGAATACTGATGGGATAGCAGCAAAGGGTGAAGAGCTTGGAGCATTTAATAAACCTTGTGATTTAGTTATTTACGAAAATTTTTTGTATGTTAGTGAAATAGATAATAGTAGAGTGGTTAAGATTGCTTTAGATGGTAAAAATCACGGAATATTGAGTTTAGATAAAACTAATATGATCTATCATTGGTCAACTAATCAAGAAAACAAAATACATTTAACCAATCCTTATGGTTTAAAAATAAAAGATAATGTATTTTACATAGCTGATAGAGGGAATAATAGAATTAAAATAATTTATTCGAGCAATTTATTTAAATAAAAGTTATATATTTAGATATATAATTTAAATAATTACAAAATTATAATTAACAAATTATTTATGATGATAAGTTATGGAAGACAGCATATTGACAATACAGATATAAAATCTGTCACAAAAGCTCTAAAAGATGACTTGATTACTTCAGGATCTAGAGTTTTAAAATTTGAAAATTTATTAAAAAAATATGTTGGTTCAAAGTATGCAATTTCATGTAATAGTGGAACAAGTGCGTTATTTATGGCTGTACTCGCGCTAAATTTGAGGAAAAATGCAAATATAATAATTCCAGCAATAAACTTTATTGCAGCAGCAAATATATCTAAACATTTTGGTTATAATATATTTTTTTCTGATGTTGATAAAAATACAAATCAAATATCAAAAAAAGAAATTTTAAATTGTATAAAAAAAAATAAAATTAAAAAAATAGATTTAATTTTTACAATGCATTTAGGTGGTAATGCCGAAAATATTGGAGAAATTTATAAATTAAAACAAAAGTTAAAGTTTTATGTTATAGAAGATGCATGTCATTCACTAGGCTCAAAATATATTCTAAATAAAAAAAAATACTTTGTTGGGAACTCAAAACACTCCGATATAACAACTTTTTCTTTCCATCCTCTTAAAACAATAACAACAGGAGAAGGTGGTGCGATAACAACTAATAATAAATATTTTGCAGAAAAGGTATTTTTGTTAAGATCTCATGGCATTAAAGGGAGAAAAAATATGCAATATGATGTTGTATCATACGGGTTTAACTTTCGTTTAAGTGATTTAAATTGTGCATTAGGAATAACGCAAATAAAAAAAATAAATAAAATTTTGAACTATAGGAAAAAGTTATTTAAATATTACTTAAACAATTTAAATAATTATAAAAATGTTATTCAGTTTATTAATGATAATTATAAATATTCTTCATGTCATCTAGCAATTGTAAAAATAAATTTTAAAAAATTAAAAATTTCAAAAAAAACATTTTTTCAGAAATTAAAAAAAAAACAGATACTATGTCAATTTCATTACATTCCACAGTATAAATTTAAGTTTTATTTTAGTAATAAAAATTTACTTAATGCCGAAGAATATTACAAAAATTGTATTTCACTACCAATCCATCTATTAATAAATAATAAGCAAATAAAATATATTGTATTACAGATAAAAAAAATTATTGATCAATGTCTAAACAAATAATTTTTCTGCTAATTTCCAATCCTCTTTATCATTTAAATCAACATAACTATTTTTTTTAATTACTAATGCTTGTGTTTTAGAGGGGAAAAAAGATTTAGATTTTTTTACAAATGATGTTCTTAACATATAGAAACTACCCGTATCGTAATATAATTTATTTAGATTATTAGAATTAAGTAAAAAATATTTTCTATTTTTTGGTTTTAAAAAGTTTTTTTTAATTTCTAAACTTCTTAGAGGATTGTTATTATATTCTGAAACTGGCATTACAATATCTAAATTTTTATTTAATTTAAGAATTTTATATGCTTTTTTAATGTGTATTTTTTTTACAAATGGTGATGCTGGATACAAACAGCAAATTATTTCTGGTGGATTTTTTAGCTTTTTTACAAAATTTTTTATTACATCAAAAGTTTTAGATTTATCTGTAGCTAAATTTTTTTTTCTTAAATTTTTACATATAGCCCCATATTGGATTGAGATTTTTTGTATTTTTTTAGAGTCAGTCGAAACATAAATTTCTTTAAATAAATTTGAACTTTTTGCTACTTTAATACTGTAGAATATGATTGGTTTACCAAAAAACGATTTAATATTTTTATTCTTTATCCTTTTACTACCTTTTCTTGCTGGTATAAGACATATAGAATTTTTCATTTAAATTTTTTAATTATTTATATTATACCTTTATTATGTTTAATCATAAAAATGTTTTAATTACTGGAGGAACCGGTTCATTCGGTAAAGCTTTAGTTTTACATTTACTAAAGAAATATAAGAAAATAAGTAAACTTGTTATATTTTCAAGAGATGAGCTAAAGCAATATGAGATGAAAAAAATTTTAGACCCTTCTAAGTTTGGTTGTCTTCGTTTTTTTTTAGGAGATGTAAGAGACAAGGAAAGATTATCAAGAGCATTTGATGGGATAGACTATGTGTTCCACGCAGCAGCTCTAAAACAAGTGGATACTGCTGAATATAATCCATTTGAATTTATTAAAACAAACGTTTTAGGTTCTCAAAATATTATTGATGCTAGTCTTGATAGTTCTGTTAAAAAAGTATTAGCACTTTCAACAGACAAAGCATCTTCACCTATAAATTTATATGGTGCCACAAAACTCTGTGCAGACAAGCTTTTTGTATCTGCCAATAATATTGTTGGTAAGAAAAATATAAAATTTTCAGTATTAAGATATGGCAATGTTATGTTTAGCAGAGGATCTGTTCTACCACTACTGATAGAAAGAAATAAAAAAAATTTAAACTTCAAAATTACAGACCCAAGGATGACCAGATTTAATATAGAGCTTTACCAAGCTATCAATTTATCAATATCCTGCTTACAAAAAATGCTTGGCGGAGAACTTTTTGTTCCAAAACTCAAAAGTTATAATGTGATGCAATTAGCTAAAGCAATAAATCCAAAAAATAAAATTAAATATATTGGATTAAGGCCAGGAGAAAAACTTCATGAAGAAATGATTTCAAGCATAGATTCATTAAATACCTTTGATTTAGGAAAGTTGTTTGCAATAATTGATCCACTAAATTTAAATCTAACTAAAAAATATAATAAATATAAAAAATTAAAAAAATATTTTTCCTATAATAGTTTTGATAATGAAGATTATCTATCGAATGAAGAAATAAAAAAAATAATTAAAAAATATTGTTAAATTTTATCTTGAGCGAACATATCACGCACAATTATATTATTTTTTGATAAATAATTTTTAATCATTTTTGGAGTTATTTCTGTAAAATGAAAAATACTTGCAGCTGCTGAGCCAGTAACTTTAGAAGATATAAAAACTTTATGAAAATCCTCAAGTTTTCCTGCACCACCTCCGGCTATAGTTGGAATATTAATTTTATCTGTTAATTCTGCTATGTAATCAAAATCATAACCAATCATTGTTCCATCCAAATCAATTGAAGTAAAAAGTATTTCACCACAACCAAATTCCTCCATTTTTAAGGCCCAATCTATAGGATCTTTAAAAACAATTTCACTTCCTGAGTTTGAAAAGCATAATTTTTTTTTCTCTACTATTTTATAATCAATACCAATTACAATACATTGAGATCCAAAAATTTTTACAGCTTCCTTTATAAATTTTGGGTTTTTATAAGCTTCTGAATTTATACATACTTTATCAGCACCTGAAGAAAGCAAATATTCTATTTGAGAAATCTTGTTTATTCCACCTCCAACACAAAATGGAACTGAACATTCGCTAGAAAATGTTTTTATAGAAATTTCATCTGGTTCTCTTTTCTCATTTGTTGCTGTTATATCAAATAAAAAAAGCTCATCCACATCTCTTGAATTATAAATTTTAAGTGAAGGAAGAACTGAACCAACTCTTCTCCAACTATCAAATCTTTTGCCTTTTACTAATCCAAGGTTCTTCCACAAAAGGGTTGGTATTACTCTTTTTTTTAACATGCCTATAAATCTAATTTTATAATTCTAAAAAATTTTTTAACAATAATTTACCTGATTTTGAACTTTTTTCTGGATGAAATTGTGTACCAAAGATGTTTTCTTTATTGATTAGAGCAGCTATTTCACAATCATAATTTGAAGTGCCAATTATTTCCTCTTTTATAGAATTACAAAATGCAAAAGAATGTGTAAAGTAAAAGTCACTATTTTGTAAAATATTTTTAGTTATTTTATTTTTTTTAAATTTAACATGATTCCATCCAACATGAGGAATTTGTAATTTGCAGCCCAAGTCTTTTAAATTTTTAACATCACCTTTAATAAAACCTAATCCCTCATGTTTTCCCATCTCATATCCATAATTTGCAAGTATTTGCATTCCTACACAAATACCCAGAAAAGGTTTTTTCAATTCAATAATATTTTTTCTTAAAGTATTTGACAATTTTAATTCATTAATTTTATCCATTGCAGCTTTAAATGAACCTACACCAGGAAATATAAGTTTATCAGTATCGTTTATTTCCTCTTCCGATTTAATAGTTTTTGGTTTGAATCCTAGATTTTCAATAGAAGTTTTTAAAGAAAAAACATTGCTAATGCCAATATCTAAAATAGAAATTTTCATACTAATTAAATTTAAGAGTATTAATTAGATTATTGTTTTCATCTTTAATTAAATTTCCACCCTGATCACATTTAAAAATTTGACGATTTGTATACTTGTCACAAATATTTTGAAATTCCTCCAAACTAAGGTTTATTCTCTCAACTATTATTTTTAAAGGCATATCTAGATATGAGTTAGGATATTTACCTTCATGTAATTTAACTAATTCAATTGCTTCTTCTCTTGTTATCATTTTTCTCCTGATCATTAAACTTAGTTGATCAGTTGCTCTACCAAATCCATACTTTAAAAATTTAAAATAATCATGAATTCCATGTTGATAATTATCGAGTTTTTCTGAATTCATATAACAATTTTCAAGAGGTTTATGAAAAACTTCAAATCCATTTTTTTCTGCTATTTCAACATTTCTAAAATTATCCCATGGTTCAAAAAAACCTAAAAAAAGACTCTCAATTTTAAATTCCTTCAATTCTTCTTCAGACGGGTATCTATAAATTTCCATTTCATTTATTGGTATAGAATGATTTTCAATAAAATCTGAAACTCTTAACCCTAACAAACCTCCAAATTCTTCTAGCCATTTTCGATCTAAAACTTGATTTTTCAATTCTTCCTCAGGTCCTCCATATTCAATTTGAGGATTTTCCCCATAAAGTATTAATGGAATTTTATTATAAAGTGCAAATTTAATTGGCAATGTAAAGATTCCAATATGCTCTGGCCAAGATATGTCACCTATTTCCTCCAGACAAATTTTATTTAATTTTGATCTAGTTTTGTAATTAGGTGTAATTTCAACTGTATCAAATCCAATATTTTTTAAGTTTTCAATATTTCTTCTTCCAATATCACTCAAATGACAGGTAGTAGCTGTAACTAGAACAGGATTGAGTCCAAGCTCTCTAGCCCTTATGGCTTGATAAGTGCTATCTTTACCACCACTTGATGGAATTACACAATTCCACCCGGTAGTTTTTTTTTTCTTAATTTCATCTATTTTGTTTAGAAAGAACTTCCATCGTGCATCCCAATCAATATCTTTCCTTTTTTCATAAGATACGCAAGCGTTACAAACCCTATCTTTAGTAAAACTTTGATCTGGCCTAGAAATTGGAATTAAACATTTTGAGCAATAGTTCATATATTATTAGGTCAGAATTTTATTAAACAAAAAATCAATCTAATTCAAGAAAAGTTTAGACCATTTATAAGCCATTAAAACATCATATTTTAATTGTATTAGATTTATAGCAATTTTTTTTTAGTTACTATAATGATCTTTGTAAATATAATTTATGAAAAAAACATTATTTATAATTGATAGAGGAAAAATAGATAATGCTTATAGATTATCAATTCTTTCTAGTTTATTAATTAAAAAAGGGTATTTAACAAAAGTAATATTAAATTCAAAATTTAAAAAAATATTTAAGATTTATAAAAGGTTTGGAATAACTGACTTTGCAATCTCTTTTGACAAAAGTTATTTATTTAAAAAACCATATATTTTATTTCAAACTATATTTTATTTTATTTATGGAATATTCCTTTTTTCTTTTGATAGATATCGATTTATCAATGAATACAAAATTAAAAACATTTTAATTGGGGATTTAGTATACGATAGTTCTATAAGGTATAATCTTGGTTTTTTAAAAAAAAAAATTAATTTTGATTTTATAAAAATTTTATTTTTATCAATTTTTAAATTTTTAATAATTTTTTATGAATTAAAAAATAAATTGCCAAATTTTATTTGCTTAATTAGCTCAGTTAGCCATGCAACTGAAGGATCTTTTTGTTTGAGAATAAGTACAGAAATGAGAAAAAAAGTCATTTTTCATAACTACGGTAGTTTAAGAATATACAAACCTAGTCAAATTTATTTTGCTGAACGAAAAGTTTCAAAAATTGAATTAAATAAATTTAAATTGAAAGAAAAAAAATTAAATCAATTTTTAACAAAAAGGTTTTCAGGAACAACAACTGGAATTTTTACAAATCCAAAAGAAGTTAAAAAGGTTTTTTTTAAAAAAAAAAAGTTTAAAAACAGAGATGAGATTTTTAAGATCTTGAAAACTCAAAACTATTCTAAAATTGTTTTATTTTCTGCTAGTGCATTTTCAGACGCACCACATGGTGGCGGTACAGGAAATAGATTAATTTTTGAAGATTATTTTAGTTTATTTGAGGATACTTTAAAATTTATAAAAAATAAAAAAAACTCGCCTATTTTATGGATTTTCAAAGAACACCCTTCTTCAAAAAGTTATAAAGAAGATGGTATATTTCGTGAAACTATAAAAAAGTATAGTTCAAAAAATATTGTAATGTTTCCTGAAGAATATGACCTTTCCACTTTATTCCCTCATTTATATACTGTTATAACCGCACGTGGCACAATGGCTTTAGAATTTGCAACTTTCGGTAAGAAACCATTAATTTGTGGAGATACTACTTTTTCAAGATTAGGATTTACATTAGAACCAAAAGATAAAAATGAATATTTTAAAATCATTGATGATTTTAAATATATGAATAAACTTAATCAAAAACAGATATTGAATGCAAAAAAAACTTTATATATTGTTGAAAAGTTAATTAATCAATCATTCATTAATAGCAAAATTTTTTTTAATGACAAAATTAAAGCATTAAATATCAATGAAAATAAGCTTGAAAAAAAATTAAGAAAAGTAAGTCTAAAAAATATATTTAATGACAATTATTTTAAAACTGTTGAAAAATTTATAAAAAAAAATTTGGGGGATTAAATTGGAGTATTTAAAAAAATTTAATAGTGTCTTAACTTCAAAAGAAAAAAAATATTTCTTAATATTGCTTATTTTATCGATATTTGGCTCTATTTTGGAACTTATCGGTATATCGTTAATATTCCCATTGCTAGATGTTTTGGTAGATCAAAATAATTTAAATAAATACGGTTTTTTAAATAAAATTATATTTTTTAATATTAATGAGATGAATAGAAGTAATATTATTAGTTATTTATTAATCTTTATTTCACTAATTTATATTTTTAGAACATTTTATCTAATATTTTTAAATTATTTTCAAAATAGTTATACAGTGATGGTTAGATCAAGAATAACTTATGAAATTTATACTAAAAATATTTTAAATAATTTTATTTTTTTTAATAGCAGGGATAACTCTGAAATAATGAGAAATATTATTTCTGAAGCAGGTCAATTCATTAAAGGAGTATTAAATCAAGTTTTAATACTGCTCTTAGAGGTTTGTTTGTTTATAGGTTTAATATTTTTTTTATTTACAATAAATTTTAAAACTACAAGCATAATAATAATTATTTTTGGGATTGTTGGTTTTTTATATTTTACCCTATTGCGAAGAAAAGTTAGAATTCTTGGGCACGAAAGAAATAAATCACAAACAGCATTATTAAAGAACTTAATTAACTCAGTTAAAAATTTTATTGATATAAGAATTTTCGAAAAAGAAAAATTATTTAGCAAAAATTTTTTAGACTCTTTAAATTTGTTACTAAATAATTTGAAAAAACTTTCAATTATTCAGTCAGCAACAAGACATATAATTGAGCTTATTATTATCTTAATCTTTGTAACAGCTATAGCTTTATTTTATCAAGACTTAAACAAACACTATACAGATATATTATTTTCATTTGTATTAATTGTAAGAATATATCCTGTGTTTACAAAAATTATTTCTAGTTTAAACACAATTATGTATAGCAAAGAATCTATAAATAATGTTTATAATGAAATTTTAAAAAAGAAATTAACATTTAAAAAAGAAAATGAAATCAAAAGTATAAAAAATATTTCTTTAAAAAATATTAATTTTAAATTTTTAAATTCCGATAGAAATACTCTGGATAATCTCTCAATTTTATTTGAAAATAATAAATCATATGGAATTTTTGGAAATTCTGGCTCAGGAAAAACTACACTTTTAAACATATTATCCGGAATATTAGATCCAAATTCTGGAAGTATTTTAATTAATAATGAGATTGTAAAATATAATGAAGCTAATTGGAGAAAAAGAGTTTCTTACGTTTCTCAAAACCCATTTTTTTTAAATGATACAATTCAGTACAACATTTCATTTAAAGATCACCTAGATAAAAATGAAAACTTAAAATTAACAAAGTCTATTCAACTATCTAAACTTGAAAATTTTATGAATAAAAATATTATTGATTATAATTATATTGTTGGAGAAGATGGATCAAAACTATCAGGTGGTCAAAGACAAAGATTAGGAGTTGCTCGTGCTATTTATAAAGAGGCGGATTTATATATATTTGATGAAGCAACCTCAGGAATCGATGAAAAAACTGAAATTAGTTTAATAAATAATTTAAAAACTAATTTAAAAGACAAAATTTTAATATTTATCAGTCACAATAAAAATATTATGGATTTATGTGATGAAATTTATGAATTAAAAGACCAAAAATTAATTAAATTTAAGTGAAAAATTAAATGTTAGGCAAAATATATGTATTTGGTTCTAAACCTAACACTATAATACCAAATGATACATCAGACATAGTATTTAGTGCAAATGGTGGCGCTTATTATGCCTCAAAATATTTAAGCAATCTTCCTGAGAATAAAATTAAACATATTAATATATCAACGGATCAAGGTTTTATTAAAATTCCCAAATTAAGAGAATATGTTGAAAATAGTATTCCAGATAAAATTATTTTTCGTGGTAACAGAATTAAAATAGAAAAACATTCTAAAATTATATCAAACTCATCAATAGATCTAGAATACCAAAGTTATATTTCCCAATTTCTATTTCAAAGAAAGTTTTTCAAAAAAGGTATATTTGATCTATTTTTAGCTGAAATGAATTATGAAAGAGATAGTTATATAAATCAATTTTTATATGTTTTAAAATTATTTAAATCTGGAGTTTTTTTAGGATGCTCAACAGGTATTTATACAGCTTTATTTGCATTAAGTAAGTTTCCAAATCATAAAGTTTATTTGTATGGAATTTCTCTGTCGGGTGGAAGACAGTTTTATAATAATCAAAAAATTTCTGATAAAGATTTTAAAAGATATAACATTGATCAAGTTCTATATAAAAACTTAAAAAATGAGTTTAAAAATCGAATAGTATTTTGTTAATTTCTATGAAATATAAGATTTTGATTTCCAGATCTTTGACTTGCAATTGTAGACTTATAAAGTTTAAATTCTTTGGTTTTTAAAAATTGAATAATTTTTTCTTTTTCATTATTAACATCATTACTTTCAATTAATACGCTTTTAATATTTTTATTATTTAATGTATTAGATGCGCCTTCTATTATTCTTCGCTCGTTTCCATCTACATCTATTTTTATATAATTTGGTACTTCTAGTATTTTACTTTCAATTAAGTAATCAATCGAGAGACCAATTGTCTTATAAAGATTAGAGTAATTTTTATTTTCTGTAATATTATCAAAGGTACTTTTTGATCCAGCTTCCTCAATATCTTTTTCTTTAAAAAAAGAAATATTATTATTAATGCTATCTAAAGGATTTGGTATTGCTGTAATATTTTCACTCATTTTATTAAGAGTTATATTTTTAGTTAAAATAGTAAAATTTTGAGGGGATGGCTCAAATGCTACAACATTTAAGTTTTTTTTTAATGTTAGGGAGTAAAGGGAATATAAACCTATATTTGCACCAATATCCCAAAATATAGATTCTTCATCAAAGGTTTTTATCCATTCTATGGTATCTTTTTCTTTCGATAATATTGTTTCTACTCGCCATCTTGAGAAGAAATTCGGTGTAAAAAATTTAAGATTTTTTTCATCTTCAATTTTATAGCTTTTGCTAGAACTATTTCTTAAACCGGAGTAAATTAATTCTCTAATTTTTTTCTTTCTCTTAATAAAAAGATCTATCTTATCTATGAACATGAGAAATATATTTAAAAAAATCTTGCTCAAATTGCTCCTTTTTATTAAAAGACTATAAGTTATAATAAGATGAAAATAAACGACATAAATGATCAATTCAATAAATATGGAATTGTAAAGGTCAAAAATTTTTTAAATCAAGATGAAGTTAGAAAATTCAAAGAGACTATAATAAAATTTGGAAAACCAAAAAAAGGTAGTAAAAAAAGTATTATTTTTTATGAAAAAATGAATTTTTTAAATAAAGTTCGTAATCTTTCAAATATTTTTAGTTATAAAAATTTTGCAAAATCTAAAAATTTAACACCAATAGCAAATGAACTTTTTGGTAGTAAATCTAATTTATATTACATAGATACATATTTTTCAGAAATAAATAATAGTCCTGTTTTGGACTGGCATTTTGATCAGGCTTATAGTGGTAGAGAAAATGTAAAAAAAAGTGAGTTTTTAAATCCGAATTCAGCGGCTATCAAATTTTTTATTTATTTAAGCAAAACTTTTTCTGACAATGGATGTTTAAGTTATATTAAAGGATCTAACAAAATTGCTTATTGTCTGAAAAAAATGATATATAAAAATATTATTCCTTATAAGCCTTACTGGAAACTAAAGCAGTTTGTTAATTTATTAAATGATAAATCTTGCTATTTAAATCTTGAAAATGAATTAGGTAAAAATTTTATAGATGAATTTCTAAAAAATGCTCAGATTGCTAATAATCAAACAAACCACGAACATGATTTTCAATGTGAAACTGGAGATATGTTAATATTTGATGAAGCAGGATGCCATAGAGGATCAAAGATTCTGTACTCAGATAGATATGTTTTAAGATTTTTATTTAAGAGAGAAAAAATTGAAAATTGTTGAATTATTCGGCTTGCCTGGATCAGGAAAAAGTTATTTATTTAACTCACTCATAAAAAGTAAAAACAAAAAATTTCTAATAGAAAAAAATTTATTAGATATAATTCCCAGTTTTGATAATAAAATTTACCTAAGTTTTTTTGACTTTATCTTTATTAAAAAATCAAATTTTTTACCCAACTTAATTTTAATCTTAATATTAAAAATCTTTGAAAACAGAGTTAAAAATATTTTAAACAAAAAAAAAATTAATTCAAAAATTATAGATATGTATTTTAAACTTACGAAATATTCTAACTTTAGTCAAAAAAGAATTATAAGAATTAAATACTTTTTTTTAAAGAATCTTATTTATCAAATACTTTTTTTTTCATTAAAATCCAAAAAAAATTATTTTTCTGATCAATTTTTAATCCAAAGTGTTTATCTTAATTTTAAAGATATAAATAAAAATAAAAAAAATATTAAATTTTTAATAATTTTCTTATTTAAGTTTTTAAAAAAAAATAGACTGATAATTCATCTAAATACCGATATAAACAAATGCATAAAAAGGTCCAATAATAGAAATTATGGCAGATATTATATTAATAGAGAGTCTATAAAAAATTTTTCAATTTTAAATAAGCTCTGCTTAAGTATTTTAAAAGAGAATAAATTTGATATTATTGTGCTTAATGATAATGATGCTCTAAAGAAAAAAATTAATAAAATTAAAAAATACTTATAAAATGAAGAATCTTAAATTAAAACGTATAGTTATGGAAGTTTTTGGCGGTTGTAATTACACATGTCAAATGTGCCCCCAATCAAATCCTGGTAGAGGTAAAAACTTTACAAGAAAAATGAAGATTTCAGAATTTGAGAGAATATTAGATATGATCGTTCCTAAATACGGCAACCCACAAATAAACCTTGAAGGTAGTGGTGAGCCGACTATGGCAAAAGATCTTCCTGTTTATGTT
>MDSW01069757.1_pt1 | contig 23669 bp, 26 predicted proteins | sample 811171 | NCBI WGS metagenome assembly MDSW01 (sample SAMN05326641, study PRJNA326480) | marine metagenome | isolation source: seawater | place: Atlantic Ocean: North West | collected 2012 | reverse complement strand
TTTTTGACTGATAGGTTGATTAATTGTAGTGGTGCAGGTCGTGATAAATTAATTTCACAGATAATTTCAGATAACATAGCTTTCCCTGATAATTTTAATGTTTCACTGAAAGTGGATAAAAACAATATTGTATCTATGAAGAATAAATCTCATAGAGAAACTTTATTTATGATAAGCCCAACTTTAGAAGCTAGTTTAGGAGATGTGGCTGCCGCTAGTGAGGTATCTTTACAAGCTTTGAGAGTAGTAAAATTTTTTAAAAAAAATATTTATTTAAAATAAAATTGACCTAAATTTTCAATTAATAAATGTTTACTTAATTGAAATACTCTGCAAACTTAAAATAATTAAAAAAATAAAATTTTGTGGAGGAAAAAATATGTATAGCAATTGGTTATTAAATTTATTGAAGAATTTTAATAAAATTTTGGTTTTATTAATTCTTTTATCAGTTTCATCATTTTCATATGCACAAGAATATACTGGTAGGTTGTCAATGCATTGGAATGACAAACATCATTGTACAAAACATGCTCAAATGTTTGTTGATGAAGTTTTTGAAAAATCAAATGGTAGACTAAAAATTGAAGTTTTCCATTCTGGGCAACTTTTTGGTATTAGAGAAATTATGGGTGGAATTACATCTGGAGCAGTTGACTTGGGTGGTGTCGTTGGTGTTGTTGGCTTCCCAAAAATAAATAAAAATTTTAATGTAGCTACAATACCAGGTTTGTTTGCTTCATTTGAGCAACAAAGACAGTTTTTCCAAGAATCTAGTAAAGGTGCAGAAATTTGGGGTGATCTTCTTAATAAAACAAACTCTACTTTAATTATGTATAATCCTGTTGGTCCAGTGATGACATTTAGTGGTGCAAGAGAGTTAACCGGTGTTGATGCAATGAAAGATTTAAAGGCTAGAAGACTTATAGGGGCTGAAGAACCAATGTGGAAGGCTTATGGTGCAAAAATTGTTGGATTAAAAACAAGTGAAGTTTATACAGCTCTTCAAACTGGAATGATTGATACAATTAACACTCCTCCTCAAAGTATTAGGGCTTATAGCTGGTGGGAATTTTTGAAATTTGGACAAAAGCCTTATCAATATTTCGCTGATGCATATATAATGGCCAATAGTGATTGGTTTAATAAATTACCAAATGATTTACAACAAGTTGTTTTAGATGCGGGGAAAAAATTTGGTGATGTTTCTACAAGTAAAATTATTGGAGTTGGAGAAGAAGTTATCTCCGAATTTGAATCTAGAGGTGGAAAAGTTACTGTTTTAGCTGGAGCTGAAAGAGAGAAATTTGATAAACTAATGGCAGATAAAGTATTACCTGCAATGATGGATAAATTTGATGCTGAAGCTTTAAAAGCAGCTGAGGCTTTTGTAGCTAATTAATCTATTAAAATAAAAAAAATTATTCAATTTTATAGAGATGAATAATATTCTTAAACCATTGCAATTTATAAATGAGATTTTAACTAAAATAACATTTTTCATTGCAATGGTTATAGTTTCAATTATGGTCTTAGCGCTTTCTGCTAGTGCTCTCACACGATATATATCTGGCCATGGATTTGATTGGTTTATTGAACTGCCTCCAGCTTTAGTGAGTTGGCTGGTATTTCCTCTCTTGGGACCTTTACTGAAAACTGGAAATCATATTGAAGTTGATTTTGTTAGTACATTAATGACCAAAAAATCAATAAAACTGGTTAAACTTTTTGTTTATTTTATTAGCCTAACTTCATCATTTATTTTCTTTAAAGCTGGATTAGATGCAACAATATTATTCTATAATTTAGGTCAAATGATGGAATTGGAAATAGATATACCTATTTGGTATATGTTTCTATCTTTTCCTGTTGGTTTTGTGATTATGGGTCTATTTTCTTTAGAACTTTTGCTTACAACTTTTCAAGAAATCTATAAAGATAGAGCGGTTTGATGTTTTCTTTCGCTGTTTTACTTTCGTTTATGTTATTATTTTTGTCAGTTCCAATATTTTTGGTTTTTGGCTTAGGCAGTTCAGTAGCTGCTATTTGGGGTTTAGATCTACCATGGTCTACTCTGATTCAAATGGCTTTTGAGGCAATGAATAAGCATGTTTTAATTGCTGTCCCATTATTTATTTTTTCTGGAATGGTAATGCTAAGAGGTGGAGCTGCCAATCGATTGGTTAATTTTGCTACATCACTAGTTGGACACTGGCCTGGTGGACTTGGTATAGCAATGGTTATTGCTATGGGTTTTTTCGCAGCATTCTGTGGATCAATTTTGGCTGCAATTACTGCTGTTGGTACAATTATGATGCCGAAGATGATAGATGAGGGATATCCAAAGCCTTTTGTAATTGTATTAGCTGCATCTGCTGCATTGCTTGAAGCTTTAATCCCTCCTTCTAATGCCGCTATATTATATAGTGCTTTAACATATGTTCCTGTTTCTCAGACATTTGCTGCGGGAGTTATTCCAGGAATAATTTTATTATTATTTATGGTAGCCCTTGTTTTGTTTAAGTGTAGGCATATTGCTAGGTATAAACCAGCCACTAATTATGAAAAACTTACACTAGGCATCAAAGCTTTCCCTGCTTTGATGACCCCAGTAATAATTTTAGGGGGAATTTATGGAGGTTTTCTGACTCCTTCTGAATCAGCTGCAGTTTCAGGAATTTGGGCAATTTTTATGGGGTTTTTTATATATAGAGAGTTAACAATTACTAATTTATTACAAAGCATTAAAGAAACAGCTATTACTACAGCTGTTATATTTTCAATAATTGCAATGGCAACATTTTTAAGTAAGGTTTTTACTTATACTCAATTTCCACAATTTATTATTTCTTCTATTACTGAGATGGGGGTTGGTTTAAATTTCTTTTGGTTTGCAATGGCTGTAATATGTTTGGTATTAGGTACTTTTATTGAAATTGTTCCGGTGTTTTATCTAACTATTCCAATATTTTCTGCTATTATTTTGTCATTTAACCAAAGTTTAATTCACCTTTATGTTGTTTTTGTTGCCTTTGCAGGGATAGGAATGATTACTCCTCCCGTTTGTGTGGGCATTTATACTTCAGCGAGCGTTATAAAAGAAAATCCTGGCGAGGCTTTTAGGGAAGTTCCATTATTTACATTGGTTGGGATAATATACGGTTTTTTAATGATTGTTTTTCCAGTCTTTTCTACATGGTTACCCAGTATACTAAGATAAGTAAATTAGGATTCTATTATTCATGTCAAATGCCCCTCATTTTGAAATTGATTTAGATAGTTTTTGGAAAAATCCTTATCCAATTCTTTCAAAATTAAGAAAAAATTTCCCTTTAGCATATGTCCCTCAATTAGATGCGGTTTTAATGACAAAAAGAAAGGATATTTTTGAAAATGAAAAGTTGATTGATGTTTTTTCTTCCTTCCAACCAGAAGGGCTTATGGTTAAGCTTATGGGAAACAATATGATGAGAAAAGATGGAGTTGAACATATCAATGAGCGAAAAGCTATTTTTCCATCTATTTCTCCCAAAACGGTAAAAAATATTTGGAAAAAAAAGTTTGAAGAAACCACGGATCAAATCATTGAAAATCTTTTAAACAAAGACGAAGGTGATTTGTTAAAAGATTTTGGGATCCCGGTCTCTGCGGAAGCTTTAAAAGTTGTAACTGGATTGACAAATATGTCTTCTTCTCAAATGGATAAAGTCAGTCAAGGTATGATAGACGGTATAGCTAATTACTCAAATAATTCCAAAATTTTTGAAAATTGTAATGAATGCACAGAATTAATTGATAAAAAAATTGATGAGATGATACCAAAGTTGATAAATGATCAAAACTATTCATTATTATCTGTTCAGTTAAAATCAGGATTAGATCACAATCAAATTAGAGCTAATATTAAACTAGCTATTTCAGGAGGGCAAAATGAACCAAGAGATGCTCTGGCAGGGACAGTTTGGGCGCTTTTGTCAAATCCCAATCAACTTGAAATGATTAAAAAAAGTCAATATTCTTGGGTTGATGGTTTTGAAGAATACTGCCGTTGGATTGCACCAGTTGGGATGTCTCCAAGAAGAATAGCAAAAAAATTTCAAATAAATGGAATAGTGTTAGATCCTGAAGACAAAATCTTTTTTATGTTTGGTTCTGCTAATAGAGACGAAGAGTATTTTGCTAATCCATATTCTTTTGATATAGAGCAAGACAGATCTTCATCTATAGCATTTGGAGCTGGTCCCCACTTTTGTGCAGGAGCTTGGATTTCAAGGTGCTTAATTGGTGAAGTAGCTCTGCCAAAATTGTTTCAAAGGTTGCCAAATATAAAGTTGGATGAAACAAAAAATGTAACTTTTAGGGGTTGGGCTTTTAGAGGTCCACTATCAGTTTTTTGTAAATGGTAGAAATTGTCAATATAATCAAGGGTAAAAATACCCTTGATTATTATGTTTGATAAATAATTAAGCTACTTTTTTACCTGTAATTGCTGAAGCAGCCTTTTTAATTAAACCAGGTGTAGTGATTTTAATTTGTTTTGGTTTGTCCTCTTCAGGAATTTCTCTAAACAAAGAGATTGTTAGCATGCCATCCTTTAATTCTGCATGATCTACTTCCATGTTTTCTGCAATCCTGAATTGTTTAACAAAAGACCTTTGAGCAATACCTCTGTGTAAATAATCAATAGAGTTCTTTTCTTTTGATGCTTCAATAGTCATTAAGCCTTTTTTTACTTCAACGCTAATATCATCTTCTGAAAAACCAGCGACTGCGATTTCAATTTTATATTTTTCTTCACCGGTTTTGACGATGTTATAAGCAGGATAATTGTTTTCAGTGAAACTAGACATTCGCTCAAATTCATCAAATAGTGAATCAAAGCCTACAAATGAACGCATTAATGGTGTTGTTAAAAAAGTCATTTTCTCTCTCCTCTATTAGCGAGAAACCGTATCAATATTCCAAAAGGCAATACTGGTTGGTTATTAATGTTACACGACCCATTATTGGCATCGTATCTTATATATTGTATTTAATTTTTATTTTTCAAGGTGCGTAATAAATTTATTAATTTTAATTTTGCTGATCAAAAAAAGAGGCGCCATGAGGTAGTTGAGGTAATTCTATTTCAAATGGCATTGTTTTGATTTTATTTTCATTTTTTCCTCTCAGTAAAATACCCTGGTTTTTAGTTGGGACTGGAGAGGGTGATAAAGGAATAGAATGAGTGGCACTAAACACCATTATAAATAATGTGCGTGGAAATGAAGATTGGTTTGGGCTTGAGGCATGAAGAAGGCGAGTGTGCATTAGGCATACTGAACCAGATTTACCAGTACATGTAACTTTATTATTAGTTGCTTTTAAAGAAATATTTTTTGAAACATGACCTTTAAAAATATCGTTATGCCAGTGGGAATGCAGTTTCCCCTTTTGGCTTCCTGGTTGAACTTCAAGAGGCCCATTAAGTTCTGTTACGTCATCAATCATCAATAATGCAGTAACTAAATTATCGTTAGTATGGGGGGTGAAAGCGAAGTCTTGATGCCATTTTACTTCTGTTTTAGCACCTGGAAGTTTTGAATTAATTTTAGTATGGTGAAGTCTAATATTTGGACCTATTAAATCTGCCACTGCATCAGTAATTTTACTGTCAGCCATAACGTTGAAATATTCATTGGAAATTTCGTCTGGCGAATTAATTCTTCTCAGTTTTGGGAACTCACTTGAATGACCTTTTTCAATATCAAATCGGGGCTTATTATTGATCATTAAACCAAATGGGTTTTTATGTTTTTCACTTTCTGTTACCCAAGCATGAAAATCAGATTTTAATTTGCTAATAATATTTTGCGATATAATATTATTGACTGTTAAGTATCCATTGGTATTGAAAAAGCTGATTTGTTCATTATTAAGCATATTTTTATTATACCTTAGTATGCATAAAAGCAAAAAAGATTAATTTTTTGTATAATTAGATAATGTTGTTTTATGAAAAGAATTTAATTTAATTTCTCTAAATGAAATATAAGTAACTGAAGATATAATTATTCCACCGCCCATCAAAACGAAAAGGTCAATTTTTTCTGAAAAGAAATAAAATCCAATTAAGGTAGCCCAAATTAACTGTAAATAGCTAATAGGTTGAGTGAAAGTTAACGGGGCAGTTTTGATAGCTTGAGTGAGGGTTAAATGCCCTAAAGTTGCTAAGATAGCCACAATACTTAATCCAATGATATCGTTTATTGAAGGATGAACCCATACTATAATTGCCGCAGGCATCAAAATTAGTGTAACATATACACTAAGCATACATACAATTACTATTGAACTCATTGTTTCTGATAACTTTTTTGTTAATAAAAAGGATATAGCAAAAAGAGGGGCTGTAAGTATTTGCGCTATTTGACCTGTGGAAATTTGATTAAAACCAGGTCGAAGAATAATTAATGTACCAACAAAAGCAAAAATAATTGCAATTATTCTTCTTGAAGCAAATTTTTCTCCAAAAAATATTGCTGCTCCAATACTTATGAAAATTGGAGCGGTATAACTAATTGCCGTAACTTCTGCAATTGGTATCCTTGATATTGCATAAAACCACAACATCACTGCTAAACCATGAGCAAGTCCACGAAGTGAAAAGATAATTATATTTTGTTTTCCGAAATTTTTGTTAATAATTGGGACAATAAAAGGAAATAAAATTAAAGTCCCTATAACATATCTAATAAAAGCAGCTTGAGCTGAGGGAATATCTGAACCTATGTATTTGACAATTGCTGTTACTAAAACAAAGAATATAGTTGTTAAAAGCATCCAAAGGATGCCTTTTATATAAGATACGTCTTCATTCATCTATCCTCGACCAATATAGGGCATTGAAGAAGCCATTATAGTCATGAATTGAACATTTGCTTCTAAAGGAAGGTTGGCAATATTTAATATAGATTGTGATATATGACTAACATCAATTGTAGGTTCTTTAATAACACTCCCATTGGCTTGAGTAATTCCCTTTTCCATCTTTTGGGTCATCTCAGTTTTAGCATTACCAATATCAATTTGGCTGCAAGAAATATTATATTTTCTTCCATCTAAAGAGGTAGATTTAGTTAAACCAGTAATTCCATGCTTTGAAGTCGTATAAGGAGAAGATCCTGGTCTTGGGACATGAGCTGAAACTGATCCATTATTAATAATTCTTCCTCCTTGAGGTGATTGTTCTTTCATAATCTTGAAGGCAATTTTAGAACAAATAAAAGAACCAGTAAGATTTATATCTATTACTGATTTCCATTCTTCTATGGAAATTTTATCAATTGTATTAGATAAATTTCCAATTCCTGCGTTATTGAACAAAACATCCAAATGTTCCCATTTAGATAAAATGGTTTTGAAAGTTGATTCAACCATTTCTATATTAGAAACATCACATTGGAAGGCTCTAGCTTTATTTGATGATGCTGCAACTTTTTCTAAGTTTTTCAGGTTTCTCCCAATTAAGGCGACGTTATAATTATTTTTTAGAAATAACTCTGCTGTTGCTTTTCCAATACCAGATCCAGCTCCAGTAATAATAATAGTTTTATTTTGCATACAAAGTTCAGAATTTAAAATTTGTTTTAAGTTTTATTATTATTATATATTAAATTGAATGATATTAAAAAAATAAAGTGATTTATTATTCAAAATAACTTAGCAATCTTAGAAGATAACTTTGCATTACTAAGCATCAAGTTAATATTTGATTCTAAGCTTTCACCACTAGTTAATTTTTGAACTTCGCTCAAAAGAAAAGGGGTTAAATCTTTACCTTTTACATTTTTAAATTTTGCGTTTTGCAAACTTTTCTGAATTACTTTATCTAATTTTTCTTTTGAGATGGAATGCTCTTTGTCAATGGGATTACAAACTAAAACACCACCTTTGATTTTCAATTTTTTCTTTATTTTAATGGCTGAGGCAATTTCTTGAGGAGTGTCACATTTGTAATCAACGCAGTAATTACTTTCTCTTGAATAAAAAGAAGGTAAAATTTCACTTTGATATCCTATTATTGGTACGCCCATTGTCTCAAGATATTCTAATGTTAGGCCAATGTCTAAAATAGACTTAGGACCAGCACAAATGACAGTAACATCTGTTTTTGCTAATTCCTGAAGATCTGCTGATATATCAAATGTATTATTTGCATCTAAATGAACTCCTCCAATACCGCCAGTAGCCATAATTTTAATACCTGCAAGGGACGCTAATAGCATAGTTCCAGCAACAGTAGTAGCTCCATTTTTACCTTGTGAAATTATAAATGGTATATCCCTTCTACTTGTTTTAACAATTTCTGATTTTCCAGAGGCAAACATTAATTTTTCATCATCATTTAAACCAATTTTTATTTGACCTTTTATAATCCCTATAGTCGCAGGAGTGACCCCATTGTCTTTAATAATACTCTCTACATTTTTTGCGGTTTCATAATTTTTTGGATATGGCATGCCATGCGATATGATTGTCGTTTCTAACGCAACTATTGGTTTTCCCTCTTTCAATGCATTTTTAACTTCCTTACTTGAGGTTATATTTTTTTCATCCATTATCATTCGTTTTATCCAATACTTCTAAAATATTTCTTTCATTTAAATTTTTATTTACAGTTTCTAATGAATATGTTGCTAATGATGCTGCTCCTAGGGAAAATTTAACTGAGTATTTCCAATCCCAACCTTTTAAATAACTATGGACTAATCCCGCCATTAATGCATCTCCAGCTCCAGTAACATTTACAGAAAAATTTAAATTTTGTGAAAAGAATTCTGAATTATTATTTTCAAATGAAAAGGCTCCTTTCTTTCCTAAGGTAATTAAAGATCTTTTAACTCCTTTACGATAAAAAATTTCTGCTGCTTTTTTAATTGAACTCAATTTTGTTTCTTTTATTCCAGCAAGATTTAAGGCTTCAGCTTGGTTTGGTTTAAGAGTATGGATTTTATCAAGATTAGATAATATTTTTTTTGCTTTGAAAATAGAGACTGTATCGACAAAGATTGTTTTATTATAGTTTTCAAAAATATAGTTCAGGCTTTCTTGACTTAAATTTGTATCTAAAACCAAAATGTTAGCACTTAAAATTAAAGACTTTTTGCTTTCAAGAAACTGAGGGGTGATTTTATCTATAATATTTGTTTCATTTAAAGATAAAAACATTTCACTATCATTATTATGAATTGAGATATATGAGCTTGTGGGTTCTTTGTCGTCCTGAATAGAATTTTTAATATCTATACCTGAGTTAATACAGCTGTTCTTAATTAAGTTTCCAAAAAAATCATTACCAATTGCAGTTATTAGTTGGCAGTTATTGCCCAATTTAGCAATATTTTCAGCAATATTTCTAGCTACACCACCAGGACAATAGGATATTTTTGCTGGATTGGATTCATTTAAAACAATTTTTTCTTTTGATTGACCGATTAAATCTATATTTGATGATCCTATAACTAGAACATTTTTGTCATTTTTCTTATTCATTGAAATTATATTTCATAAAATTTTAAAATTAGAATTTTTAACTTGGGTATAACAATCAATTGTTTTCAAACTCATTTATTGCTTTTTTCAATTTATCCCTTTCAACACAATTTAAAACGCAAAGTTCTTCTAAGCGAATAAGAAGTTTTTTTGCTTGTTTTGGAAGTTTCATTTTTAAATAAAGTTCACCATAATACTCTAATGCTTGAAGATGATTAGGGTTAATTTTGAGAGCTTTAATGTATGCATTTTTACTTTCATCAAGTAAATTTTTTTGCCTTGAAATGTAACCATGTAAATTCCAAATATCTGCATTAGAATTAAAATTTTTAACTGCTAGACTAGATAATTCGTATGCTTTATTAAAGTTATTTTTTTCTATTTCAATTTTAATTTGATTTAATTTATTTTTATCTTCAGAAGATGAATTTCCTGAATTTGAGTTATTATTTGGAAGAGAGATTGCTGCAAATGTAAGTTCAGCAAAAAAAATAAAAATAGTTAAGTTTACTATAGTAAATAATGTTTTAAAGTTTTTAATAACTTTCTCCTTAATTTTGTTAAAAATTTTAGTTATTTAAATTTATTAAATAAATAGAAAAAAATAAACAATTTTCAAAATTGTCGTTATAGATATTAAGCAATTAATTTTCCTCCCTTAAAAATTTTAGGCTCTGCAGATTTGTGGAGCCTTTTTTTTAAATTTTCCTTTTATATTTTGATGAATTAAATATCATTAGTAACTAAATAACTTGAAAGGTTGATTTGATTTGTCAGGAACAGTAATTATAGGAGCAAGTCATAGTGGAGTGACTCTAGCTGACCTTTTGAGGAAAGGGGAGTATAAAGAGGATATCCACATTATAGATAAAGATGATTATTTCCCAGTTGAAAGACCTCCTTTATCAAAATCATTTTTGTGGGATAATGAGCAAAATATAGATAATAAAATTCTACTTCGAACAGAAGATTGGTATAAATCTAATAAAATAAAATATTATTTTGGATTAGAAGTTTTAAAGATAGATCGAGAAAAGAATAATGTAATTTTAAATAATGGTGATTCACTTAATTATAAAAACCTAGTCTTAGCTCTAGGGGCAAGCCCAAAATTTTTACCAGAATCTATATCAAAAAATTCAAACTATTTTGTTTTAAGGTCTTTAAATGACGCAAAGAAAATAAAGTCATTTCTGCAACCAAAATCAAATGCTGCAGTAATTGGAGGGGGTTATATAGGTCTAGAAATTGCTTCAAGTTTGAATAAATTGGGTTGTAGTGTTGATCTAATTGAAATGGCAGATAGACTTCTAGCTAGAGTAGCAAGCCCCGAGCTTTCTGAATATTTTCTTAATTTACATGCAAAAAATAATATAAATGTTTTTTGCAATTCTGGTGTTAATTCAGTTGATAAGAAAGATAAATTTGAAATTTTAATAGATCAAAATAAAAAATTATTATCAGATATAGTAATAGTTGGTATTGGCGTAAAACCTAACACAAGCTTAGCTGAAGAAGCTGGTTTAAAATGTAAAGATGGAATTATAGTTAATGAAAATTACTTAACCAATGATGCAAATATTTTTGCAATAGGTGATTGTGCAATAAATAAAGATGAATATAGCATAAGAATTGAATCAGTCCATAATGCTCAATTTAGTGCATCTCGAGTAGCTTCATATATTTTAGGAAATGACCTTAAAGATTATGAGGTTCCATGGTTTTGGTCTGACCAATTTGATATTAAGTTACAATCTGCAGGTTTATATAAAAAAGGGTCTACTACAGTAAATAGAAAGGGCAAAAGGGAAGGTTCAGAATCTTGGTGGTCGTTTTATCAGAATAAACTAGTTTGCATTGAGGCAGTTAATGATCCTCAAAGCTTTATGATAGCAAGACAGATTTTACAAAGAAATTTAAGTATAGAAATTGCTCAAATTAAAAATAATAATACTGACTTAAAATCATTATTGAAAGCATAATTCAATTTTTTTGTAGGAGCGAAAATGGTCAAGGTCAATAAAAATACTCTTAGAAGTCGTCTATGGTTTGATAATGCAAATAATCCAGGTATGACGGCTTTATATTTAGAGAGATATTTAAATTTTGGCCTTACTCCTGAAGAATTAAGGTCTGGGAAGCCAATTATTGGAATTGCTCAAACAGGATCTGATTTATCTCCATGCAATAGAGTTCATTTAAAATTAGCCAATAGGGTTCGTGATGGGATCATTGAGGCTGGTGGAGTACCATTAGAGTTCCCTGTCCATCCAATTCAAGAGTCTGGAAGAAGACCAACAGCCTCTCTTGATAGAAATCTGGCCTATTTAGGATTAGTTGAGATACTTCATGGTTATCCATTTGATGGAGTAGTTCTAACTACAGGTTGTGACAAGACGACGCCAGCCTGTTTAATGGCAGCGGCAACATTGAACCTCCCATCAATTGTGTTGTCATCAGGACCTATGCTTGATGGTTCATATGATGGAAATTTAGCTGGTTCGGGAACAGTTATTTGGGACTGCCGAATAAAATTGGCTTCGGGAGAAATAAATTATGATGAATTCATTGAACGGGTTTCTTCATCATCTCCATCAGAAGGACATTGTAATACAATGGGTACTGCATCGACAATGAATTCATTGGCTGAAGCTTTGGGAATGTCTTTAACTGGTAATGCAAATATTCCTGCCCCTTATAGAGAGAGGGGGCAAATGGCATATAGAACGGGGCAAAGGATTGTTGACATGGTTTTTGAAGATTTAACTCCATCAAAAATTCTTATAAAAGAATCATTTATTAATGCAATAATAGTCAACTCAGCTATAGGTGGATCATCCAATGCTCAACCTCATTTAACAGCTATTGCAAAACATTCTGGTATAAATCTAGAACCGAATAGCTGGCAAGTTCATGGATATGATATACCTCTACTAGTTAATATGCAGCCTGCAGGTGAGTTTTTAGGAGAAAAGTTTTTTAGAGCAGGTGGCGTAGCTGCTGTTATGAATGAGTTGCTATCCCATGGAAAAATTAATGGTTCATTGTTGACTGTTTCAGGGAAAACATTGTCTGAAAATTTATGTAATTCTTTTATTAAGGATCAAGAAGTAATTTGCTCTTATAAAAAACCACTTAAAAAATCATCTGGTTTTTTGGTATTAACAGGAAATTTATTTGATTTTGCAATTATGAAAACATCAGTTATCTCAGAACATTTCAAAAACACTTTCTTAAATGAGAAAAGTGGGAAAGCGATTATTAATGGGAAAGCTATTGTCTTCGAAAATTCCGAAGATTATCATAAAAGGGTTAATGACTCAAATTTAGAAATGGATGAGAATTCTATCTTAATTATGAGGGGTTCTGGAGTGGTTGGTTGGCCTGGTTCTGCAGAAGTTGTTAATATGCAACCATCTGACAAACTTATTTCTAAAGGTATATTGGAGTTACCGTGTATTGGTGATGGAAGACAGTCTGGTACTTCTGGGAGTCCATCTATATTGCATGCGTCTCCAGAAAGCTCAATTGGTGGTGGGCTTGCCTTAGTTAAGACGGGAGATAAGATTTGTATTGATTTAAATAATTTTACTGTAAACATGTTAGTCCCTGATGATGAAATTGAAAAAAGAAAAAAAGATCTCAAAATAAATAAAGTTAAAAGTCAAACGCCATGGCAAGAGATGTATCGTTCTAGCGTTAGTCAACTTTCAGAAGGTGCTATAATCAAGAAAGCAATTAAATATAGAAATATTCGAAAAAAAATTCCTAGAGATAGCCACTAGTTGTAAACGAAATTACAAAGGAAAAAAATAAATGCCAAAAACAAATTTAAGAACATTATGGAATAGGAATAAACCAGTTCTAAATGGTTGGTTGCAAATTGACTGCCCATTAACTGCAGAAATTATGTCAAGACAAGATTATGACTCTATTACAATAGATATGCAACATGGCATAATTGGTTATACAGGATCAGTTTCCATGTTGCAGTCAATGCACTCAAGTGGAGTAACTCCAATAGTGAGAGTGCCTTGGCTTGATCCTAGCCCTATTATGAAGGCTCTAGATGCAGGTGCTTATGGAATTATTTGTCCTATGATAAATAACCGTGCTGAGGCTGAGCAATTTGTTTCTTATATGCGATATCCTCCTTTGGGATGTAGAAGTTTTGGACCTACCAGACATAATATTATTGAAAAAGACTATTTTCAAAACGCTAATTCTGAAGTTATTTGTATTGCGATGATTGAGACTGCTGAAGCGATGAAAAATTTAAATGAAATCATCTCTACTCCTGGATTGGATGCTGTCTATATAGGGCCTGCTGATTTAACTCTGGGCGTTACTAATGGAAAGCTACCTCCAGGCATGGATAGAGAAGAACCTCTAATGGTTAAAACAATTAAACAAATTCTTGAAGTTACTAAACAAGAAGGTAAGAAAGCCTGTCTACATTGTGTTAAACCAGATTATGCTATTAAAGCCATTAGTTGGGGCTTTGATTTAGTTACACTCAACTCTGATTCAAGGCTTCTCTCAAGTGCTGCTTCTGACTCTATAAAAGCATTTAGAGAAGGTTTGGGTAATAAAAGAAATATTGATGATAGTGATGGAGGAGGGTATTGAGTGCTAAAATTGTTTTAGATGGTGAAATTCATTCCTCTGGACTTAAACTCCTTAAAGAATTGAAAAATATAGAGTTAATTTCAATTAAAAATGATTGGGAAAAAAACTTAGACAGTGATATGGTTGTAAATTTTCATGAAATTAATTATATAAATAAGTAAATTAATTAACTCTGGGAAAAATTTATGAAAGCTCGTATTTATAAACCTTGTAAAACTGCTATGCAGTCAGGGAGAGCAAAATCAGATAAATGGATTTTAGAATATTTTCAAACATCTGCTACAGAAAGAGACCCTGTCATGGGTTGGTTGTCAGGTAAAGATACACAGAAGCAAGTAAAGTTAAAATTTAATGATTTAGACAGTGCAATTGCTTATGCAGAGAAAAATAGAATTCATTATCAAGTGTCTAAAGTAAATATCAGAAAACCCAAACCTAAAGCATATGCTGATAACTTTTCATTTTATAGAAAAGAATCTTGGACACATTAATAGTTTTCAAGTTTTTAATCTTGATCTAGACCAAACCCAATAAAAAATAAATATTGAAAAGATTTCTGACAAAACAGGAAAGTATACATAAGGGTGTTTTTTGAGTTTTTGAATGTAATCAGAGCTTAATCTACTCTCAATTGCAGCTTTGATTAATATTTTCATGTACCTTTTAGATGGAGGGGTGCTTATTGATTTATCAGTTTTGTAAATTAAAGTTTTTGCTTTTATCTGTTTTGATTTTGCTTTAACTAAAAGATCAATTAGTTCATAGTTTTCACCCTCTGAACTAATTATCTGGTTTAACTCATTTTGAGAAATTTTATGCAAAACCCCTTCTACTAAAGATCCTTCCTCCCTTTTAATATTAGCAAAACTTGGTTCAATGAAGTTTGGGCCTTCCATATTCATAATTAGTTTAAAGTCATTTAATTTAGATGAAATGCTCTCATTAGGGAAAACTTTTCTTCTACTCTTTAGGTAATTTATGGACATGTTTGCACCATATCCAAAATAATAAATACTATGCTCTTTTTTCATTCTTTTTTTTTAATCTTTTAATTATTCTTTTATTGAAATTAATAAAAAAAGTGAAATTAAAAATTCTTTTACTAGGTATTTTTAGTTTATTTATAAATCTGATTAATTAGAATTATTGCATATTTACTTTTCACATTTGCGTAGTTATAACAATGAAATGTGGCCCCGTAGCTCAACTGGATAGAGCATCTGACTTCTAATCAGAGGGTTGGGAGTTCGAGTCTTCCCGGGGTCACCATTTTATAAAATTTATTCAAAAAAAATATGAAAATTAAAATAGTCCTAATACTTTTTTTATCATATAGCTCATTAGCCTTTGCTGAAAATAAAGTTGCAATTATTCAATCAGGAAGTGAAAAATGTATTAAATCAAATGGGACACCTAATCATGAGATAGGAAAATTTCCGGTTAAAGGAAATCCCAATAGTTTTAAATCTCAACCTTTAAAATATTGCTTTCCTCTCAACCCAATAAAAACAAGCATGTTAAGTAAAAAGGCGAAAACAATGGGGATAACTTTGACAGGAATTCCTATTCGCCCAGGTACGGCAGGTTGGTATGATGCAAGTTCTCCCAGAAAGTATAGTAACAATCGATCATCTGGATGGAATCTAGAAGCAATAACCCCACTTAAAAAAATCTTTGGAATTGATCAAAACAATGCTCATGTAGATAAAAGAGGACTTTACCATTATCATGCAATGCCAAAAAAACTTATCAATTTTGAAGGAACTTCACTTATTGGTTATGCAGGAGATGGGCATGAAATTCATTATATCGGATCTAGTGCAAAATCATCTTGGTCCTTAAAAACAGGAGAAAGATCTACGCCTCCATATGGTAAATTTGATGGAAGTTTTATTCAGGATTATGAGTTTCACCCAGCCTTAGGTAATTTAGACGAATGTAATGGAGGCAAGTTAAATGGCAAATATGTTTATTTCGCTACAGATAATTTTCCTTTTTTTCATAGATGTCATTGGGGTAAAGTAAGTAGAGACTTTTTGAGACCATAAATTTCAATTTTACAAATTTTGACGATTTTAATAGTCATTTTTTTTTGCATCAATGAAACCAAGAAACATTGCCACTGTGAGAGCTCCTAAATATGAGGTGCTACCCGTTCTAACATCCAGAGAAGGATTTACTTCTACAAAATCAAATCCCACAACATTCATTTCAATTGCTATAGTCCTCAAAAGCTTCTTCAACTCATCAAATTGAAATCCTCCTGGTTCAGCTGAAACACAGCCAGGTACCATAGACATATCATATGCATCTACATCTATTGAAACATAACAATCTTCACCTGATGGTAGGTGTTCGATAAGATTTTCAGGTCCTTTTTTTCTAACTTCGGGCATAGTTATAATCTTGCTACCATTTTTCTTTGCATCAATTACATTTTGTCTTTCATCACGCATACTCCTAATGCCGATTTGTGTTAGTGATTTTACATTGCTTAGTTTATGCAGAAGTCTAAATGAAGTTGAATTAATATAGGCCATACCTTCAATTTCTTCAGAGTAATCTATATGTGCATCTAATTGAATAACATGTATAGGATTTTTCAAAGCTCTTACCACAGGGTACGTGATAGTGTGGTCACCACCTAGGACTATTGGCATTAGATTCTCAACAGATAATAGGTTAATTACTTTTGAGAGCTTTTCCATTGATAAGTCACCTCTGCTCGGTAAAATATCAATATCACCGATATCCACAATTCTATTATTTTCAATTGCTTCTCGAAGGTATTCTCTGTCATTTTCTATATCATATAATGCTCCACCACCAAATCTTAATGATTGTTCTCTGATAGATCTTGCACAAAACCTTGACCCTCCAATAAATGGTGAACCTTCATCATAGGGTACACCCAAAACAACATAATCGGCATCTAATTTATTTAAGTCTTCACAATACTTGCTTCTTAAAAATGTAGGTATGCCTGAGTATCCACGATGGGCAATTTTATTGGAAATTAACCTTGTTTTATCCATATCAATATTCCTAGAAAGGTTTAAAATTAAGTTTACAAATTTATATTAACATTATTTATTTTTTTGTCGTTAAAACTAATATAAACACAATATATTGTGTTTATTAATAAAAGAGCTACTAAAATTAGTAGTCAAATTAATAGCATTTAGCCAGACCTCGGGAATTTTAAAGGAAGGTTGTTGAAAACATTCAGCAATCTTTCTTTCCTTATAAAAGCTATATTTATAAATAATTTTGTATTATTAATAAATTATAAATAGTATCAAATTTTTTGAATAAACATGAATGACATTAATCAAAAAGTAACATTGCCCCCTTTAGGTTCTCGTGATCATTACAACACTTTAATGGAAATTTTAGTTAACAGGGTTACTGTTAGAAAATTTGACTCGAGTTATAAAATTCCTTTGGAACACTATGATTTAATTATTGACGCTGCAAGACATGCTCCCTCTGGAGCTAATTCTCAACCTTGGCATTTTATTGTTGTTCAGGATAGGAAAATTAAATCATCAATAGCAGATTATTTTGTAAATGAGCAAAAGTTTAGAGCTAAAGCTAAAATGAAATTTCCTACGCCAGATTATCGTGGTTTAAAAGATGCGCCAGGGTTTATTATTATTTGTTCCGATATGAGGTGGGTAAATGCTTTTCCAGTTTTTAAAAACGATGATAGTGATTTAAATAGAATGTATAAAGAAAATGCAGAAAGAATTTTGCTCCAATCTGTAGCAGCAGCAACTATGTCTGCTCATTTGGCTGCAACAGCTCTAGGTTATAATGTCTGGTGGGTTACTGCTATAGGACAAGAAAAAGCTCAAAAAGATATCAAGCCTTTGTTAAAAATTCCTGAGCAAATCTCAGTTTTAGATATAATGCTTTTTGGTCCATCTGCCCAAAAACCATATAAAAGATGGAGAAAAAATATTAATGAAATAATTAATTTTGATAAGTTTAATAAATCTAATATGATGACTGATAAAGAAATTGAAGAATGGATAAATACTAAAAGACATAAAGTAATGTATAAAGACTCATCAAGAATTGATTAAGCTTTAAGTTGAAAAATAATTATCTTCTTCCTGAACTCTTTTTTGCACTTATTGGTGACCCAACCTTAATTTCTCTGTAAGCGACATAAACTCCAGACGAGATAATAAGGATGACTCCAATTGCTGAAGAAATTGAAAGCCATTCATTGAAAAACATAATTCCCCATAAAACAGCTAGGATCAGAGAAACGTATTCAAAAGGTGCAATTAGGCCAGCTTCGCTAATTCTGTATGCTTGAGAAATTAAATAACCTCCTATGGAAGAAAATATTCCAATAATAAAAATAATTTTCCAGTCTTCGAAGCTTGGCAATTGCCAAGCCCCAAGTAAAAATTCAGCAGATGGGTTTTCGAATATCGAAAAACTTCCATCACCAGCAACCAAACCCATCAAAGAGCTGACTAATATAAATGACACTTGTATGTAAAAAGATAAAGTTGATGCCTTTTCTGATAATCCTAGATATCTAGTAGAAATATGCAACATGGCGTAGCAAAAAGCAGCAGAAACAGGCAAAAGACTTGCCCACTGAAAACTTATTTGACCGGGTTTTATAACTATCAAAACACCTATAAAACCAATCATTAATGCAGACCAACGTCTCATCCCAACTTTTTCTTTGAGCATAATGACAGACAAAAATGTGATTAGTAAAGGAGAGATAAAGAATATGGCTGAACATTCAGCTAAAGGCAAAATAGCAAGGCCAGTGAAAAACAACATATTTGCCAAAACAAGAAATAAGCCTCTTGAAAGATGAATAAGAGGTCTTTTAGTTTTTAAAACTTTAATCCCCCCCTCTAAAGGGACTATTATAAATAACGTTAAACAAAAACCAATTAAAGATCGAAATAAGATAATTTCATGAAGGGGGTATTTATCACTAAGGTACTTTATTGATAAATCATTAACAGAGAAACAAGTGGCCGCTAAAATAGCACAAATAATACTTAATTTTGCAGTATTATAAAAATTAAGATTCAACAAAAGATTTTCATTAACTTTACTATTAATAAGTTTTTCGTTTATTTATATACTAGTTCATAATAACCAAAGCTTTGCAATAAAATAGTTTATGATTAATAAAATAGATATTTCTTCACTATATAGCCAAAGCTCTCCTAAGAGAGATAAAGTTGATGAAATATTATTTTCTTCCGCATGTGATTTAGGTTTTATTAAGATTTACGGAATACCTAATGGCGTAATTGCAAATAATTTTTTGAAAAACTTGCTTCGTATATTTGATTTACCTGAAAAAAATAAAAGAAAATTATATCGATGGAATTTTGAAAAATCTAACTCTAATGTTTATAGGGGATGGTTCCCTCTTCAAAATGGTTTGGCTACGTATAAAGAAGGTATAGATATTGGACCAGACTTAATAAGGAATACTAAGCATGATTTTAGTGATCCTTTGACCGAGCGTTCCCCATTACCTCCAAATAGAATTTTGCCAGGGTGGAGAGATAAAGCAAAGCTTTATTACGAAACAATGGAGTTAACAGGGATGGTATTAATGCGATCTTTTGCAAGGTCATTTAAGTTACAAGAAAATTACTTTGATAATTTTTTTATAAATGGTATTTCCACCCTCAGGTTTTTGCACTATCCAATTAGAGACGAAGAAAGCTTTTCAAATCGTAAAGAAGAGTTTTTAATTGATGGTGGGTACTCACTAGCTAAGCCTCATGCAGACAGTGGATTTATTACTCTTCTATCCCAATATGGTGTGGAGGGTTTAGAAGCTCAATCAAAAGATGGTCAGTGGATTAAAATTATACCTGAAGAAGAAGTTTTGATTGTGAATTTTGGTTTACTTTTACAAAAATGGACAAGAAAAAAAATCGTAGCTACCTTACATAGAGTTATAGGTTCTGGTAAAGAAAGATTTTCAATACCTTTTTTTCTTGAACCATCAGTTGATAGTCATATAAAGCCAATAAAAAATAGTAAAGAATATTTATTTGATCCATTTTTATATGGTGATTTTTTATGGGAAGTTACTACAAAATTTATTGAACAAAATGGAATAAAGCATTTAAGAAAACCAAAAAGTAAAAACTATGAAACTTAAAATTTTCTTATTATTAGTTATAAATTTTTTCTTTTTAGCCCCTGCTTTTTCTGACAACATGCTTAAAGGCTTCGAAGCATATAATAATAAAGATTATATTTCTGCATATAATGCATGGTTACCCCTTGCTGAGAGTGGTGATGCGATTGCCCAGAGTAACTTAGGAATTATGTTTAAAAATGGTGAAGGCGTTTCACAAAATTATGAAAAATCTTTCAGTTGGTTTTCTTTATCAGCAAAACAAGGATATGTTTTTGCTCAGACTCTTCTAGGTTATATGTATGAAAATGGTTATGGAGTTATTCAAAGTGATGTTGATGCTTATATGTGGTTTTATATTGCTGCTTCAAAAAATGACCCTGATGGAATTATATTACTTGGCTTAATTCAAAAAAATATGTCTGAAAAAGAAATAAATAAAGCTAAAGAACAAGCTTCACAATGTATGATGAGTGATTTTATAAATTGCTGATTATGGCTTTGTTTTTAAATTTTCAATTTTTGTCTCTCTTGTAGTAATATATGTTGTAGATAAAATAATTAACATTCCTCCAATCCAAATACTGTTGCTTGGAATTTCTCCAAAAAAGTAAAATCCCAACATTACCGCCCAAAGTAATTTTAAATAATCAAGTGGAAGAATGAATGATACGTTCCCCCTTTTTAAGGCTGCAACCAAAGAATATTGAGCAATAGTTCCAAAAATTGTAATAATAAACAAAATCAAAATTTGTTCTATGGATGGCCAATTCCAGACACCAAGTGATAAAAAAAATGTTGCTGGAATAATACCTATTGCTGACCAAAGTGTAATAGTTAAATTTGAATCAGATCTTGTCAAAATTTTTGCAATTAGAACCGAAGACGACCAAAAGAAACAAGCACAAAGAATTACTATTGGTCCTATTCCAACTGATATGTCTGGTCTAATAATAATAATCGCCCCTATAAATCCCATTGACATGGCAGCCCACCTTCTAATTCCAACAATTTCTCCAAGAAAAAAAATGGCTAGTAATGTTGAAAAAACAGGAACCGTTAAACCTAAAGCCTGTGTTTTCGCCAATTCAGTTATACTTAGTCCGTAAAAAAAACAAAGTATTGCTGCGCTTCCAGCGAATGCTCTAATAATCTGAAATTTAGGATTTAGAGTTTTAAAAACTTTAAATCCATTTTTTAAAATAATTGGAGTTAGTAATGGTAATACTAAGAAACTTCTAAAAAATGCTATTTCAAAAGGATGCATTTCTGCTGACGTATATCTTACTAAAGCAGTCATCAATGATATTGATATCCCTGAAATAATCATGAATAAACAAGCGATTAAACTTGTTGGTAATTTTTTGATAAGTTTATTTGTATATGTTATCAAATTATATCTAACAATTATAAAACATTAGATTTTATTCTCCTAAAACATGAGCTAGAATAGTCCTGTTTCTTCTAGATTGTCTATGCTCAAATAAAAATATTCCTTGCCATGTTCCTAATTGAAGTTCTGATTCAATTACACTTATTGAAAGGTTCGAATTCGTTAAAGAGGATTTAATGTGAGCTGGCATATCATCGATGCCTTCGATTGAGTGATTGTATGATGATTCCATAGGGGCAATTTTCAAGTAAAAATCTTCAATATCTTTTAATACATCGGGATCCGCATTTTCTTGAATAATGAGGGAAGCAGTTGTATGCATAATGCTCAAATTTAAAATTCCATTTTTAATATTACTTAATTTAATAAATGAAATAATTTCAGATGTAATTTCCTTTAATTTTATCCCTGACATTGAGATAACTATTTTTTTTGAAACTTGCTTCACTAACTTAACCTTTTAAATAGAGAATTTGATAAAATTATTTAATATGCTTTGGAAAAACATGCTTTCCATTTTCATCAATAGGAAGTTCATATACATTTACTACTGAATTTATAGGGAGACTGTCATAAAGGTGTGGGAAAAGAAGTTGGTTGCGGGATTCTTCCCACAAAATGTTTAAATTTTTAGTTTCAACTTCTAATAATACTAAATTATTTTCTTTTTTAAAATGAAGGCTAGCTGTTTCTTTTACTTGTTCAGAAGATGAAAAATGAATAAATTTATCTATAAGGTCTATCCCAGACCCTTCAAAAACGTTATTCTTTTTTGCGGTTTCCCAATCAAATTTTGAACAAATTTTATATACGTATTTTTTCATTTTTTTATTGCCTATTTTACTGTTACTGTCCCTTCCTTAGGGTTCAATGTTATTAAGTCACCGCTCTTTATTGCTGCTGTTATATCAACATCAAATCGATCTATAAGTGTTAAATTTGCATGAGCTGCACCTTGAGCAATAATTGGATTAGCCCAATTTAATAAAAGACCTTTTGGAGACTTATTATTTTCAAGCATATTTCTAAACATCCATGCGCTTGCTACTCCACCTTTTGCAACGTTTAAAACTAAAATTTTGTTAACGTAGCTTTGAAGATACAATTGATGGGAAGGCCGAGAAAAAATACCTTTATTACGCTCTAGGTCATATCTCGCACTGAAATTATCGTTAGCCACCAATGCTTCGCCACTAACTATGTCTCCTATCCCAACATGACCTTTAAATACTCTCATTAGTTAATTATTTTTCCTTTACATGCTGATAGGACACATTTTTCCATTGTTGACAATACTGTTCTATATCCATAACCACCTAAAATATTAGTAATTTTTGCTGAGTTGCTCATTAAGACATTCCATCCATTGGCTTCAGCAATTTCTTTGGCATGCATATTATAAAAGCAAACACCTTCAAGAACTATGCCTCCGGCTTTTTCAATTGTTTTAGTAATATTATTTCTATCACAAAGAATTTTTATTGATGGAGAAGTGCAAGCAATAAGTGTGATTTTATTATGTATTTTTTGACCGTCTAATAAGAACGAAAGCCTTTGCATTTCATCAAGAGAAAGTTGGGGAGCAGCAAAAACTACGACATCTAATTTTTGATCATTAGGTTGATAACTTAAATAGAATTGCTTGATATCGTCATTATTATATTTTTTGAAATAACCTTTTGTATTATTTATGGAATTGTGAGTTGCTTCAGGCGTAATGTCTTTTATATGGAAAAGTGGAGTTGATCCAAAAGAAGCTAAGGCAGCTCCAAAATGTTTTAATTGATCTGAAGTAGGTTTTTCATTGACACCATAAATTATGGGGACATCCCAATATGATTGCATTTCTTTACCAATTATTCCTCCTAAGGCTCCCCAGTCACTATAAGTATTTAATTGAGCAGAAACTTGTATTTTTTTTGATGGCTCTCGTGTTTTATTCAAATGAAATCCATAACATGGCGTTCT
>MDSW01065296.1_pt1 | contig 23676 bp, 23 predicted proteins | sample 811171 | NCBI WGS metagenome assembly MDSW01 (sample SAMN05326641, study PRJNA326480) | marine metagenome | isolation source: seawater | place: Atlantic Ocean: North West | collected 2012 | reverse complement strand
TGAAATTCCTTCTCCTTATCAAAATGGAATGATGGATAAATTTTTTGATGGAAAGTTAACTCCAATGTTACAAACTAATCGTGGATGTCCATTTCATTGTACATTTTGTACTGACGGTAGAGATGAAGTAAATAAAATTAATCATTTTAGCATTGAACGTGTTCAATCAGATATAGAGTATATTGCAGAACATACGCCAAAAAATACACATAGTCTTCATATCAGTGATTTGAATTTTGGTATGTATCCTCGTGATTTAGAAATTTGTGAATCTCTTGCAAAAATTCAACAAAAACATAGTTATCCAAAATATATTAAATGCACAACAGGAAAAAATCAAAAAGACAAGATAATTCAAGCCATTAAAAAATTAAATAATTCTTTGCGTGTTACAATGTCTGTTCAATCACTTGATCCAGAAGTACTAAATAATATTAGAAGAGATAACATTAGCGTAGATCATATGCTTGCGTTATATCCTGCATTAAAAGAAGCTGATTTACAAACAACTTCTGAAGTGATTCTTGGATTGCCAGGAGAAACTTTTGAAAATCATATTCAAACTTTACGTGATTTAGTTAAAGCAAGAATGGATGAAATTGTGGTTCATACATGTATGTTACTTGATGGTTCAGAAATGGGACTTCCAGAGGAACGAAAAAAATGGGATATGAAAACAAAATTTAGGGTACTTCAGAGAGATTTTGCAGAATTAAGTAATGGTAAGAAAGTGATTGAGTATGAAGAAGTTGTAGTTGGTTCTAATACAATGAGCTTTGATGAATATATTGAATTAAGAATTCTTGCGTTCATAATTTTTGTCACAAATCAGGGTATTGTTTTTGATGCAATTCTAAAATTTTTGCGTGAACAAAAAATTGATGTATTTGATTTGTATTATCAAATGTTTACAAATAGAAAAAATGCACCAAATAAAACTCAAGAAGTAATAGAACAATTCAAACATGCAACCATTGATGAATTATGGGATTCTCCGGAAAAATTATTAGAAAATTTTCAAAATGATTCTGAATACAAAAAACTTCTAGAGGGAGAGGCAGGTACAAATGTTATTTACCACTACAAGGCAGTTGTAATTTCTGAATCAATGGATGATTGGACTGAACATGTAATTTCTAGTGCAAATTCATTAATAACCAAAATGGATACTTTTGATGAAAATTTAAAAAAGAAATTTGAATCAGTAGCAAATTATTGTAGAGGCTTGTCCCACAATGTTCTAGGTCAAGATCGATTAGATACAATACCAAAATATGAATTCAAACATGATATCCCTGCATGGTTATCACCTAAAAATGAGAAAAAATTAGACAGTTTTGAATTTGAAAATAAACTAATGATTACATTCGAATTAGATGATGAACAATTCAAGATGGTTCAAGACAACATTGATGTTTATGGACATTCACGTATAGGTAAGAGTAAAACTTTGAAGATGCTCCCTAATCAAAAATTATGGAGACGTCCACTAATTACATCAAATCATACAACGTATCTATGTTGGGATGATGAACCAGATTTAATTGAATCATGACTAATGTAATAATTTTAGCTGCAGGGTTTGGAAGTAGATTACTACCATTGACAAAAGATAAACCAAAATCACTTATAGAATTTGGTGGTAAAACACTTCTAGAAAGAAATATTGAGATTTTTAAGAAACACGGAATAAATGAAATAACTATCATAACAGGTTATAAGAAAGAAAAAATCAATTTTACGGATATTAATTATATTGAAAATAAAAATTTTGAACATAACAGCACATTACAAAGTTTATTCTATGCAATAGATCAAATAAAAACTTCAACAATAATTACTTACTCAGACATAATTTTTGAAGAAAGAATTCTAGAAGAATTGTTATCAATAGAAAATGATATTGCCGTAGTGGTTGATGCAAAATGGAAAGATTATTGGAAATTACGAATTGATGAAACTATCAATGATGCTACAGAAACTGCTGTTTTTAATAATGAAAAAATTATTACTTCTATAGGTCATAAAAATTCTCAAGCAAATGGGCATTTTATTGGATTAATGAAACTTGAAAATAACGGTGGTAAAAAATTTAAAGAATTATTTTTAGAAACAAAACAGAATGTTGTAAATGGTAAAAATAAATTAAATGAAGAACTATCATTTGAAAAATTAAGAATTGTTGATTTGTTAGAAGGATTAATCAAAAATAATTATTCAATTTATGCACTTTTAACTAACAATGGATGGTTAGAATTTGACACCATAAATGATTATGAATTGTATAAAGAAATGTTAGATGAAAAAATATTGGAGAAATTGATAAAATTAAATTATTGAAAAATATTGGAATTATGATAAATTGAAAAAAGAAAAATTATTCAAAGGAAAAAAATTTGATGTATCACGATATCATTTTAATATTTCAAATAAGAAAATTTCTCATGAAATAATTGAACAAAATCCAGCTTCCGCGGTCTTAGCAATAGAAAATAATTGTGTTATAATGGTAAAACAATTTCGATATCCATTTGATGAAACACTTGAAATTCCAGCAGGAATAAAAAATAACAATGAAACATCGTTAGAGTGTGCAAAACGTGAATTTTTAGAAGAAACTGGGTACAAAAGTTCCAATTTAAAATTTTTAACAAGATATTATCCATTTTTAGGATATAATACACAATACATTGATTGTTTCTTAACAACTAAAATCAGAAAAATTTCAGAACAAAAATTAGATCCAGATGAATTTGTTACAATAGAAAAGATCCCTATCAAGAAAATTATATCAATGATAAAAAATAAGAAAATAGTTGACTCGAAGACTATTTGTTCATTAATGCTCTATATCACAAAAAATAATTTAAAAATAAGTTAGTAATATGGAAAAAAATAATTTAAAAATAAATTCTGATTTTGATCTTCAACATCAATTACGAAAACTTGCAACAGAAGAATCATTAAAGTATATTGAAAAGAATATGAAAAACTGTTTATGTTTTTCACATAATAAAACTATTCTATTTGATTATGCATTACCAAAAATCAATTGTAACGGATTAATTCTAGAATTTGGAGTTAGGAAAGGAGTTACTATAAAAGAAATTTCAAAGAGAATCGGAAAGAGAAAATGTCATGGCTTTGATAGCTTTGAAGGTTTACCTGAAGATTGGTCAGGTCAACAATATCCCAAAGGTGCATATTCAGAAAATGGAAAAATTCCTCAAGTACCAAAAAATATTATTATTCATAAAGGATGGTTTAATGATACTTTACCGGAATTTTTTAAAAATAATAAACAAGAAATAGATTTTATTCATTTTGATTGTGATTTGTTTTCATCAACAAAAACAATTCTTGATTTAGCAGGAAATAGACTTCGTAAGGGAAGTATTTTGATATTTGATGAATATTTTAATTACCCAAATTGGCAAAATCATGAATTTAAAGCATTCAAACAATTTGTAAAAAATAAAAATATTCAATACGAGTATTTAGCTTTCACAAGTAAATCTGCGGTATGTCTAAAAATTAAATAAAATTATTTTGTTTTATACATAGCCATATGTATAGGACTATCTTTGAAAGTATCGTTTGAACGTTTATCATCTGGAGGCATTTCCTTTTCTTTTCTTTGATAATATTTCATTCGTTTATCACCTTCAGATTTTTTATTATATGTTAAATACATATTTCTTCGTTGATTGTTAGATAGATTTGGTTTGGAACGATGCGGTATAAAACAATCAAAAAATATTACATCCCCTGGAGAAGTTAAACAAGGAACAAAATTCATATCTTTTTCTAAAGTTTCATCAATAGGTGAATCATAATCTGTGATCAATTCTTTCTTTGTAAAGCCTTTTGCTATTTCTAGACAACCATTTTCAATTGTACATTCATCAATAGTAACAAAAACATTGATGAAATAGCTTGCAAAATCATCCCATCTAGAAACAATATCTTGGTGAGTACGAAATCCATTTCCACCAGGTTGTTTTAAGTTAATTTTTTCTTTAAACAAGATGCATTCTTCACCTACTAACTCTTGTAAATGATCTAACAATCTAGAAGATTCTGCAATATTTTTTAATCCATAATGGAAATCTGTAAATTTTTCAATTCTAGACAATATACGAGACTTTTCATCAAGAAGACTTGTTTCATAGTATGCATTTTCTTTTCCTGACCAATCCAAAGGCTTTCTTTTTTGATAATCATCTATCCATTTTTTAATTTCTAAAGTTTCAGATTCATCAAAAAATTCTTTTTTGATTAAAAATCCATTATTATTATAATTTAGAATATCTTTTTCACTTAAAACACTCATGATTCTTAAAAAAAATGAGTCTTAAAATAGATTACTAAACATAAGAAGTTAATTTTTTAATTGGCAGATTATTCAATCATGTATGCAAAAAAATGTTATTGTAATTTTAATTGATGGTGGGAGATCTGATTTTGCAATAAACTCTCCAAATTTTATTAAACTAAAAGAAGATTCAATATTTTTCCCTAATTCAATTACTTATGCACCTTACACAAATGCATCTATGCATGCATTTATCAGTGGAAGTTATGGAAATAGAAATGGAACTTACAGTTACTGGCATTCTTCTAACTTCAAAGGAAATGAATTTAAAACTTTAACAGATTATTTGAAAGAATATAATTTTTTTACATGTTTTGATGGACATTCAGATTTAATTTTACCAAAGAAAAATTTTGATCAATATTTTGTTCATAATGAAAATGAAGTAGATTTGGTAAAGAAACATGGTACCTTATTGAAAGAAATGAAAAATATTAATGATGAAAATAAAAATTTCTTCTTATATTTACATTATAGTCAGATACACACTGGATTAAAAAATGAAGTTTTGATACCCTTCGATAATTTTAGTAAAGAGTATTTTGATAATACTGAAAAAAATAAACAACGATATTCAAAACTTTTTGAAAACGCTTCAACATATTTGGAAAATATGATTAATTTAATCAAATCATTAGAGTTTGACAAAAATTCAATAATTTTGGTTTTATCAGATCATGGAGTTAGTATAGGTGAAAAAATTGGTGAGAGAGGATACGGTGCATTTTGTTATGATTACACAATTAAGACATTCGCATATTTACAAATTCCTGGAATTAATAAATCAGATACAATAGATAATCAGGTAAGACATATTGATTTCTTACCCACAATTTTAGATTTACTTGATATAAAAATTGACGATTCCTTTTCAGAAATTGATGGTAAAAGTTTAGTTCCATTGATCAATAAAAAAGACTATACAGAAAATATTGCATTTTCAGAAACAGGAAATCCATTACATGAAAAGAGTCCTCCTAAGATTCCAAATGTTAAATCAATTAGAACGTCAGAATGGAAATTAATTTTAAATGAATATAATGATTCTAAAGAATTATACAATATTTCTAAAGATCCTCTTGAAAAAGAAAATCTAATTGAAAAAAACTTAGAAATTGAATCAAAACTATGGACTGAATTCTTAAAAATAGAACGAAGGAGTTTAGTTTAAGGAAATTTTTTTCTGGCTACTTCTAAATCTTGTAATGTATCAATTTCACACCAATTTCCCTCTATTTTTATGGGATTAACTTTGAAATTTTTATCTATTAACTCCTGAAGTATATCTGTAATATACGCAGTTTTGATAGAAGAAGCTTCATGAAATTCTCCTTTATGATTTTTAATCAAGTTAGAATATTCATTTTTAAAAATTTTAATTCCATTCATCGATAATTTCATTAAACCTAAAAACTCTCCAAGATTACTTTTGCTGAAATTACCGAATCTATTAGTTTGATGTCCAATTTTCTCAACAAATTTATCATTAATTAATACATTAGCTGCTTCATCTATTGGATGTTCGGTTCGTCCTACGTATGCAGCTTCCCAATTCATTTCAACTGCAATATTAATATCTGCATTTGCATTTTTTATATCAGAAATAATTTTCTCATCAAAAACAATATCTGTATATGAAATAATTACATCAGATGTCATATATTCACTTACAGACATCATTGTACCTAATACATCATGATGCAAAAAATCATTATCAGAAACATATGTGATATTTTTTATTTTGAATTTTTCTTTATTCGGACCGGTTACAACTAAAATATCATCTATATTATTTTTTTTTAGTGCAATAATTTGACGCTCTAATAACGACTTGCCATTTATGTCAACAAGAGCCTTTGGAGATTCTTTTGTTAAATCCCCTAATCTTTTACCTGAACCTGCAGCTAGTAAAATTGCTTTCAATTTTTTATTTGTTTTAAATATCTCATAAATCTATTTCTAATTTCTATTGGTTCTATGTTTACACGTTTTCCAATGTTGTTATTTTTTTCAATATTAATTACAAGCATTACTGGGCCATCACCATATTTGATTTTTTTGAGAATACTTTCCAATTTATTTTTTGTAGAAATCGAAAAAACTTGATAATTTGATGCAACTCCTAATTTTTTAATTTTTACATATTTTGAATTAGTTGGTTGACCCCCAGTAGAATCATGAATAGAATTATCAAAAATAACATGTATCAAGTTTTTAGGTTTTTGTGTACCTATTGTGGTGATAGAACCTAAATTCATAAGAATATTTCCATCTCCATCAAATACTAGAACTGATTTCTTTGGATTTTTTAATGCAATTCCTAATCCAATTGATGATGCTAATCCCATTGAGCCAATCATGTAAAAGTTTGATTTTTTGTCATTTACATTGAATAAATCTCTACTAATGAATCCATTAGCAGAAACAATAGGTGAATTCTTAAACGATTTCAATATTATCTCCATTGCGTCTTTTCTATTCATCTTTCAATCTCCTAATTACAAGTGATACCGATTTTTTTTCTTTGATATTTTTTAATGCCCAATCACAACATGATTTCCAGTTTTTTTCAGTAATAATTTTAGATTTTAATCCGAGTGTAGATAATAATTTTGGTTGAATTTTACCAATTTTAATATGCTCTGGTGCATCAGTATTTTTGAAACCACGCCAACCAATAACAAAAATCATAGGTATTTCATAAAGTTGTACTAATGATGCTATTGTTGAAATTGAATTAGCAAAACCTGCATTTTGCATAAAGACTAATGATTTACTTCCCGAGAGAGATGTACCTGCAGCAATTCCAATTGCTTCTTCTTCTCTTGTAGTTATAGTAATTTTATTTTTTTTTAATCCTTCATCAATGAAATACTTCATTGTAGAATCAGGAACCCCAATGAAATATTCTATTTTATTTTTATTTAAATAATTAAAAAAATCTCGTTGAAAATTTTCTTTCAATTTATGTAACCTAATTTTTTCAATTTTTCTTCTAATTCTTTTTCTTTATTTTCTATTTCATACATGCTCTGTAATTCAAAAATACTTTCCATAGATGATAATTTTTCATTAACCGAAGAAATACTCTCAGAATTTTTTAATATTTTTAACAAATCCATCATTGATTTATGTGCAGCTCTTAGTGTTTGATTTGCATAAATTACCATTTTGATATTATGATTTTCTAATTCATTTATTTTTACGGTGTCATAAGTAGTTGGAATAACCACTACTGGACAATTCCCTTTAAAAGAATCTGCAAATTCAAAAATCTCATCGGGATTTTTTTGTTTAGAATGTATTAAAATTGCATCTGCACCTGCTTCTTCATATGCTTCAGCTCTTTTTAATGCTGTATCCATTGATAAACCTGAAATCAACGATTCAACTCTTGCAATAATCATAAAATCTTTATTTTTTTTAGCATCTTTGGCAGCTAATATTTTTGCTACAAATTCTTTTTCTGAAATTAATTCATTTGTTCCATCTTTTAAAAGACTATTTCTTTTTGGAAATGTTTTATCTTCAATACATACAGCTGCAATACCTGCATTTTCATATTTTTTTACCATGTGCATTACATTACTAGGTCCCCCGTATCCTGTATCACAATCTGCAATTATAGGAATATTGCATGTTTGTGCCATATTTGAAGCAACATCAAAAAATTCTGTCATAGTCAAAATACTTGCATCAGGAACTCCATGTGTGGATGATATTGCAAAACTACCAGACCAAATTGCATCAAAACCGTTTAATTCCACTAATTTAGCTGACATTGCATCAAATGCACCACATACTTTTACAATAGATTTCTCTTCTAAAATTTTTCTTAATTCTTCAGTTTGTGACAATAAAAAAATTTCAATAAGCAATTATAAAAAATATGCCATTAATTGTATATTATGTGGAAAATCATTCAACCATCTGAAATACAGGTTGGGATTGGAACCGCTCAGAATTTTGTTTATCCTACAAATTCTTTAATCATCACCACAAAAAATGCTATTTCTAGAGGTTGGATTGATTATTTGAAAATTAAAGATTATCATATTTATGATAAAATTGAACCTAATCCCTCAATAGATAATATTGAGAAATTAATTTCAGAGTTTGGAAACATAAATTTTTCAAGTATAATTGGTATTGGTGGTGGAAGTTCAATTGATGTAGCAAAATTCTTTGGTTATAAGATGAATAAAAAAAAAATTATGATACCAACCACATTTGGAACGGGTAGTGAAGTTACTCGGATATCTGTTTTAAATGTAAATGGAAAGAAAACTAGTTTTCATGATGATAAGATTTTATCTGATGTTGCAATTGTTGATCCATTTTTTATAAAAAATACTCCATTCAAATTAATTAAAAATTATGCAATTGACTCTTGTGCTCAATGTTCTGAAGCATTCGATAGTAAAATTAGTAATCCATACACAAAATTTCTTTGTAAAACCGCATTTGAAATTTTAGAAAATGCAATACTTAGTGAAAAATATGAGAAACTACCATATGGTTCTTTAATATGTGGATTAGGATTTGGTAACAGTTCCACAACACTCGGTCATGCATTATCTTATGTTTTTTCAAATGAAGGTATTTCTCATGGTCATGCATTAGCATTTACTACATCAATTGCTCATAAATTCAACAAATCTATTTTTTATGAACGATTTACTTCTATCGTAGAAAAATTACAATTTCCAAAAATTAAATTGAAGCAAGATATTTCAGATGCTAGTGAATTAATATTAAAAGACAAAAAACATCTTGATAATAATCCTAAGTCTATATCTAAATCCCAAATAATTAATCTATTAAAACAAATTAATGATAATTAACCTAATTTTTTCATTCACATATTATTGATCAAACATACGATTTCAGATCAATAATTAACCATATCATAAGGATCTTTGTGAGGCAGTGTTTTTATTTAATAATTTTTTAGATATTTTATGATTACACTAAATAATAAAATTAGAAATGAGTATAAAAATAAGAATATACTAATTACTGGTGGAACTGGTTCAATTGGAATTGCCTTAGTTAAAAAATTACTTGAATGCAAACCTAAAGCAATTAAAATTTTAACAAATGATGAGAATTCAATTTTCGATTCTAGAAAAATTTTAGGAGAAAATAAAATAATAAAATATGTCGTAGGTGATATTAGAGATAAAGAACGTTGTGAATTATCTGTAAGAAATATTGATATTGTTTTTCATACTGCAGCCATGAAACATATAGATATTTGTGAAGAAAATCCATTTGACGCTGTAAAAACAAATGTTATAGGAACTAGTAATATCTTGGAATCGAGTATTCTTGAAGGTATTTCAAAATTTATTTTTATTAGTACTGATAAAGCAACTAATCCTACTACTACCTTAGGTGCAAGTAAAATGCTTGCAGAGAGATTAACATTAGTTGCTGGAACATATAATGAAAATAAAAAAACAGTATTTTCGATTGTTAGATTTGGTAATGTAATTGGATCCAGAGGATCAGTATTTCAAATATTTTTACAACAATTAAGAAAAAATTTACCTTTAACAGTTACCGATAAACGAATGACTAGATTCATTATGTCTATATCTGATGCTGCATCAATGATACTAAAAATTGGAAATATTGCAAAAGATTCTGAAACCTTTATTCTAAAAATGCCATCTGTTAGAATTGAAGATTTTGCAAAGTGTATGATACAAGTTTACAAAGAAAAAACGGGATTAGCAAAAACTTCGAAGATACGACTTTCAAAAATTCGGGAATATGAAAGATTTAATGAAATGTTAGTGACAAATGATGAAGTAGAATTCTGTCATGATATAGGCGATATGTACAAAATCTCCAAAAAACAAACAAAGAAACCACTTTCATTAAAAGAATTTAATTCAGGAACTTCAAAACAAATAGAAAAAAATGAACTCAAAAAAATTATTAATGAAATATTTGACGAAATTAATTAAAAATATAATTGATTGAAATGAATTGGAAAATTCCTCTCTATAGAATTTTTACAGATGACGAAGATGAAAAATTAATTTCTAAGGTATTATCTAGACAAATGGATTGGGCTATAGGTCCTGAAATTTTAGAATTTGAAAAGAAATTGTCAAATTATATTGGAACAAAATACTGTTTGACATTTAATTCTGGTACCTCTGCTGGACACGCTGCATTACTTGCATTGAATATTAATTCTGGAGACGTCTTAGTACCATCGTTCACATTCATTGCAACTGCAAATTGGCCTTTAATGGTAAATGCAAAACCAAAGTTTGTTGATATAGATGAAAAACGATTTGGAATGGATCCACAATCATTGGATAAAAAAATTTCAAAAAACACTAAAGCTATAATTCCAATTCATTATGGTGGACTACCTTGTGAAATTAATGAACTTAAAAAAATCTCATTAAACAAAAATATTCCATTAATTGAAGATTGTGCAGAGGCATTAGGCACAAAAATTAATGGAAAATCAGTTGGAACATATGGGAAAATCTCAATTTTTAGTTTTGCTCCAAATAAGATACTTACTACAGGTGAGGGTGGAGCTATTTGTACAAATTCTAAAAATCTTTTTGAAAAATTAAAATTAATTCGTTCACATGGACGTGAATTAAATAATAATTATTTTAAAACAAATCAACAAGCAAATTATACATCCATCGGATATAATTGGAGAATGTCCAGTATTACTGCAGCATTAGGAAATTCCCAATTTAATAAAATAGATAAAATATTAAGATTAAGAAAAAAATATGCTAGAATTTATGATCAACAATTTAAAAAAATTGAACAAATCACTACTCCATTTGTTTCAGATAATGAAGAACACGTATATCAATTATATACCATTAGACTTGAAAATCAAAAAATAAGAAACAAGTTACAACAATATCTTACAAAGAAAAGAATAATGACAAAAATCTTTTTTGATCCAATCCATTTATCCAATTTTTATAAAAAATTAGGATATGAAAAAAATCAATTACCCGTGACACAAAAAATTTCAAAAACAATTCTTTCTTTGCCTATCTTTCCAGGATTAAAAAAAGAAGAAATTTCATATGTTTATAATTCGGTGAAAGAATTTTTTGAATAATTAATTCTTACTAACTAAAAAATTTTCTAATACTAAATAATCTAAATTACTATTAGAGAATGTATTAAGTGCGTCATGAGGTGTATTAACTATAGGTTCTCCATTAAGATTAAAGGATGTATTTAATAAAATTGGATACTCAGAAATTTCTTCAAATTTATCCAAAAGATCATAAAAAAGAGCATTGTGTTCTTTTTTCACAGTATGCAATCTTGCGGAACCATCAACATGAGTTATAGCAGGTAATTTCTTTCTATATTCGACTTTTACAGGAATAACCTTTTCCATAAAGAAACATTCGTATCCATTTGGAACTTCAAAATATTTATCCGCATCTTCAAATTTTACTGATGGTGCAAATGGGCGATAACTCTCTCTATACTTAATCACGGAATTAATTTTATCTTTCATATTATAGTCTCGAGGATCAGCTAAAATCGATCTGTTTCCTAATGCTCTTTCTCCAAATTCTGATCTTCCATGAAATATAGCAATAACATTTTTTTCAGATAACAATTTAGCAATAGTTTCATTTCGGTATTCAATCTTTTCAAAAGATACATTTTGTTCATCTAAAATTTTAGTTATATCCTTCTCCTCATATTTTGGCCCAATGTAACTACTGTGAAAAGAAAAATCCCTTTTTTGATTTAGAATAATATGATTGACATATAATGCTGCGCCAATACTATTTCCTAAATCATCTGGTGCATAAGATATGTATACATTTTTGAATTTACTATTGGAAATTATTTTTCCATTTAAAACAGAATTCATAAAAAATCCTCCACTTAAAACTAAATTTTCCATTTTTGTTTTTTCATATAAAAAATTAATTAAATTAAAAGCAATTTTTTCTGCAACTTTTTGCATGGCTTTTGCAACTTTGTAATGCCATTCATCAGGTGGTTCATCTTTTTTACCTATACGACCATCTAGCAAATCTATTAAATTTTTAGAAAGTAATTCTGGTGCTTGTAAATTTTCACCCTGATAATAATTTGGGTCCAATTCAAACAAACCATTATCTTTTAATCGAATTGTACTGATTATTTTTTCATAATAATCATCAGCATCTATGTCGAAAGCAGATAATGCCATTACTTTCCATTCATCATTATCTCTTCTATATCCTAATAATTCCGTATAGGTTGCATAAAACATTCCTAATGAATGAGGCATTTCATTTACAGAAAAAATTTCAATTGAATTATTATTTCCTTTTCCCATAGATGTTGTTTCAAATTCTCCACGCCAATCACATGTTAATATTGCAGCTTCTTTGTATGGAGAAAGAAAGAATGCATTTGCTGCATGTGCTAAATGATGTTTAACAAAATAAATTGGTGGTAAAGATGAATTTTCAGCTGAATTCAATAAAAGCCAATCAGGTATTTTTTGTGGTAGTAATTTAAATAAATTATCTGGTACAGAGAAAAGATAATCTTCTCTTCTTACTCTTGTTTCTGATATAGATGAATAATTAAAAAATTTCCAATATTCCCCAGGATTCCATCCTTGAGCAATACACTTACACTCTGTAAGATCTATTTCTTGATTTTTTAAACAAAAATTAATCGCATTTTGTGGAAACATTTTTGTTTTTTTATTTCTAGAAAATCTTTCTTCACCAGAACCTGCAATAATTTTTGAATTTTTTAATAATACTGCTGATGAATTGATTTCCCCATGATTTAATCCTAAAACATACATTTGATTTAATGTGATTTTTAGCACATAAAATGATTTGTTAGAAATTATCATAAAATGATGAATTCATTAAAACAAATTATACTAAAATTTTTTTAAAGAGAGTAAAAATGCTATATTATGAATATTCTTGTTTTAGCAGCTCATCCGGATGATGAATCTCTAGGAATGGGTGGAACCATCAAAAAACTATCAAAAAATAATAAAATTCATCTATGTGTTGTCTCTGAAGGTGCTTCTGCACAATATTCTGATAGGAAGATGATTGATGAACGCAGAAATGCATGTAAAAAATCAGGTAAAATACTAGGCATTTCAAATTACACGTTTTTTGACTTTCCTGATATGAAATTAGATTCAATTCCTCATTTAGAAATAAACCGGAAATTAGAAAAAATCATTCAAAAATTTAATCCAAAAATTGTTTACACAACTCCTAATACTGATCTTAATAAGGATCATCAAAAAGTATTTGATTCCACATTGGTTGTTACAAGACCCCAATCTAGTAATGTTAAATATCTTTTATCCTATGAATTTCCTGGTAAAAAAATTAACTCTTCTAATTCCCTTGTTTACGAAAACATAACTAAAGAATTTCAATATAAAATTAAATCTTTTAAAAATTATAAATCTGAAGTAATGCCTTTTCCGCATCCACGTTCTTTAAAGGCTATTGAAGCTTTAGCACAAATACGTGGTGTGGAATCTGGTTTTGAAAAAGCTGAAGCATTTAATCTCATTCATCAATTCAACATCTAATCATAAATTTTTATTTTTTAATTTATCAAATTCCTTGTAATCTATTTCAAAAATTTTTACTTTAATTAAATTAAATTTTTCATTATTAGAATCAAAAATTTTTTTCAAATAGGAATATTTATGCTCATTTTCATATAATTCATCTAGAAAATCATGAAAGACATTATTATCCTTATAAACAATAAAATATTTTAATCCAAATTTTTTTCCTACATTTACTAGTTCTTCAGTTGAATTTGCAGATAGGAAAATTACATTCTTTTTCTCTGATTCATCTTTAAAGAAATTCATTCCTTGAGAAATTGTATATTCATTAAAATTATTATTTCGTGTTAAATAATAATAATTCATATATTCTGTGCTTACATTAAAATCTCTTAAGATTTTACCATCTAAATTATCTATGATATATTTTGATAAAAGAAATTTTTCATTTTCTAGTTCTGAACTAGTTTTGTCATATACATTCAATGAAAAATATAATGATAAAAGTAGTGCAAGACCTATTACAATAATTATGAATACATTTCTTTGTTTTTGAGAAAATGAAAATGTACTTAATCCATATTCAGTAACTCGTTGAATTGGTATAACAGAAAAAATTATCAAAAATGGAAATAAATAAAATAAGTATCTTCTTTCAGGAACTATTGCTATTGTAATGACCATAGACAGTACAGCGACTATTAGAAAAATCCAATTAGCTTTAACATATTGTGAATCTTGATCAAAAGCTCGAAATGAAAAAATTATTCCGAATGGAATCAAAATAAAAAGATATGGATATGCTATTTTTGAAAAAAGATTAAAAATATTGTAAAATCCTTTTAAAATGAAATTATAGACAAATTCAAAAACTCCATTTTTTTCAATATAATCAAATGCGGTATTATTCTCATGTTTTGTATTTTCCGATAATAATTTTTCATAATTACCTGCAAACATTACATCCGAGTAATATGAATAAAATGGATTGCCAAATTGCTCTTGTTTTTGCATTAGCATAGGTGATAGTACGATTATACAAATCAGTAAACCTATCAAATAATTTCTAAGAACATTTTCTTTTTTTCTATAAGTTATAAAATAAACAATTGTTATTATAAATAAAATAAAAAATCCATCAATTTTTATCCACCAAGCAAATGCGCCAACACATAATGATGGAATAATGAATTTTGAATTTTTATTCAAAATAAAATAAAATGCTAATAATACTGTAAAAATGAAAATTGGTTCAGATAAACCAAAGCTTGAATTAAAATTTAGATGTGGTTCAAATGCAATCAATCCTGCACATACTAATGAATATCTTTCAGAGAAAAACTTCCTTCCTACTTTATACATTAAAGCTATTGTAGCTATTGAAATACTCATTGCTAAAATTCTAATTAAATTTGAGAAATCTTGGAATTCTTCAGGTTGGGCAATCTGATAAAACATGCTTACAAATAATGGCCATCCTCCAGCACGATGAACTGACTGTGAAAAATCTCCATTTAGATAAGATATACTCATTAAAAGATAATCTAAATTATCTGAAGTAACTGGAATTGAAAAATCTATAAAAATTAATTTTAAAATTAAAGAAATTAATGAAATTATTACAAGACATACTAAAGATGTAGATTTTTTCATTAAAAATTTATTTTCACTCATTATAATCAGGTTTTTTTACAGTAGCCAATCATTGAAAAGAATAAGGATGACCATAAACGTCTTACTGTTATATTTTTACATCCTGCATTCTCCATCATTTCGTATAATTCATGTTTATGAAGAAAATCTTGATCAGTATAAGGCCAATATTTTTCAATTAAATTCAATGTTTTGAATATTTTATAGACTAAAAATAATGGTGAAAAATATGCTGGAACCAAAACCACCAACGTTCCATCTTTTTTTAGAACTCTCATCATTTCTTTGACACCTTCTACTGCATCCATTTTTGCAAGTCTAAAATGTTCCATGACTCCCTGATTAAATACAATATCAAACTGTTCATCTTTTATTGGCATATGAAAAAGATCACCTAATGTGAATTTTGCATTCAATGAAAGTGACTTGAATAGTTCAATTCCTTTTTTTAATGCATTCTGAGATAAATCCATTGAAGTTATCTCAAAACCTTTCTCAGCAAATTTTGCACATGCCATTCCCCCACCTGAACCAGGTTCAAAAATACTTCCCATTTTGATTTTTGCTGCGGATAATATTGCCTTAGTAAATACATCTGAAAAATATGCGTTTATTGCAAATTCTTCTATTCTAGAGAAAAGTGATCTTTTTTTTGGGTCATAAAGTACATCCCACTTAGTTTCTTCCATTATCTACCACTTCCATTTAGCAAATTCCTTAATAATTTGATAACTAAGTTGTGCGCCTGTTGTTAATGGTCTCATCTTTCGCTCTCCTCCTATTCTCTTAGGTTCTTTCCCTTCGATTTGATATATTGGAATTTTTAATTTTGCTAATCGAATGCAAGTTTGTTGTTCTATGTTAAGATATTGTGCATCAGTTTTTAGATTGTCCCATAAACTTCTTTTAATAATTCTAAATCCATTTAATGCATCTGTATAATTCCCCCCAAAAAATGAGTTTACTAAGAATGTAAACATGTTATTACCAAATCGATCTAACCAGTTTGCATCTTCGCTAATTGAATTTTTTCCAAATCTTGAAATGTGAACAACATCGTGACCTTCTCTTGTTTTTTCTATCAGCCTTGGTATATCTTCTGGAACATCATTTCCATCTGGACTAAAAAACATAACAAAATCTGATTCTGTTTGTTCAGTTCCTACTCTACATGCATTTCCTTCTCCTTTATTTTTTTGATGTATAACTTCAAATCCTAATTCTTTAGCCTTTTCAACAGTTCCATCTTTTGAACCTCCATCTACAAAGATGATTCTATCTGCCCACTCTTTTTTCACCTGAGGCATTATCACACTTACTGCTTCGATTTCATCTAATGTTAAAACAAATACTATGACAGACATATTGTAACAAAATTCATCGCTTATTTAGCAATTATAATAATTACTCAGTTATTGTCTTAAACCCCAAATAATATCTAAAAATATGCGAATCTTGGACCTGAATTTAGATGTCAAAAGACGTCTAAAGGAATCTGGAATCACAAAAATCATGAAAAGTATTGAATCCTGTGATTGGGTTGTAATTGAAGAAAAAGATAATAAAATTATTGGTGCTGCCGGATTAGGTGGATTATTTCATGTATCTGGAATACAAATTTTGGAAGATCATACTGGAAAAGGATTAGGCAATGTTTTACAAAATGAATTAATCCAAGAATCACAAAGAAGGAATTACTCATTTATCACTGTATTCAATGACCCTCGAAATGTGATTAGCGTTAAATTGCATGACTCATTAGGATATGAAAAATTATTCCGAATAAATTATGCTGAAAATATTGTAAATGATGTTAAAGGAATGGCATTCAATAATAAAGGAAAATTTGTCTTGAATTGCTTAAAGCTATTTAACTCAAAACAAGGAATGTTGGTATTAGCATTATCTTTAAAATTTTTTTATAGACTATTCCCTAATCTTATAATTTACAATGAAAGTGGATTGCCAAAACCTAGTATAAAATGGATTACAAATAATTTTGAAAATATCTAATTATTTTTTATAATAAGACGCAGTAATCTTTAATCCTTCATCAAGTGTATATTTTGGCTTCCATTTCAAAAGCTTTTTAGCTTTTGTATTATCAACTTCTAATTTTGGAATTTCAAGTGAACGTTTTGGAAAACTATTCCATTGAATTTTTCCTTTATATCCAGTAATTTTTCTAATTTTTTCAGCAAGTTGTTTTATAGATAATGATTTACCTGTTCCAATATTTATCGACTCACCTAATAATTTTTTATTATTACTTTCTGCAGCTAAAACATAAGCTGAAAGTAAATCTGGTTCAAAAACAAAATCACGATATGGTGTTGGATCACCTAATTTGACAGGAGATTTACCCTTTAACATCTGATAAATTATACTCTCAATAACAAACTGGTGATTATATTTTCTTCCATAGGAGTTTGCATTTCTAAATATAATTGCTGGAAATCCATATGCATCATAAAGATATTTCAAATGTTTTTCTGTTGCAATTTTTGCTACTGCATAAGGACTTGCTGCATGAAGTTCTGCAGTTTCTTTTGAAGGAAATTTTTTCTGAATTCCATATTCTTCTACCGATCCTGAAAAAATAAATCGTTTTAGTTTTGGAACTGCTCGTCTAGCAGCTTCTGCCATATTTACTGCACCTAAGAAATTTACATTAAAAACTTCGGTAGTATGTGTAAAACTGTATGCAACAGAAGTCTGTGCTGCAAGATGAATTATGACATCTGGTTTAAAACTTGATAATACGTCATAAATGTTAAGATAATCTGTTAAATCTCCATAGTAATATGAAATTCCACTTTGTCTTTCACCTCTAATCATTGATTCTGTATTTGAAGCAATTGGTCTATCTGATGTTGCAACATTACGAGCTAAAGTACCCAATTTGTGACCTTTTTTCAAAAGGATCTGTCCTAATTCGTGACCCAAAAAGCCTGTCATTCCTGTAACAAATATTCGCATATGCGAAGAAACTTTTTACCACTTTATAGGTTTTCGTCAAAATTATAACTTATCAGTGGTTTGATTTTTTCGGTCAATTTTGACATATTTGAAAACTCTGAATCTTGTGGACTAAGACTCCCTGACTTAACTTCTTTTAGAATTTCGTTGACCGAATCTTTGACAGTTTTTTTAACCTCGAAACCTAATACATTTTTGATCTTTTCAAAGGAAACTTTATAATTTCGAGGATCTTTTTTTGAACTAATTATATCAATATCTACATCATCAATAAATTCTTGAATAATTGTGGCAAGCTCTCTTTTTGTATAATTTTCATTATCTCCTCCTACATTATAGATCTCTCCAGAAACTAATTCCGAAGGTGCTTTCAATACCAAGGCACATGCATTAGCCATATCTTCTACATGAATTAATGGTCTCCAGAAATCAGCACCAAATATTGAAATTTTTTTATCAACTATTGCATCTCTAAGAAATTCTTGAACTAATAGATCAAATCTCATACGTGGTGATAATCCATGGGCAGTCGCAAATCTTAAGATACATGTTTCAAAATCATTCGTATTCATATTCAAAATAAATTCTTCAGAATTTACTTTACATTCTGAGTATAATGACAAAGGTTGAACATCTGATAATTCATTAACAATATTCTGATTTGAACCGTAATTACTACAGGTTGATGCAAAGATAAACCTCTTAACATGATTTTTTTTACATACACTTACAAGATTTTTTGTTGCAAATTCATTAATTTGTTTTGCAGCGTGAGGAATTTTTTTACAAAGTGGTTCACCAACAATTGCGGCAAGATGAATGACACAATCTACATCTTTTAAAATAGGTATAATCTTCTCTGTATTTCTGATATCTTGATTAAAAAATTCAATCCTTTTTTCATTAATTAAAGATGAAATTCCATCATTACCAAAAACTAATGAATCGACTACTTTGACATTGTAACCTTCATTTTCTAGTTTCTTTGTAAGAATACTGCCTACATACCCTGCACCCCCTGTAATCAAAACTGTTCTAATAGAAGACATAATAGAACTCCTAAGTCATGTTTATTTATCGTTTTTTAGGAAATTATACATAATTTGAAAAAAATCTATCAAATTGAACCATCAATGGATGAAGCAGAAAAAAAAGAATTACTATCTGTAATTGATTCAGGATGGTTTACTGAAGCAGAAAAAACTAAAAAATTTGAAAAAATGTTTGCTGATTTTACTGGAAGTAAATATGCGTGTGCAGTAACTAGTGGAACAGCTGGTCTATATCTTGGACTAAACGCATTAGGAATCTCATCTCATGATGAAGTACTTTTACCTGATCTAACCTTTGTTGCATCACCAAATTCAATAAAAGCCAATAATGCAAAACCAGTTTTAATTGATATAGATTCTAAATCATTGAATCTCGATTGTGAAAAAATTTCTAAAAAAATTACTAAAAAAACTAAAGCCATAATGACTGTAAATTTTAATGGACGAACAACTAATTTGAAACTTTTAAAAGAAATTGCTCAAAAAAATAATCTAAAAATTGTTGAAGATGCTGCACACTCTCTTGGAAGTTATTATGGTGGAAAACATCAGGGAAATTTTAGTGATATAGGAGTTTTCTCCTTTAGTACTCCCAAAATTATTACAACAGGGCAAGGAGGAATGATTGTTACAAATGATAAGCATCTATATGAAAAATGTATGCAACTGAAAGATTTTGGACGTAAAATTGGAGCAAAAAAGAAAATGCTATCTGCATTTGAGCATGAAACCGTTGGATATAATTTCAAATTTACTGAATTTCAAGCTGCAATAGGAATTGCTCAAATGAAAAAATTACCTAATCGTATGAAAATTAAAAAAAATATGTTCAAACTTTATCATGAATTATTATCTAAAATTTCTGATATAGAATTTATTGAAACTGATTTAAATAAAATAACTCCTTGGATGGTGGACGTAATTATTAAAAATAAGAAAAAAAGATTAAAACTGATTAATTTTCTTGACAAACAAGGAGTTCAAACTAGAATATTTTATCCACCGATACATAGATTGTCCCCATATAAAAAATCCGATAAAACATTTCCTTTAACTTCTCTATTATCTGATCAGGGTTTATGGCTTCCATCATCCGTTAATCTAACTAATGAACAGATAATTTTTATTACAAAAAAAATAAAACAATTTTTCAAATAACCATCACGATGAAATTATTAAAAAAAGTAGTTCCAGTTATAATTACAGTAATTATCATTTATGCCGTGTTTTTGCTATTATCTGACGTTGATAAAATTATTGATAAAATAATTAATTTTAAACTTGAATTTGTTCCTATAATTCTAGGATTAGTTATCTCTAGTTGGTTTATTGTTTATTTAAGATGGAATCTTCTATTAAAGAATCTTGGAATTATAGTGCCACATAAAATAAATTTTCAAATTTTTTTAGTTGGTGGTGCATTAGGTATAACTCCTGGAAAAATTGGTGAATTATTTAAATCTCAAATACTCAAAGACAAATTTGACATACCACGTTCAAAAACGGCTCCATTATTCATAATTGAAAAATTTTTTGATATAACTGGTGCATTAATTGTAACTAGTTTTGGAATATGGTTTATTCCTGAACTAGGTTATCTGTCTATCATTGGTTTAGTATGTTTGTTTTTATTATTTAAAATTCTAGTGTCAAAAAAATTATTTGATAAATCATTTACTTTTTTTTCACGTTTTAATTTACTAAAAAAATATCTTGAACCTTTATCATCCTCTCATGAAATCATCATTACATCTCTTAAAAATAAAAATATCTTAATTTTCTCGTTATTATCGATATTTTATTGGTTAATTATTGGTCTTGCAGCATTTTTTGTTATACAAGGTCTTGGAATATCATCAATTTCAATAATAAACATGATATCCACTTATTCGGGCTCATTAATTGCAGGTGCATTATCTTTTATTCCTGGTGGCATTGGTGTTGCAGAAGGAAGTTTTATTGGACTTTTTTCAGCACAAAATATTGAATTATCTGAGGCAGTTGTAATTGTTGTATTGATTCGATTATTCACCTTGTGGTTTTCTACCATCACTGGATTCATTGCATTAAAAACAAGTAAAACTATCTAGTAATCAATTTGTTTTCAAAAAATATATTCATTTTATCATAATCAATTTCAAAAATTTTTACATGTAACTTATATCCTATCTCTTTAGAATCATAAATTTTTTTAAGGAAAACATATTCTTTTTCATTGAAAAATATATCTTGTAAAAATTCTGTGTTCATATTTTTTCCATTTAATACTAAATGTGTCAAATTTTCTTTCTTCCCAAATTCTAAATATTCTTTTAATGTGTCAAATTCATTCATGGATAATTTTCCTATAATAACGATTTTTCCACTTGGATTTTTTTCATGCAATTCTATTTGTGTTATTGGAAATTGATCTTCAATTAATTCACTAGTCCATTTTATGTAAGAAACGCCTTCAAAATCACGGTTTATTGTTCCTGTTAATTCATCAATATCTCTTACAATATGATAAAGTTCTTTTTCTTCTTGAAAATCAAAAATTATTACACTAGTTGAAATAAAGGACATAACTATTAATCCTGTCAACGAACCATAGAATACCATTTTTGGTTTCTTAATTTTATTACTAATTCTACTAATTGTATATCCTGCAAAAATAGAAAAAATGGGGATGAGGAAAAACAAATAACGGGTATCTTCAAAACCTCTTGAATACGCATAAAATGCTGGTATCAAGAAGACTAATCCAAATATCACTAATGTCCATTTTTTATAATTTCTTTTTCTAAATATTTCAAAAATTCCTATGGGTAGAAAAATTATAAACATTGGAATTAATAACAGTCCAAAATATTTGCTCATAAAAAATATTCCTTTAATTAAAAAATTTACATAAATATTTTCTAAAGTATCTGCTGATTCTTCTGCTGTCGTAGCATAATAAATCGGACCTGCTGAAAAATGACTGACTATTCCATCATTTCCTGTTGTATCAATTCTGATTAATGCCATTGGAAAGATAACTAAAAGAAAAATGAATATACATAAAGAAAATGTTAGATATTCTCTTTTATTTTTGTAATATCTCATAAAAAATATTATTATCATTGGCACTAAGATTAATAATCCTTCATATCTTACTAACGTAAATAATCCTGCAACTGCAAAAGATGTGATTATAAAAATTCTCTTTTTGGATAAAAATAAAGCGATACTTGAAACACCTAAAAATAAAAATGCTGATTCTGTAATTCCTAATAATGAATTTTCAATTAATCTAGGATCGAATATAAAAAATGATGATGATATAATTGCAAAAGGTATTGCGACGAATTTTTTTGCTAAAAAATAAACTGGAAAAATTGTAAATGTTGAAATAATTACTGTAATGATTCTCTGTAATTCTACATATTCTAAAAAATCTGTTGAATTCAATCCTGCAAAAAATATCGATAAAAATGCTGGCCATCCATTATTTGGAGGTGGTGAAAAATTTTCTTTATATGATAATTCTGGAAATTGTCCTAAAATTGACATATCATTTGCATACCAAAAATATCCTATTGCGTCTCCAGTTGGTGGTAAATCATTTGGAAAAAAATAGAGTCTAATGCTAAGCCCTATTATGGTTAAAACTCCTAAAAATATCCATGGTTTTCTTGAAATAAAATCTAAAATCTCTTCTTTATTATTTTCTAATTCATTATTATTTGACAATTATTTCACATACTAATGTCCATTTTTTTCTCTAACTACACTAACAAGACTATATAATAAAATACTTGTAATCAATAATACTATTGCAATTAACACTGTTCCAGCTGCAACAATTGTTAAATTAGTATTCAATCTTCCTATTTCTGCATAATACTGCGCAGAAAGATATGTGAATGATAAACCAATAATAAAAAATATTACTGATGGTATGCCATAAAATTTTAATGGATGTTCAATTGATGTGTATTTTATTGTACTGAGAATTACTGATGATCCATGTGAAATTGGATTATGAGTTGATGTGTCTCCAGAATATAATATTTTGATTG
>MDSW01065577.1_pt1 | contig 23684 bp, 19 predicted proteins | sample 811171 | NCBI WGS metagenome assembly MDSW01 (sample SAMN05326641, study PRJNA326480) | marine metagenome | isolation source: seawater | place: Atlantic Ocean: North West | collected 2012 | reverse complement strand
GGCTTTTTCTTAGTTGCAGTTGCCATGTCGGGTCTCCTGTAAATGGCAATTGCCAGAATAGAAAGATTCGAGAAAAAGCAACTCATATTTTTCGCGCATGAGGAGAGCGACGGGGTGGTGCTCCGTACACGCCTAACCGTCGCGCCCGGCCCATTCCTTCATTATGTGATGCGCGATCGCGGTGCGCGGCGGGCAGAAAAATGAGTCATGCGTGCCGGCAAGAATTTTGCGCATGTCTTCGCGGGATATCCACATCGCGGATTCCAGCTCCTTCGGATCGATGCGGATGTCTTCGTTTTCCGCGTCCAGAATAAGGCCAACCATCAGTGAAGATGGAAACGGCCAGGGCTGGCACGCGATGTATTCCGCACCCGCCGGGTCGCATCTGATGCCGGCTTCTTCGAACAGCTCGCGTGCGGCTGCTTGCTCAATGGTTTCACCAGGTTCGCAGAATCCGGCGAGGCACGAAACAAAGCCCGCAGGCCAGTTTGCCTGGCGTCCAACAAGCGCCTTTCCGCCCCTCACAGCCAGCATGATCGCGACCGGATCCGTGCGCGGAAAATGCTCTGTTCCGCATGCCGGGCATTCGCGTTTCCAGCCCGCTTCGACGGTTGCTGTTTGAGCCCCGCACTTCGCGCAGAATCCGTGTGAGGCATGCCATAGGAAAATGCTGCGTGCGGTCGACGCGCAATTCGCATCAAGGTCACCCATGCGCGCTGCTGCGGCGCGAAAGTCGATGAATTCTCCCGCTCCCGCGATGAGGGAATTTTGCAGTTCGAACTGTTTTGGCAGGTCGAGTGCGAACACAGGTGCTCCGCTCTTGTCTTCGCCAAGAAAGATTCGCGGTGAATTCGGTGCGACGCGCGACACTTCCGGACCCATCCAGACCAACCCGCCATCCGTGCCTGCGAAGGGCGATCCATCGCGCAGAAGAAGGACCAGAACGTCATCACGCGCAAATGCCTCTTCCAGCCACGCAGGATCGGTGCGACGGTGCGCGGCGCGGTCGATGGGCTTCGCCGCAAGCGGCATGTCGTTTGAGTTGGTCATTGGACAATCCCTGGAAATTCCCGGCTGACTTGCCGCGTTGAGGCAGGCTTGTAAACATTCCCGCAACGAGAAGGAAATCACTCATGAGATATCTGCTGGCGCTGATCGCCGTCGTCTTTCTGGCGACCTGTTCGCAACAGGAAACGCCGAGCACGCCCGATATCGTCACCGTCAATCTGACGCCCGCAGGCGGCGTGCTCGAAGCGGAATGGCGTCTTCCTGAGCCCGTGACGGAATTCATCTTCTATGAAGACCCGATGCCATACGAGCAGCGGCTGGCAGACTGGATACCGGCGGGCGATGGCTGGAAATTCGATGGCGGAATGCTGACGCGTGAAGATGGCGCGGCGTTCGACAGTTTCACGTTGAACCTGTCACCCATCAAGGCGGTGTATGACCGGAAATATGTTCCCGTCGCGCGCGCCGGTGATGGCGGATGGATTGTTTTTGCGGATGCGCTCGCACCGCTGGGCGCGTCGCATCAGGTCAGCTTTGAAGGCTTCCCGGAAGGGACGCTCATCTATGGCGGCGGTGTGGTCAGTGGCCCGCATGATATCCGCGATGGCCAGACTCTCGGCATATTCTACGCCGGCCCGGCCGAATATGTGCACCAGGATGGGGGCGTACTGATCGCCGGGCCGGAGATTCCGGAGAGCATGAAGACAGATATCAGCGCGAGTCTCGACGAGGCCATAGAAAAGCTGACGGCTGCGTGGGGTTATGCGCCGGAGACGCCGCCAGCGGTGATCATCACCGCAGAGAAGGATTGGAACGGGCAATCATGGAAGGGCGGTGTGCGCGAGGAGGTGATCACCTTCCATATCCGCGGCTTCGACCTTGATGACGGCACGGGCGACTTCTCCGCCCACATCCGCAACATCGCCCTGCATGAGGCGATCCATGTCTGGAACGGGACGCTGTTCGAGTCAGCGGAAAATTCGGAGCAGTCCTGGGTGCATGAGGGCGGTGCGGAATATATCGCCAACCGCCTCTGGATGAGCGACGCGCGGTTCGCATCAGCCGTACAGGCTGCGCTGAACGGATGCATTCTCAATCTTGGAACGGCGTCGATACGCGAGACGGAGATCGCCAGCCGTGGCAGCACGCCATATGAGTGCGGGCATATTGTCCATCTGGCGGCGGAGCTTTCCGCGCTGAAGCAGCACAATGGCAATGTCCTCGATATCTGGAAGGCGGTGTACGATGCGGCCGGCAAGGAGCGCGTCTATGACAGCAACACTTTCGTCACGGCGGCGACGGCCGCAGGCGGCGATGTATTCGGAGGGATTATGAGCCTCTTCGAAGCAGGGCTCGACAGTGAGAATGTCGAAGCACTGGTTGCGGAGCTCAATTCGCTCGGCGCTGATATCGTTCTGCTGGATCCTGCGGCCGCCTCATCTGGCGATACGAAACTGTCCTTCGTGCTGCTCCGGAAATTGTTGAATGGGTACTGCCAGGGCGCGAACGGCTTTACGCAGATGGAAGACGGGTTTCACTTCGATACGGGTGACAGGTGCGGCGACGTGCTGAATGGCGATCCGGTTGTCGCAACGCTCAATGGGCATGATCTGATCGCGTCGTCCACGGCGGCCTATTTCGCGGCCCGGGAGGCCTGTGAAGCAGGCGCCCCGCTTGTTCTGACCGCCCTCGACGGAGCCGCGCTGGCGCCGCTTGCCTGCCCGGTACAGGTTGCCGCGTTGCCGGCGATATACGAGGTGCGATCCGCAGGCATGTTTCCAGAGCTTTAGGACGGCGCTCTGCGGGCGTCCGTTGCCGGCACCAGATAAGCGCGGGGCGTAGCCTATTCGGCCCTGCCTTGCACAATCAGGGCGTACCGGTCACAGCCTGCCAACAAGGCATAGCCAATCCGGGCGAGCACGTGTATGTGCGCCGCAAAATAGCGACCCTCCCGAAAGCACACTTCATGTCCACGCCCATCGAGAAAATGCGCAACATCGCCATCATCGCCCACGTCGACCACGGCAAGACGACGCTGGTGGACGAGCTGCTGAAGCAATCCGGCACCTTCCGTGAAAACGAGAAGACCGCCGAACGGATGATGGATTCCAACGATCTCGAAAAAGAGCGCGGTATCACCATTCTGGCGAAGACGACCTCGGTCGAGTGGAACGGCTACCGCATCAACATCGTCGACACGCCCGGCCACGCCGATTTCGGCGGCGAAGTAGAGCGGATCCTCGACATGGTGGATGGCGCCATCGTGCTGGTGGATGCGGCCGAAGGCCCGATGCCGCAGACCAAATTCGTGGTCTCCAAGGCGCTGAAAGTGGGCCTCCGCCCCATCGTGGCGGTCAACAAGATCGACAAGCCGGAGCGGCGCCCGGACGAAGTGGTCAACGAAGTGTTTGATCTCTTCGCCAATCTCGACGCGACCGACGACCAGCTCGATTTCCCGATCCTCTATGGTTCGGCGAAGCAGGGCTGGATGGGGACCGATTATGAGAGCCCGACCACGAACATGGATTCGCTGTTCCAGCTGGTCGTGGATCATGTGCCGGTGCCGAAAGTGGAAGAGGGGCCCTTCCGCTTCCTGGCGACCACGATCTCATCCGACAACTTCCTCGGCCGCATCCTGACCGGGCGCATCGCCTCCGGCAGCGTGAAGCCGAACCAGACGATCAAGGTGCTAAACCGCGAGGGCGAACTCGTCGAACAGGGCCGCGTCTCGAAAGTGCTGGCTTTCCGCGGCCTCGAGCGCGTGCCGGTCGAGGAAGGCGTCGCCGGCGACATTGTCTCGCTGGCGGGTATGACCAAGGCCAACGTGGCGGACACATTCTGCGATCCGTCCGTCTCGACGCCGATCGCCGCCCAGCCGATTGATCCGCCGACGATCTCCATGACCTTCCGGGTCAATGATAGTCCGCTCGCGGGCACCGAAGGCACGAAGGTTACCTCCCGGATGATCTGGGACCGTCTCCTGAAAGAGGCGGAAGGCAACGTCGCCCTGAAAGTCGAGCGCGCAACCGATGCGGAGGCCTTCACCGTGTCCGGACGTGGCGAGCTTCAGCTGGCCGTTCTGATTGAAACCATGCGCCGGGAGGGGTTTGAACTTGGCGTGTCGCGTCCGCAGGTCGTGATGCAGGAGGATGAGAGCGGCAACAAGCTGGAGCCGATCGAGGAAGTCGTTATCGACGTCGATGATGAGCATTCCGGCATCGTCGTGCAGAAACTGTCAGAACGGAAGGCGGACATGCTGGACATGCGCCCCTCGGGTGCCGGCCGCACACGTATGGTGTTCCACGCGCCGACACGCGGCCTGATCGGCTATCAGGGCGAGCTCCTGTCCGACACGCGCGGCACCGCGATCATGAACCGTGTCTTCCATGAATACGCCCCGCACAAGGGCAGGATCCAGGGCCGCCATACCGGCGTGCTGATCGCCATGGAACAGGGCGAGGCCGTGGCTTTCGCGCTGTGGAACCTCGAAGACCGTGGGCCGATGATGATCCATCCGGGCGACAAGGTGTATGGCGGCATGATCATCGGCGAGCATACGCGCGACAATGATCTCGAAGTGAACGTCCTCAAGGGCAAGAAGCTCACCAACATGCGCGCGTCCGGCTCGGACGAGGCCGTGCGCCTGACCCCGCCGCTGCAGATGACGCTGGAGAAGTCGCTCGCCTATATCGCGGACGACGAACTGGTCGAGGTGACGCCGCAGAACATCCGCCTGCGCAAGGTCTACCTCGACACGCACGAGCGGAAGCGCCACGCCAAGGCGAGTGCTGACGCCTGATCAGGCAGACTGGTGCGTCGCGAGGCCTGAGGCCTTGTCCAGCGCATCTCTCCAGGCTGTTTCCATTGCGGGCGTCCAGCGGTCGCCAGCGGACTCTTTCGTCACGTCGCGGATGATGTCGAAGAAGACTTCGAACATGCCGGCCGGGACATCGTAGGAATCATGGTTCTCGCGCTCGGCGCGGATGACGGTTTCCGCAAGTGTGCCGCTGCCGCTGGCAAGGTCCAGCAGGCATTCGAAGGCCTGCGCCAGCATGGAGCCGCGCACACCGCCATCCGTATCCATGGAGAACAGGGCTTCCATGTCCGGATACCGGGCGAAGAGCCGGGCGTAGATCTCGCCCGTGACATCCCCGGCCTGCCCGGAAAGCAGGTCGAGGCTGTCGGTCAGGGCGTCGTGGCCGGGCATTACTGCTCCGCGCCGTCTTCGGCTTCGTCTTTCTTCTTGGCCGGGTCGTATTTCGCGAACCAGCCCATGATGTTGTCCGTCTTGGCAATCAGGCGGGACGGGCGCGACGCGATATAGTGAGGGGAACCCGGCACGCGAATATAGGCCGTGTCCACACCGTTCATTTTCAAGCCGGTGTAGAATTGCTCGGCTTCCCATGCGGGGGTCCGCCAGTCTTCCTCGCCCACCATGATCAGCGTCGGTGTGACGACCTTGTCGACATAGCGGATCGGCGAGCGCACCAGGAAGGCTTCCGGATCGGCCCACGGATCAGACCGTATCCAGTGACGGCGGACATATTGCGCAATGTCACCCGCCAGCGCCATCGTCATCCAGTTGATGACCGGCTTGATCGAGGCAGCTGCGGCGAAGCGGTCCGTTTTCGTCACGATCCATGCGGTCAGGATACCGCCGCCTGACCCTCCGGTCACGAACAGGCGGTCCTCGGAGACATAGTTCCGGGCGACCAGTTCATCGACGATGCTCATCAGGTCGTCATAGTCGTAGCCCGGATAGGCGAGGTCGATCTCAAGGGCGAAGTCTTCGCCATAGCCGGTCGATCCGCGGGGGTTCGACCAGACGGTGACATAGCCTTCAGCAGCGTAGCGCTGGATCTCGCTGCCGAAGAAGGGGCCATACATGGAGTAGGGGCCGCCATGGATTTCGAGGAGCATCGGGAAGCTGCCATCGGGTTTGAAGTCCGGCGGCAGGGCGACCCATGCCTCGATCTCCTTGCCGTCATGGCTGGAAGCGACCTTGATCTCTTCGACTTTGGCCATGTCCAGATAGGGCAGGACATCGTCATTCAGCGCGGTGAGTACTTTGCCGTCGCGGCCATTGAGGCCAATCGAGGCGACCTCTGCCGGGCGGTCGGAGAAGCCGGCCGTATAGGCGATGACGGGGCGCCGCCCTTCGCTGACGGTGAAGCTGCCATCCGCATAGGGGCGGCCGATGGAGGTGCCGCCGATATTGGTGACGACCTCGGAAACTTCGCCTCTGAGAGAGACCTGGAACAGCGTCAGCACCCCATGATCTTCGGAGAGGACGAGCAGGCTCTTGCCATCCGGTGCCCATGCGAGGGAACCGATCTCACCCGCAAAGTCCGCAGCGAGTTCGCGGGCGTCGGTCCCGTCCGGATTCATCAGGTAGAGATCGGCCTGCTGGTAGGAGAGCAGCTTGTCATCATAGCCGCGATAGGCGACCAGCTTGCCGTCAGGTGACACGGTCGGATCGAAATCCGGCCCGTCGCGGCTGGTCAGCGGGCGGACGGAAAGATCCGAAAGCTCCACGGCGTAGATTTCGCTCTCAATTGGGTCAAGATCCCGGTCTTCGGCCGCATTGCCGGAGACGAGCAGCGTGTCATTGTCGAGCCATTCCGGGCCGCTCATGGAGGCTTCGCCGGATGTGACCTGGCGCGGCGTGCCGCCATCGACGGTCAGGACGAAAACCTGCGATGCGCCGTCTTCAAGATAGCCTGCGCCGTCGAAGCGGAAGGTCAGATCGTCGATCACCTTCACGCCGGCATTCCAATTCGCGCCTTCCGGCGGGGCGGGCGGCTTGGCGAAGCTCGGCTTCTCGCCCGGCACGAACATGCTGAAGGCGACCTTCTTGCCGTCGGGCGACCAGACGGTCTCGCCGGGGCCTTCCTGGAACTGGGCGAGCGAGAAGCTGCGGCCCGTATCCAGGTAGAGCAGGCGGAGTTCCGGCTTTCCATCGCTGCCGGCGGTCGAATAGATCAGGCGCGAGCCATCAGGCGACCAGCGCGGCGAGGTAGCGGGCGTTCCGGTCACCAGTGGGCGGTGGGCGCCGGTGTCGAGATTGATGGTCCAGAGCTGGCCCGTGTCGCGGTCCGTCATCTTGTCCATGTAGTGGCGGACATAGATGATGGTTTTGCCGTCAGGAGAGATTTGCGGATCGCCGGCATATTCAATGTCGAAGACGCGTTCAGCGGTGAAGCGTTTCGAGGTGTCAGCCTCTTCCGCAAGGGTCGGTTGAATGAATAGCGCGGCCGTGAGCGCAGACAGGGCCAGAGTACGGCGGATCATGTAATCCCCTCCATCAGCGAGTTATGTGCCGCTGGCGTAACACGCTGGAAGGAGAGGGGAAAGCTGGCTGTTCGACGCGCTTCGGAACGGAGGCCCGGCATCCGGCGCAAATGACTGTCTGCTGATTCCGCCACAGACTCTTCTGCTTGCGCCGGTCAGGGCTTTTGCCCATATAGCCCGGAGGAGGCAGGTGGCGGACGGGCCGCTCGCCAACCGGGTCAGGCCGGGAACGGAGCAGCCCTAACGAGTTTCCGCCCGGGTCGTTCGCCTGTCTCCGCCTTTTTTCTGCTAATCGTAATGTGCTGCCTGCACGCCCAGCTCAATATGGAGCTTGAGGCGGGCAAGGTTGCGGAACACCGAAAAGCTGAGCGTTGCGCGTTCCAGCACATACTGGTTCCGGCTGAGGCCGCGCTCCAGCACGCTGGTTTCTGTCAGGTGGAGAAGGTGGGTGCCGTCGCCTTGCGGGGTGATGGTGTATTCGCTTGCCGATTCGACCAGGGCGCTGCCGCCCTGTGGCAGGGTGCGGAAGCAGTAGCGCTTGCCCGGCACTGACTCGGTCACTTCGACGACAAGCCTGGCATCCGGATGGGACGGGTCCGTGACTTCGAAGATGTTGTAGGCGGGGTTGCCGGCGCCGAAGGCAAAGCCGCGCTCGCGCAGGGCATTGTGACGGGAAGCGAAGTCCAGCCGGGCGAAAATGTCTTCCGCGGAGGCCTCAATTAGCGTTTCCCCGTCATGCACCACCGCCTCATCGGCCCAGTCTGTATGTCCCGGATGTTTCAGCCAGCTCAGCATCGCGCTCTCCCGCAGCCATTTGCTCGATGCAGGCAGTATGCAGGGTGCAGGTTAAAGGGGGTTCTGAGCCGGCCGGTCGAATCTGTAAGGATCGCGACACCTTGTGTTAACGGAATCGCTTCTCCCTAAATTCCCGGATCGGTGACGGAAGAAAGATGACGCTGCAGTAATTCGGCGGGGTTTTGTGCAGTCACCGGAAGGCCAGTACTGGCGGGCAATCGGGCGGTGTGTTAACCTTTTGTTTACGCGAATTCCACGCCCTTTTTGACGTTTTTGAGACTTCTGCCGTTGACCGGATATTAACCTTCAGACACTATATCTTGTGTCAGGAACGGGGTTGAGGGCCATATCTGGCTTTCTGGGGCTTCCGGTCCTATATGTTTTCTAGGAATTTGGAGGGCTGACGTATGTCTGCAACCGAGGCTAAAACTGTGTCCAATACCGCGCCGCGTAAGGGTAAGCCCAAAGCCGGAGTTGAGACCCTGCTTCGTGTTGTTGAAGGCGCGCCGATCGAGCTCGATTCCAGCCGTGATGCAAACCTCACCGAGTTCGGCAAGAAGACCCTGCAGGACCGTTACCTGCTGCCCGGTGAATCCTATCAGGACATGTTTGCCCGCGTCTCGCTCGCTTTCGCGGATGATCAGGAACACGCCCAGCGCCTCTATGAGTATATGTCCAAGCTCTGGTTCATGCCGGCGACGCCCGTTCTCTCGAACGGAGGCGCGGCGCGCGGCCTGCCGATTTCCTGCTTCCTGAATCAGGTCGGCGACTCGCTCGACGACATCGTCGAGACCTGGACAGAGAATGTCTGGCTCGCTTCCAATGGCGGCGGCATCGGCACCTATTGGGGCAATGTCCGCTCGATTGGCGAGAAGGTCGGCCAGAACGGGCAGACGTCCGGCATCATTCCTTTCATCCGCGTGATGGATTCCCTGACGCTTGCGATTTCGCAGGGCTCCCTGCGCCGCGGCTCTGCAGCCTGCTATATCGACGTGCACCACCCGGAAATCGAGGAATTCCTCGAAATCCGTAAGGCCTCCGGCGACTTCAACCGCAAATCCCTTAACCTTCACCACGGCATCAACATCACCGATGGCTTCATGGAAGCCGTGAAGAAGGATGAAGAGTTCGGCCTGATCAGCCCGAAGACCGGCGAAGTGCTCCGCACGATCAACGCCCGCAAGCTGTGGCAGAAGATTCTCGAGCTGCGCATGCAGACCGGCGAGCCATACCTGCTGTTCACCGATACGGTGAACAACGCCATGCCGGCGCACCAGCGGAAGCTCGGCCTGTCGGTCTCGCAATCGAATCTCTGCTCGGAAATCACCCTGCCGACCGGTGTCGACCATCTGGGCCAGGACCGGACAGCGGTCTGCTGCCTGTCTTCGGTCAATGCCGAGAAATTCCTCGAATGGTCGAAGGACGAGAACTTCCTGGAAGACATCTTCCGTTTCCTCGACAATGTCCTCGAAGACTTCATCGACCGCGCGCCGCCGGAAATGGCCCGCGCCGTCTATTCCGCCAAGCGCGAGCGCTCGGTCGGTCTCGGCCTGATGGGCTTCCACTCCTTCCTGCAATCCATGAACGTTTCCATGGAAAGCGCGATGGCGAAGGCCTGGAACGTGAAAATGTTCAAGCACATCCGTCAGGGTGCTGATGCGGCCTCGGTCAAGCTCGCCAAGGAGCGCGGCCCGTGTGAAGATGCCCGTGATGTCGGCATGATGGCCCGCTTCAGCCACAAGCTGGCGGTTGCGCCGACGGCGTCCATCTCCATCATCTGCGGTGGCACCTCTGCCGGTATCGAGCCGATCCCGGCGAACGTCTACACCCACAAGACGCTGTCCGGTTCCTTCACTGTGAAGAACCAGCAGCTGGAAGCGGTGCTTGAAGGGAAGGGGCTCAACACCGACGAGATCTGGACCTCGATCCTCGAGCATGAAGGTTCCGTCCAGCACCTCGATTGCCTCGACGAGCATGAGAAGTCTGTCTTCAAGACGGCCTTCGAGATCGACCAGCGCTGGATCATCGAGCTCGCGGCGGACCGTACGCCGTATATCTGCCAGTCGCAGTCACTGAACCTGTTCCTGCCGGGCGACATCGACAAATGGGACCTGCACATGCTGCACTGGACGGCGTGGGAGAAGGGCTTGAAATCACTCTATTACTGCCGCTCCAAATCCGTTCAGCGAGCTGCCTTTGCGGGCTCCGAAAAGGTGGAAGCCGGTCAGATGGAGACCCCGAACACCGATTATGACGAGTGTCTCGCCTGCCAGTAACCGGTTTCCGGACTGCCAGAACCATTCAGCCCCGGCCATCAGGCCGGGGTTTTTCTTTTGGCAGCATGCGTCAGGCCGGGACGCCGGCGGGCCCGGAAGTCGCCTTTCAGGGGAATGACGGCTTGCTCAAAAACAATGCAAAAGCCCGTCACTAGTGTGAAATTTTGTCAATTTAATCAGGTGGTTAAATTGTGCGCCTGCGAAATGGGCAGCCGAATTTGCGCAAAAATTCACAATATTTCCGGGGACTGGAACTAGTTCTACAGGTAGAGCGTTAGTCAACCAGAATTAATCTTTGGTATCCTGATTCGCGTTTTGGGCAGTGGCCCGCTTTATGCTAAGTTAAGCCTCATAAGGCCTAATCCTTGATACGTTGCGGTCAGGAATTAAGGTATGAAGGGTGTAAGACGTATGGTGTTCGCACTCACATCTGCGGTGATGACCATGGCCTGCCATGGCTGTGTTGGCATGTCTCCGCATGGTCAGGTCCGATCCGAGCCTGCCGTCCCGCCTTCGCTCGGGATGCAGATGGCTGCGCCTGCAGGCTTTGCTGGCGCCGCGGCCCGTCCGGAACCGGCCAGCATTTCCGTGCATGTCGTCGACAGTACGCCCACTCGCTTCACCGGTGTTTCGACCGGTCAGGCCTCACCCGCTTTCTCGGCCCTGCTGACGGAACAGCCCGCCGAATTCGATGTCGGTGGCACGACTTTCTCTGCTGACAATACGCGTATCGACTGGACGGGAAGCGACGCACTCGTCGCCGTGGCCGCAGAGCGCAGCCGCGCCGCCCTTACACGTACCGGCTCAGCCGAAAAGAATATCGCGGCAGAGATTGCGATCGCCGCCCCGAAAGAAGTGACCGGCCTCAGTTTCGATCTCGGTGTCGCGCCCCGTATTGCGGTGAGCGATGAAGGAGAGATCCGGACCCGCCGGGTCGGTGGTGAAGTCCGCATCGGTCAGGATCTGAATCTCCTCAACCGGGACGGTCAACCGCAAGGCTGGTACTTCTTTGCCGGTGCCGACGGCGAAGCGTTGATCTGGGATGCGGACGAGAGCGGCTTCAGGCCAAGTCTGGGTGATATGGCCCTGACGGACCAGGTCACCGTTGGCGATCTCCAAGCCGGCGTTTCGATCCAGCGCGGCGGTGGCGAGCTGTCGCTGAGCTATATCCGCCGGGAGGTGAAATACTCCGACCGGAACATGAGTGTCAGCGAGACAGAAGACTTTGCAGGTATCAGTTTCACGATGCGGCGCTAGCTGCTAAATGCTGGGCCATGCTGGCCCGAATCCATTCCCGGGCCGCGCTTGTCGCGGCCTTTTTTGTTGCGCCCCACGCTGTGGCGCAGGACACCCCCGTAACGAAGAAACCGGCCGTCGTCTCCGTGACGACCGAGAACGATTTCTTCGGCGGCGGGACTGACAGGAACTACTCCAACGGGCTGCGGATCGAACGCGTTTCCGGCGCGGATGAGGTGCATCCGGGTCTTGAATGGGTTGCGGACCGTCTTCCCTGGCTGGATCTGGACCGGACCGAGTTGCGTCAGGGCTTTGCCATTTCCCACGCCATCTTTACGCCGGAGGATATCAGTGCGCGCACGCCGGACCCGACGGACCGGCCCTATGCGGCCTGGCTGGCCTTGTCTTCCACCGTGGTCGCCAGTGACGAGGACACGCAGGATACGCTGCAGGTCAATCTTGGTGTTGTCGGCCCGTCTGCCGGCGGCAAGTTCGTCCAGAATTCCTGGCATGAAGTGATTGGCGCAGACCTCGCCAATGGCTGGGACAACCAGTTGAAGGATGAGCCGGGCATCGAGATCATCGCTCAGCGCCTGCAGATGTTTGAAGGGCCGGGCCTGCCACTCGGGCTGGAAACGGATTTCGGGGCGCACCTGGGGGCGGCGCTCGGCAATGTGCGCACCTATGGCAGCGTGGGCCTGACCGCCCGGCTCGGCTGGGATCTGCACGCCAGCTTCGGCCCGCCGCGCATCCGGCCTGCGCTTTCAGGTGCGGGGGAGTTCGTGCCGGGCACGGCAGAGCATCCTCTCGGCGGCTATGTCTTTGTCGGCGTGGACGGCCGGGCCGTTGCCCGCGACATGTTCCTTGACGGAAATCTCTGGCGGGACGGCCCGCATGTGGACGACCGCCGTACCGTGGTTGGCGACCTGCAGGCCGGTGTTGCCGTCCACTATCGGAGTGTACAGGTCGCGTTCACCTTCGTGCACCGGACCGAGGAGTTCGTCCGCCAGGACGGACCGCAGCGCTTCGGCGCCGTTTCGGTCAGTATCGCCCGCTAGGTTTCCCTGACGGCATCTTGCGCCGCCTCATGTGTCGCCGCACACTGGCCGCAGAAGTCGTCGGGAAGAGTGCGTCTGTCGGGAGAAAATATATGAGACATCTGCTTGGCATACTGGCCGCCGCCGCCCTGTTGGGCGCATGCTCGGGAGGGCAGGAGGGGCCAGCGCCTTCCAGTGAAGCGCCGCCCACGGGCGTGGCGACCGAGGCGACCCGCGCGGCGAATGCCGCTCTGGCCGCGCGCCTGCCGCTGGATGAATCCTCCGATTTCGACGATGCAAGCCGGGGCCTGCTGGCCCAGATCGCGCAGGACGAGATTCTCGACGATAATGGCGAAGTGGTCTGGAGAATCAGCAAGCGGGATTTCATCACCGGAGACAGTCCGGATACGGTCAACCCTTCCCTCTGGCGGCAGGAGCGGCTGAATTCCTTTCATGGCCTGTTCGAAGTGACGGACGGCGTCTATCAGGTGCGTGGCTATGATCTGGCGGTGATGTCGGTCATCCGCGGCGATACAGGCTGGATCATCGTCGATCCGCTGCTCAACAAGGAAACGTCGGCGGCCGGACTGAAGCTGGTCAATGACACGCTGGGTGAGCGCCCGGTGACAGGCGTCATCTACACCCACTCCCATGCGGACCATTTCGGCGGCGCGCGCGGTGTCATCGACGAGACAGAGATCGAAGCGCGGAATGTGCCGGTGCTGGCGCCGATCGGCTTTTCGGAAGCGGCCGTGTCCGAGAACCTGCTTGCGGGCAACTACATGACCCGCCGCGCCGTGCTCATGTTCGGCAACACGCTGCCGAGCGGAACGACCGGGCAGGTCGGCGTCGGTCTTGGGCCCGGCCTGCCAACCGGCACGATTGGCCTGGTTGCGCCGACCGAGGAAATCGAGGGCCGCGGGACGGTTCGGGTGGTCGATGGCGTGACATTCGAATTCATAGATGCGGCCGGAACCGAAGCGCCGGCAGAGTTCATGTTCTACCTGCCGGAGTTCAACGCCCTCTGCACGGCGGAAGTCGCAACGGCGACCTTCCATAATGGCCTTACCCTACGTGGGGCGAAGGTACGGGACTTCCTCGAATGGAGCCGGGCGATCGATTATGTGCTGACGGAATATGGCGACAGTTCCGATGTTGTCTTCGCCTCGCACCACTGGCCGACCTTCGGGCAGGAGCGGGTGGTCGACTTCCTGCGCGGCCAGCGCGACATTTATCGCTACACGCATGACCAGACCGTCCGCCGCGCCAATCGCGGCGAGACGCAGTTCGAAATTGCCGAGGAACTGGAAGAGCCGCCTGTCCAGTCCACGAACTTTGATACGCGCGGCTATTACGGCACGCTGAATCACAATGCCAAAGCAGTCTACCAGTATTATTTCGGCTGGTGGGACGGTGTGCCCGCCACCTTCAATGCGCATCCGCTGGAAGAGAAGGCGGGCCGGTTCGTGGAGGCTGTTGGCGGTGAGGATGCCGCGCTGGCGGTGGGCCAGAAGGCGTTCGATGAGGGAGACTATCGCTGGGCGGCCGAAGTGCTGAACTATGTGCTCTTCGCCAATCCGGAAAACGAGCATGCGCGCGACTGGCTGGCGGCCAGCTATGAGCAGATGGGGTTCCAGGCCGAGAGTGGCGCGTGGCGCGACTACTACCTCACCGGAGCGTCCGAGCTGCGGAACGGCCTGCCCGAAGCGGTCGAAGTCAGCACAGCCAGCCGCGATTTCATTGAGGGGGTGCCGACGATCGAGCTGTTCAATGCGCTGGCCGTTCGTTACGCGCCGGAGAAGCTAGCGCGCGAGCCATTCGCGCTGAACTTCCGCTTCACCGATACGGACGAGACGATCCTCGTCGACGTCGGCCGGGCGACCGCCTTCCCGCGTCCGGGCACGCAGGCGGAAGATGCGGCGGCAACGCTGACGCTCAGCCGGTCGGCGTTCAATGATTTGATCCTTCAGGAACGGAACTTCCAGCAGATTGCCGCAGCAGGCGAAGCGTTCGTCGAAGGGGATCCGACAGCATTGCTCGCCTGGTTCGGCGCGCTGGAGACGCCGGAGGCCTGGTTCAATGTGGTGGAGCCTTAGCGCCTAGTTGAGCTGGTCTTCAAAGAACTCGACGATCATCGGGCCGGCCTTGTCGCCCCTGGCGCCGAGGCGCTTGTTGATGCTCTTGTGGCTGCGCTTCTTCACGAGAACCGCCCTGGCCTCGTGACCGGCGCCGTTCAGCGTCTCGGCCAGTTCCTTCGCGCGGGTCGGAGAGACGGCCCGGTCCACATAGAGCAGCAGGAAGGGCGGAACGGGCGTTTCCACATCGACATGCAGTGTCGGTGAGGCTTCCGCCCAGGTTTCCGGATCTTCGCCAAAGGCCGGCTTGTAGAAGTTCGGGATTTTGCCCTTGCGGCCCGTATAGGCGAGATTGTAGGCCGCGCTGTCGAGCGCTGCGACGCCCTTGATGACGTCGACCGTCAGGCCCTCGGCGTCGAGATAGTCGGGATCGATTGCCACCATGGCAATTGTGTGCGCGCCAGCGGAATGGCCCAGCAGGAATATCTTGTCCGGATCGCCGCCGAACTCCTCTGCGTGTTCGTGGAAATAGGCGATCGCCGCCGCGGTATCTTCGATCGGAGCCGGGAAGGGATGGCTGGGGGCGAGGCGGTAATTGATGGCGATGAAGACAAAGCCCTGTTCATTGAAGAAGGAGGCCTGGTACAGGCCGAGGGCATTCTGCTTGTTGCCATAGGTCCAGGCCCCGCCATGCACCATGATGATCACAGGCGCGTCCTTCGCGCCTTCCGGAATGTAGACATCTGCCCGGACATCGCCCGGGTCCTTGCCCGAATCAGGATCATAAATGACGTCCCGCACGACCTTCGCCGAGGCCGGGGGTGCCGCAAAAAGCCCGATAAACAGGGCTGACAATACAATACTCACCAAACGCATGGGGGCCTTATCTCATGTTTGTTGTCTGGTTTGAACGCTGCAGTGCGCGAAACCTGCTAAGGTTCGCTGACCTGCCGGCCTGGGACGCTTTCCTAGCGGCCAAATGAGCCAAAACTGTGGGCAGGGCTGTGGACAAGTACTTATTGTCACACACGAACATCTTGCGGCATTAACGCGATTGGAACACTATATATGGTGTAGATTGTTCCTGAAAACGCAAGAAGCTGATGAGGAGGCCATAATGGCTGACGGAAATTCCAATGTGCCTGGATTGCTGACACCGAGCCATGCGTACAAGCCGTTCCGCTATCCTTGGGCCTATGACTTCTGGAAGAAGCAGCAGCAGGTCCACTGGATGCCGGAAGAGGTGCCGCTGGGCGAGGACTGCAAGGACTGGGCGGTCAAACTGACCGAGGCCGAGCGTAACCTGCTGACGCAGATCTTCCGCTTCTTCACCCAGTCGGATGTCGAAGTCGGCGCAAACTATATGGAACACTACATGCCGCTGTTTAAGCCGGTGGAAGTGTCCATGATGCTGTCTTCCTTCTCCAATATGGAGACGATCCATATCGCGGCCTATGCCCTGCTGCTGGAAACCATCGGTATGCCGGACAGCGAATTCTCTGCCTTCATGGAATACAAGGAGATGGCGGCGAAGCACGACTATCTCGGCCAGTTCGGCACCGAGACGAATGAAGACATCGCTGTTTCCATGGCCGTGTTCGGGGCGTTCACTGAAGGCCTGCAGCTGTTTGCGTCTTTCGCCATGCTGATGAACTTCCCGCGCTTCAACAAGATGAAGGGCATGGGCCAGATCGTCAGCTGGTCTGTGCGCGACGAGTCGCTGCACTGCGAAGGCATGATCAAGCTGTTCCACACCTTCTGTTCCGAAACCGGCGTGATGAACGATGCCCTGCGCGAGCGGATCCGCGAATGCTGCCGCACGGTTGTCGGCCTTGAGGACAAGTTCATCGAACTTGCCTTCGAAATGGGCCCGGTCGAGGGCATGACCGCCGACGACATCAAGCAGTACATCCGCTACATTGCCGACTGGCGCCTCGGCCAGCTGAAGCTGGAGCCGATCTACGGCATCACCAAGCACCCGATTCCGTGGCTGACCGAGATCCTGAATGGTGTCGAGCACGCGAACTTCTTCGAGCAGCGCGCCACGGAATATTCCAAGGGCGCCACGAAGGGTGACTGGCATGGCGATGATGGTGTCTGGTCGAAATTCGACCAGCGCAAGCCTGCGGACATGCCGGCGGAGTAGGCAGGTTGCCCTGCATGCCGGGCGGATGCATGGCCCGCCCGGCCTTTTACTCTCTCCCGATCAAAAGTGTCACATTCGTCCAATAGGAATCGGGTTGAGTGAAACGCCGCGTGGCCGGGCCGTTACATGTCGTGGCGGACGGCCAAGCTTGCGCACAAGGATGGTGACATGAAACGAATCGGAACTTTGCACTTTGCCATGCTGGCGGCTCTGGGGCTGCTGGCCGCATCGACGGCCTTTGCCGCGCCTGGCGCCAATTGGGACAAGAATGTTACCACCGCTGAAGGTGAGCCCTCACCGCTCGGCTACTGGTCCGGCACGATGAAATGTGGCGATGCTAAAGGCCCGGTTGACGTTGGTGTATACTATGATTGGCGCACAGCGAAGGTCATGGCGGGTCTGCAGGTCCGCCCGGTTGCCTCTGGCATGTCTGGTCCGCGCTCTCCGGTCTCGGACTATATCGGCCGCAAAATGGGCCGCCCGCCGGCGCGGGCGCCTCTTGACTATGATGCCGCAACCAAAACCGGCACCACGCGTACAGATCCGGTTTCCTTCGGCGAGGACGGCAAGCGCCATAGCCTGAACCTGACCTTCACATTCAAGCCGGAAGAGGGCGTTCTTGTCGCCCGGCTGCCGGATTTGCCGGAATGTGGTGAAACTGTTTTCGGCAAGAAGTTTGTGATGGCTTCTGATGGCACCCGGCGCTGGGTTGGCGGCCAGCTTGAAAATTCGGATGCTTTCCTGCCAAGCTCCATGGAATCCTTCTGGAAAGGCAATCCAGCCCCGGGTTATGCAGATGGCGAAGCGCGCGAGCTGGGGTTCAGGACGCTCGCCTATGTTGACGGTTTCCGTCTCGATATGGTGGGCAAGGATTTCTGCTATCCGCCGGTCGCAAGGCTATATCTGTCGACGCCGTATGGCGAACTCATGTCGCGGGTGCCGGGTGAGAAAGTGGCCCAGGCGGTCAACACTCTTCTCCCGCTCTGGTGCCCCAGTGCAACCAGTCTCGATATCGAATACCGGCTGCGGTCAACGCCTGAATCTGTCCTCGGCCCGGTCCGGCGTCTGGATGTCGCAGGCCTGGCCAGCGTGCCCTCGCTGACAGACGAGGAAGTGTTGCGGCTGGATGCCGAAACGGCTTCGGCGGCAGAGGCGCTCGTGGGCGTAAATGCGGCCCGTGCGAACCTGTCCCGCTGGCTGGGCGAACTGCCGGGGACCGTGTTTGATGGTATTGATTTTGTGACCGCAGTGCGTGAACTCGACCGGCTGGACGGGTTGCAATTGCCTGAAGAGTGGACTGATCCGTGTGCGCCGGATCCGATCACTTATGCCGAGACGAACCGGTATCGTTTCAAGGAAGAAATGCTTGGCGATCCACACATGACGGCTGGATATCTCCAGGCGCATTGGGACTGCGACCGCCATGACGTGTCATTGATTGTTGAGGCGAATGAGTCTGTTCCGCTTGAGCACCGCACGGCGTGGAACGGCAAGGATCCTGTGTTCGGGACGGCATATAGCTGCGTGTTCGACAGGCAGGAGGACCTGATACAGATCTGCATGGCAAATCCCAGCACGGCTGATTTCAGCAATGCAGAGGAAAACGGCTGTCTTCCGGCCGTTTCTTCGGGCAAGGCAAGATTGGCGAGCTGTGCAGATCCTGCTTCGATTGCACGACGCTCCCGCAGTATGAGGATCAACTACAAGTATTTTCGCCTGATGAATGAGGCATTCCAGGGATTTGCCCGCGGTGTGCTGTCCTCCCGGGTGGATGAGTGTCTGCTTACACCGGAAGTGACAACGGGCGCGGGCGGCCAGAACGTGGTGCTCGGATATTCACAGTCCTGCGACTGAGGGCAGCGGGCATCTGCTGTGGTGAGAGCCGAGTGAGGGACCGCCCGTGGCCGTGGGCGGCCCCTCCAACGCTATTCCGGGAGGAAATGGTCTAGCGTTGTCCCGCATCGGCGACGAGGGTCACGGCTTGCCGGGCAAACACCGGCGCTGTCTTCAGGCCGTCCTGTTCCTGTTTCTCAAGGATCTTCACCGAGGCTGCGGACATGATATCCGTGACGCAGCCATAGTCGGTATAGTTCTGGCCTGTGACAGGGGATCGCGCCGAGCAGGCGTCCTTGGCCTGCTTCCGCATCGAGGTGAGCACGAATTTTGCCCCTTCATCTGAGGCAAGAAGCGCCTTGTCATAGGAGATCTCGACCGTGATCGGCGTGTCTTCGGCAATTGCAGTTGCAGGGGTAAGGGCTGCTGCGGTCAGCAGGACCGGAAAAATGAGCTTTTTCATGGTTTTAGTACCTTCAGAGTTAGCGACGGCCTTGCGGCCGACAGGAAACTCCTCCCGCACCAGAACGCGCCACTCTACTGATCCTGCGCGGTGATACCCACCGGGCATCAGGCCGTCCGCGCAGGATGGGCACGTCATGCTGCACTGCAACAATTCGCCGTTTGGGCGAGTGTTTCAAGTGAAACTTTTGTTCGGGAGGGGCATGGCTGCCTTGCATCGCGGAATGCCCTGCGAGTGGGCGCGAATGCACAAAGACCTGACAGCTGTCTCCTGTGCAAGTCTCATCATTTTCCCGGACAGGGAACCTGAAAACCGCTCAATAGCCATAGGTCCCGGGTTGAAAACCGCGTGTTGACCAGACAATCTGAAATCGCAACGGGTAAAGGGGATTGCGGGTGAAAGAGTATTCAACGAAGACGGATGAGCGGAACATGAGCTGGGTCGGCGAGTTCCTGCGCCATCCCATCACGGTCGGTGCCTATTACTTTACCGTCATTATCGTCGCGATCATCTATGACCGGCTGATGGGGCAGGAATCCCCCTACGCTGTTGCTCTGACAGCCATCGCGGTGGGTGTCGCCTTTCTGGTGGCAATCTTCATCAGCTCGCAGTTTTTCCGCGTCGGGCAGCAGCGCACCCTGAATGACAGAATTCTGGACCTTCAGGAATTCATCAACGCCCAGCACATGGGCTGGATCGTGAACGACAAGTACATCCGGGCGCTCGAGGTCGGCTCTCCGGTCACATGGGTGTTCACCCGGAATCTCGTGAACGACCTGTCGGTGGACGGCGAAATCTACCAGGCGGTCAAAAGCAATCTCTCCAATGGCAACCGGTACGTCTATTTCATTCCTGATGTGCCTTCGGCCTATGACATCATAGACCGGTACCGGAAGATTCATGATTACCGGCCGGGGCAGGTGGCTTTTCATCTGATCCCCGAATCGAGTTTCTGCTTCTACACCGAAGTGGTCGTCTACAATGTGGACAATGCCGAGCGCATCGCCATCGAATGGCTGCCTCAGGCGTCTCTCAACTATTTCATTGCGATGGACCAGGCCCACACCGATCATGTCTCCGGTATCGGCAAGATGTTCATCTCGAAGTTCCCCGCCTTCGAGATCGCGCGTGCATGAGTATTGCGGATGCGATCGGTATTGCAGGCGTCGTGACGGTGCTTGCCGCCTATCTGCTGCTGCAGGCGGAGAAACTGGATGCCCGCAAGCTGCCCTATCTGCTTATGAACATGATTGGTTCACTGGGCATCATCGTGTCGTTGAGCCGCAATTTCAATCTGGCATCCTTCCTGATCGAAAGCTGTTGGGTGGCTATCAGCGTGTTCGGCCTGGTGACGTATTTCCGGAATCGCCATCGCACTTCCGAAGCTGAAAAGGCGGCGGCTCAGGTCATAAGCCGTGATTGACAGAGCCCGCGCATCGCGGCATCTGACGCCATGTCAAAACTGAAAACACCTGAAGCTGTAATCGATGCGCTGGAGGCGCTCTACAGCGAGGCCGTGAAGGCCCTTTCGACCGCCCTGGACAAATTCCTGCACGAAGGCACGCCGCCGCCTGCGAAGCTGCGTGAGTCCGGCGCCTTCTGCTATCCGCAAATCCGCCTCGTCTATGATCCGGACGGCCCGCCGCCGCCGATCTCGCGTGCCTTCGGCAAGATGTCCGAAGCGGGCACCTATATCTCGACCATCACGCGTCCGGATTTCTTCCGCGACTATCTGATGGAGCAGCTGGCCCTGCTGATGCGGGACTATGACGTCACGGTCTTTGTCGAGAAGTCCGATTCCGAGATTCCCTATGCCTATGTCTGGGAGCAGGGGCAGGCGAGCGGGCTGGAAGAGATATCCCCGGCCGAACTCGCCCGGCATTTCCCGAGCCCGAACCTTGCCGATATCGGCGACGAGGTGGCGGACGGCGAATTGTACGAGCCTTACGAGACGCATCCACTCGCCCTGTTCGATGCGCAGCGGACGGATTTTTCGCTGAAACGCCTGCAGCACTATTGCGGCACGCCGGTCGAGCATTTCCAGCACTATGTTCTGTTCACCAATTACCACCGCTATGTGGATGCTTTCTGCGACTGGGCGCTGGAGCGGCTGAAAGAGGATAATCACTATTCCTCCCTGTCCGTTCCCGGCGGGCTGGACATTTCAGAGCCGACCGAGACCTCGCGGAGCGCGATCGATGCGTCGCCCTGGCGGCGCTACCAGATGCCGGCCTACCATCTGCGCGCGCCGAATGGCGACGGTATCACGCTGGTGAATATCGGCGTTGGCCCGTCCAATGCGAAGACGATTACCGACCACCTCGCCGTGCTGCGTCCGCAGGTCTGGCTGATGGTCGGCCATTGCGGCGGTCTCCGCCACAGCCAGGCGATTGGCGACTATGTGCTGGCCCACGCCTATCTGCGCGAAGACCATGTGCTGGACGGCGTGCTGCCGCCGGAAATCCCGGTGCCGCCGATTGCCGAGGTGCAGGTTGCCCTGCAGGAGGCGGCGGCCGCTGTCACTGGCGAGGATGAGCGTAGCCTCAAGCGCCGCCTGCGGACGGGCACGGTGGTGACCACGGACGACCGCAACTGGGAGCTGCGCTTTACCGCCACTTCCCGCCGGTTCAACAAGTCCCGCGCGATTGCCATCGATATGGAAAGCGCGACGATTGCCGCCAATGGCTTCCGCCTGCGTGTGCCCTATGGCGTGCTGCTCTGCGTCTCTGACAAGCCGCTGCACGGTGAGATCAAGCTGCCGGGTGCGGCGAACCGCTTCTATGAGCGGGCGATCGGCGAACATATCCGTATCGGGATCGAAACCCTGGAACGCCTGTCGGCAGACAAGGGCGCGAAGCTGCATAGCCGTAAACTCCGCGCCTTCGACGAGCCGCCGTTCAGATAGACGGTAATGGGGGGAGGGGCATTTGATATTACCCGCGCACGAAAGGGGCTGACCTGGCTCCTCCGCCGGGACTATCTGATGCTCCTGCAGATCGGAGCGATCTGGGCCGCAATCATTGCGGTCATATTTTCCGTGCTCTGGTATGGGTTCGGCGTGCAGGGAATGCCCCTGCATCCGGCCTACCTCGTGACGCCATATTTTGTCGGCGCGCTGACGGCGGCAGCGCTGTCGGAAGAGGCCTGGTCACTGAACTATGCGCTGGAGGCAGGACGGATCCTGTTCTGGAAGTTCTTCCTGCTCGGCATAATCACCAGCGTGCTTGTAAGGAGCGGGATGCACCTGATGGTTCTTCCGGGAGTTGCCGGCGCGATCCTGCTGACCTGCGCTGCGCCCCTGCGCTTTCAAGAGGCAGATGGCGTCGTCGGGGCGCTGATCGGCAGTGCGCGGCTGGTCGGAGGCCGGTTCTGGCGTGTGGCCGCACTTTATCTGATGGTGCTGGCGGCAACACTGCTGGGGCTTGCGCCGCTCTTTGCCGTGGTCAGCCTTCTGGTGCCTTTCGGCAACAATCTGCTCGGCGCAGCCATTGCGGGCGTCGTGTTGCAGGTTGTCTCGGTCTATCTGGGCGTTGCGATATACCGCGAAATTGTCTTCCAGGAAGATACCGGCGAGCCAGCCTGACCCGCCGGTGCGATTGTCGCGGCTAGTTGTCCATCTTCGTGATCTTGGTGCCTTCGATCGAGACGCCGGCCATCAGACCCTTCTGGTCGAAGATGAAGGCATAGGCGTCTTCCTTCAGGGTCGAGGTCGACAGGTTCTGGGCAACGCCCGCGTTCACCAGAACCACGTTCGGGCCGACGCCGATTTCCCAGCCATCCGATTCGTCCAGATAATTCACGGCCTCGTCATTCATCAGGAAGACGACATAGCCATAGGACTGTGCGCCCGCCTGCAGGCCCCAGGAACCGGTGAAGGAATTATAGTAGCCGAGTGTGCGGCCATTCTGGATCAGCTCGCCCTCACCATAGGCGCCGCCGAAACCGAGGCCGCCTTTCACGATGGAGGGGAACACAAGCACGGCGCGCGATTGCTGGGAGATCGCCCTGGCGGCGGCATTGTCGCGGACCAGCTTGTTCAGCGCGGCGCGGCTGCTGGCGTCGATTTCGGCGCGGTCAACCTCATCCGGCAGGCTGGTGCAGGCGGATGTGGCGAGGGTGCCGGCAATTGCGAGCGCTGCAGCAGCAAGGGCAGAACGGATCGGTTTCATGTGAGTATCTCCTCATCGATCGATGGACCGGTAGCTAGTTCAGAAACGCCGCCGGGCAAAGCCTTGTAGAAATTAATATAAATCAACTTTCGGATCGCCTGTAGGGGGAATCATTGTCACAGAACCTTCCCCAAGGTGTGGCTGGACGGGACCGCCTGCCTGCACTAGGTCCGGAGGCCATGACAGATCGTATCATTCCGCTTGAGGGCGTGCGCAATTTCCGGGATTTCGGCGGCTACGCCTCGAAATATGGCGGGCAGGTGAAACGCGGGCATCTCTACCGCTCCGGCCACTATGCCGAAGCCTCCCATGCCGATCTTGAGCGTATCCGCGGCCTCGGCATCCATTTGCAGGC